>Ga0209254_10001947_pt1 | contig 18679 bp, 19 predicted proteins | sample FrelakmetDIP11DI_FD_187148 | JGI IMG/M metagenome (GOLD analysis project Ga0209254, IMG submission 187148) | Freshwater lake sediment microbial communities from the University of Notre Dame, USA, for methane emissions studies - DIP11 DI (SPAdes)... | ecosystem: Environmental > Aquatic >...
TCGTGATGGCCAACGTCAACCGCACCGTGGCCTCGCCCTGGGCCTTCTGGCCCGACCAGACCGACAGCCTGGCGCAGCGCGACACCGGCTGGATCCAGTTCTATGTCGAGACCGCGCAGGAGGCGCTGGATACCGTGATCCAGGCCTTTCGCGTGGCTGAGCAGGTGCTGCTGCCGGTGCTGGTGAATCTGGATGCGTTCTATGTCTCGCATTCGCTCGAGCCGGTGAGCGTGCCGGCGCAGGCGCTTGTCGACGCCTACCTGCCGCCCTTCGCACCGACGCAGCGGCTGGACACGGCGCAACCTTCGTCGTGGGGCAATGTGGTCTCGCAGGACATGTACTACCGCCACCGCCAGGACATCGAGGCGGCCATGGCTCGGGTGCCAGCGCTGGCCGCTGCCGCGGACCGCGAATGGGCCGGCCACACCGGGCGCAGTCATGGCGTGGTCGAACGCTACCGCTGCGACGGCGCCGACACCGTGATCGTCAGCATGGGCAGCTTGTGCGGCACGGCGCGCGACGCGGTGGATGCCCTGCGCGACAGCGGGCTGGCCGTTGGGCTGGTCAAGGTCAGGCTGTTCAGGCCCTTGCCGGTGGCGGCACTGCGCGCCGCGCTGGCCGGGGTGGAAAACGTGGTCGTGCTCGACCGCAACCATTCGCCGGGCCTGGGCGGCGTACTGCACCAGGAATTGCGTGCGGCCTTGTACGGCATGCCCGAAGCACCGCAAGTTCATGGCTATCTGGCCGGTGTCGGTGGCGTCAACGTCTCGCCCGAACGCATCGCCGCCTTCGTGCAGCAAGCGCTGTCCACGCCGGCATTGGCGGAATCGGAATGGGTCAGATGAACAAGATTCAGACGATCGCGCTTTCTCCGCCCGGCGAGGAGTCGCTGCTGTGCTCCGGCCATGCGGCCTGCCCGGGCTGCGTCGAGCCGCTCACCGTGCGGCACATCCTCTCCGTGCTCGGGCCCGACACGATGGCCGTGATCCCGCCCTCGTGCATGGCCATCATCGCCGGCCCGCAACCCTTCAGTTCACTGCGCATCCCTGTCTATCAACCGACGCTGGAAGCCAGCGCCGCCGCGGCGTCGGGGCTGCGCCGGGCGCTCGACGCGCAGGGCAAGCGAGAGACCCAGGTCATCGTGTTGGCCGGCGACGGCGGCACCTACGACATCGGCTTCCAGTGCCTGTCGTCGGCGGCCGAGCGCAACGAGAACATCCTGTACTTCTGCCTCGACAACGAGGGCTACATGAACACCGGTGCGCAGAAGTCCTCATCGACCCCGCACTACGCGCGCACCGGTTCCACGCCTGCCGGCAAGACCACGCGCAAGAAGAACCTCAGCGAGATCATGGCCGCGCACGGTGTGCCCTACGTGGCCACCGCCAGCATCGGCCACCTGGCCGACCTGAAGCGCAAGGTCGAGAAGGCCAAGGCATTGCGCGGCCTGCGCTTGATCACGCTGCTGATCCCCTGCCTGGACGGATGGGGCCTGGCCGACGACGGCGCGCTGACGGCCGCGCGCTACGCGGTCGAGTGCGGCGCCTTCCCGCTCTACGAGATCGAGGACGGCCAGCGCTACACGCTCAACCACACCCAGCGCACGCGACCAGTGACGGACTACCTGGCGCTGCAGCGGCGCTACCGACACCTTTCGCCGGCCGACTCGCAGGCCTTGCAGGCCGAGATCGACGAGGGTTGGGCGCGGCTGCTGCAGCGTGTTGCGGCCAGCGTGCCTGCAGTCGGTCGGGCACCTCACGCAGTGGCGGCCCGAAACGCCGCCTGAACGGCAAGCACCAGCGACGGGTGCAAGGTGCCAAGCTTCGGAGTCTGCCCATGCGGGGCTCGAGGGGGTACCGAGAACCACTCGGTGGTGTAGGGAAGGTCGATGGCCCGCCGCAAATCGAACTTCGTGTCGTAGCTGAGGCCTGCCGCTTCATACGCTGCCGGATTGCGCTCGCGCAAGATCGCGAACTCGCCTCGGAACAAGGTGGTCGTGCGCTGGCTCGTGCCATAGGCGACGCGCACGCTGAATGGCGGCGCATCGTCGTCCCAGACCGCCAGGATCAATGCCGGTCGCGGCTTCGGTCGTGGCGTGATGTCGTCAGGGAAATGGCACCAGACAATTTCGCCAGCAGTGGGCTCGGCCCACCACTGAAACGTCATGCAGTCTCCACGTCGAACAGGCTGGAGCGCAGCGAGGCCTTCTTGCCCTGCGGTGCGCGCCGCTTGATCTGTCGAAGCTGGGCCGCAGTCAGCGCACCGTCGTCGGCCTCGTACTGCGGCAGCAGCTTGACCGCCATCTCATGCAGTGCAAGGTGAATGGCCTGCGTCTCATCGACGCCCAGGCGTTCAGCCAGGCGCTTTGCCGTATCGCGGGTGACGCCGGTCGCGCTGTTTATGCTGCGGTACCGGAATGCAATCTGGTCGGCGGGGGTCCGAGTGGCCATCGTCGTTCTCCCTACATTTGGATTGCTTTAAGATATCCACTAGCCGACGCCCAGTCAAGCCTTCTCGGTGCAGCCGGCCTCGCCAGGCGGCTACTTCGCCGCCAGCGCAGCCCTCTGGCGTTCGATCAGATGCAGCATGGTGGCCAGCGTGATCGAGCTGAAGGTGGCCTGGGCGTTCGCGTCGATCTCCGACAGCACCACGCCCAAGGCCGTCTCGACCGGTGTCGAAGTTCCGTCGGCGCCGCGTTGCGCGGGGGTCGGCGCAATTTCCTCGAACATCTGAACGATGTCCATCAAGGTCAGGCGCTTGGCGTTGCCGGTGAAGCGGTAGCCCCCGCCCGCACCGCGCACCGAGGCCACGATGCCCGAACGCGCCAACGCGGCCAGCACCTTGGCCAGATGATGAGAAGAGACGCCGTACTTGTGGGCGATCTCGGCGGCCGAGATGTGGCGTCCGGGGTCGCTGGCAAATTCGAGCACGCTGTAGAGCGCCAGCGACGTGTTGGTCTGCAATTTCATGAGGGGATCTGGCCCGCAGCTCGGGCTGCGTGGAGCGCTCGGAGGATAGATTGAACTGGATCAAGCCCAATTAGGCATTGTGGTACCAGAATAAATCAATAGGGGACTGAATTGCGATGGCTGTCGATCGGCCGTCAGTGCACCGGCACCTGCAGCTGCCACCAGGAGCGCGACACCGTGAGCAAGAGACTGTTGACCCTGACCGTCAACGACCGTGTCCAGCAGCATGCGGTGGCCGACAACGCGCTGCTGGTCGACGTGCTGCGCGACACACTCGGCCTGACTGGCACCAAGCAAGGCTGCGACGGCGGCGAGTGCGGCGCCTGCACCGTGCTGGTCGATGACCAGCCGCAACTGGCCTGCATCACCCTGGCCGCGACCTGCGAGGGCCGGCACATCGAAACCATCGAGCAGCTGTCGACCCAGGGCCACATGAGCCGGCTGCAGCAGGCCTTCCACGAGAAGCTCGGCACCCAGTGCGGCTTCTGCACGCCCGGCATGATCATGGCCGCCGAGGCGCTGCTGCGGCGTTGCCCCGACCCGAGCGAAGCGCAGATCCGCGAAGCGCTGGCGGGCAACCTGTGCCGCTGCACCGGCTACGTGAAGATCATCGAATCGGTGCAGGCCGCCGCGGGAGTGGCGCGATGAGCGCGGGCCGAGCGCCGGGCCGCTCCCAAGCCGGCCCGAGCCCCCCCGGGGGGCCGACCGCCGTACCCGGCGGGCGAGGGGCGAACATCGTGGGCCAACGCACACCGCTGATCGACGGCATCGAGAAAGTCACCGGGCGCGCGCACTACACCGCCGACCTGCCCTTCGGCCAGGCCCTGGTCGGCCGCATCCTGCGCAGCCCGATCGCCCACGGCCTGATCCGCGGCATCGACTGCAGCGCCGCGCGCGCCATCCCCGGCGTGCGTGCCGTGATCACGGGTGAAGACTTCGCCGCCCCCTATGGCGTGATCCCGATCGCGCAGAACGAATGGCCATTGGCACGCGACAGGGTGCGCTACCGCGGCGAGCCGATCGCGGCAGTGGCGGCCATCGACGAAGCCGCGGCCGAGGCCGCCCTGCGCGCCATCGTGCTCGACGTCGAACCTTTGCCGGCCTACTTCAGCGCCGCCGAGGCACGTGCCGATGGCGCGGTGCCGCTGCACGACAAGAAGGCCGGCAACATCGAGCGCCAGGTCGAGCAGGACTTCGGCGATGTCGAGGCTGGCTTTGGCGCGGCCGATCTGGTGCTCGAACGTTGCACCACGTATGCCGAAGTGGCGCATGGTCAGATCGAACTCAATGCCGCTGTCGCCGCCTACGAGCCCGAGAACGACCGCCTGACGACCCATTCGGTGACCCAGGTGCCGTATTACCTGCACCTGACGCTGGCGCAGGTGCTGGGCATGGACAGCTCGCGCATCCGCGTCATCAAGCCCTTCGTCGGCGGCGGCTTCGGCCATCGCGTCGAGCCGCTGAACTTCGAGATGGTCACCGCCGCACTGGCGCGCGCCGCCAGCGGCACCGTCAGGACACAGCTCACGCGCGAGGAAGGCTTCCTCACCCACCGCGGCCGGCCGGCCACCGACATCCGGCTGAAGATCGGCATGAAGCGCACAGGCGAGATCACCGCCGTCGATTGCGAGATCGTGCAGCGTGGCGGGGCCTACGGCGGCTACGGGCTGGTGACGATCCTCTACGCCGGTGCGCTGCTGCACGCGCTGTACCGCGTCGGCGCGGTGCGCTACCGCGGCTTTCGGGTCTACACCAACCTGCCCCCTTGCGGTGCGATGCGCGGCCACGGCGCGGTCGATGCGCGGCATGCCTTCGAGTCGCTGCTCGACGAGATGGCCGGCGCACTCGGCCTCGATCCGTTCGCGGTGCGGCGCGCCAACCTGATCGACGCGCCCTACCGAACCCTCAACGACCTGCAGGTCAACTCGTATGGCCTGCCGGCTTGCCTGGCCTGGGCCGAGCAGGCCTCGGGCTGGAACGAGAGGCGCGACAAGCGCGCGCAGGCCGATCGTCTCAAGCGCGGGCTGGGCATGGCCTGCTCGCACTATGTGTCGGGTTCGGCCAAGCCGGTGCACTGGAGCGGCGAGCCGCATGCGGTGATCAACCTCAAGCTCGACTTCGACGGCGGCATCACCATCCTGACCGGTGCGTCCGACATCGGCCAGGGCTCCTCGACACTGCTGACGCAGGTGGTCGCCGAGGTGCTGATGCTGCCGATGGCGCGCATCCGCGTCATCGCCACCGACAGCGCGCTGACGCCCAAGGACAACGGCTCGTACTCGTCGCGCGTGTCCTTCATGGTCGGCAATGCGGCCTTGCGCGCGGCCGACGAGCTGAAGCGCGTGCTCGTCGCCGCTGCGGCCAAGGCGCTGCAGGTCACGCCCGATGAGATCGACTGGGCCGGCGAATGCTGCGCGGTGGTCGGCACCGACAAGTCGCTGGCCTTCGCGCAGGTGGTCGAAGCCGCGCTGGTGGATAGCGGCACGCTGACGGTCAAGGGCGTGTGGTCGACGCCGCCGGAGACCCAGGGCGGCAAGTTCCGCGGCGCGGCCGTCGGCTCGACCGCTGGCTTTTCCTACGCGGCACAGGTGGTCGAGGTCAGCGTCGACGAGGACACCGGCGTGGTCAAGGTCGAGCATGTCTGGGTCGCGCACGACTGCGGTTTCGCGATCAACCCGCTGGCCGTCGAGGGCCAGGTGCAGGGCGCCGTCTGGATGGGCATGGGCCAAGCGCTGAGCGAAGAGACGCAGTACCACGAAGGCCTGGCGATGCGGCCGAACATGCTCGACTACCGCATCCCGACCATCGTCGAATCGCCGCCGATCGACGTTCACCTGGTCGAGAGCCACGACCCGCTCGGGCCCTTCGGCGCCAAGGAGGCGAGCGAAGGGGCCTTGCATGGCTTCCCGCCGGCCCTGACGAATGCGATCTGCGACGCGATCGGCATCCGCCTGGCGGCGCTGCCGGCCACGCCCGACCGCGTGCTCGAAGCGATCACGCAGCACCGCCGCGAACAGCGCTTGCAACTGCGGCGCGCGGCCGCGCCGGCGGCTGCCCCCGCGACGGCCGCCACCACGGAGGCAAGGTAGTCGTGGAACGCATGCCCGACTTCCGACTGTCGCGCCCGCAGTCGTACGCCGAGGCGGCCGCCTTGCTCGCGGCCGACCCTGCGGCGCGGCTGCTGGCCGGCGGCACCGACCTCGTGCCCAACCTGCGGCGGGGTCTGGAATCGCCGCCGCTGCTGGTGGACCTGGGCGCGGTGCAAGGTCGCGCCGAGATCGAGTTCAGCACCAACGCGCTGCGGCTCGGCGCCGGCGTCACGTTGGCGCAACTGGCCGCCGACACGCGCCTGGTGGGCCGCTGGCAGGCGATCGGCGAGGCCGCGCGCGCAGCCGCGGGCCCCGGCCACCGCACGGTGGCCACGCTCGGCGGCAACCTGTGCCTGGACACGCGCTGCGTCTTCTACAACCAGAGCGAATGGTGGCGCCAGGCCAACGCCTATTGCCTCAAGCGCGGTGGCAAGACCTGCCACGTCGCACCGCAGGGCCAGCGCTGCCACGCCGCGTTCAGCGGCGATCTGGCCCCGGCCCTGTTGGCGCTGGGCGCCGAGGCCGAATGGATGTCGTGCCGCGGCACGCGCCGCCTCGCATTGGCCGAGTGCTACCGCGACGACGGCGCGGCGCACCTGACAGCCGAGCGCGACGAAGTGCTCGTTCGCGTCGTGATGCCAGCGCCGTCGGCCAGCGGCCTGAGCGGCTACCGCAAGGCACGCGTGCGCGGCGCGATGGACTTTCCGCTCGCCGGCGTGGCCTGCGCGCTCGATGTGAGCGGTGGCGCAATCGCCTCGTTGCGCATCGCGCTGACGGGCACCAACTCGCAGCCCTTGCTGCTGCAAGGTACCGAGGCGCTGCTCGGCAGGCCGCTCGACGACGCCGGCCTGGCCGCGCTGGGCAAGCTGGTGCACAAGCAGGTCAGCCCGATGCGCACGACGGTGACCCCCTCCAACTATCGCCGCCTCGTGGCTGCCGTGCTCGCGCAGCGCCTGGTGCGTGAACTGGCCGATCGGGTGTGACGCCGTGACGGCCGCCATGTCGCTCCTGCCGCCGGCCGCGACCGCGGCTGAAAACGCCTGAGGAGCGACGCGATGCTCTGTCCGAAGTGCCAGCGCCCGCTCGAAGACGAGTCCGACGGCTTGCACATCTGCTGCGCCCACGCCAGCCTGCAGTGGCGCTGCGAGCAGTGCGCCGAGGTCAGCGAAGGCTTTGCCTTTGCCTACGGCCGATGCCCGCACTGCGGCGGCAAGCTGGCGGCGCAGGGTGGGCGCCCGCGCGACCCGGCGGCAACGCTCGAAGGTGTGCGCACCGCGTTCGAGATCGAGCTCGGCGGGCGGGCGTTCTACCAGCGCGCCGCGGCTGACAGCACCGATCCGCAGCTCAAGCAACTGTTCGGCCGCTTCGCCCTGATGGAGGGCGAGCACATGGAGACGCTGTCGCGGCGCTACCACCTCGACGTGCCGCTGCCGTCACCGGAACTCCGGCGCGAGGTGGCGGCGATCTTTGCGCTGGTCGAAGACCGGCCGCAGGACCCGGCCAACCTGTTTCGCATCGCGATCGGCCTGGAGGACCGCGCGGCACACTTCTTCGGCATGCGCGCTGCCCACGCCGTTGAATACTCGCCCGAGCAACAGCTGTACAGCGAACTGGCGGCCGAGGAGCGCGAGCACGCCAGCATCCTGTCCATCGAATACGAGCGCTGGCGCAACGGCATGCCGGGGCTGTTCAGCGTCGATCTGCTGGACGCCTCGACAGCGCCGACCCACGTCGCGGGCGCAACGGACACCCACACCAATGCCGCCGCGGTGCTGCTCGACGGAGCCGCTGCACAACGCACGGCCTTGGTCTGCGGCCACGCCATGCTCAGCTACGGCGAGCTGCGCGGCCGCGTGGCGCGAACGGCCGGTTTCTGGCGTGCGCGCGACATCCAGGCCGGTGACCGCGTCGCGATCAAGCTGCCCGACGGCATCGACTGGGTCACAGCCTTCCTGGGCGCGATGTGGGCGGGCGCGGTGGCCGTGCCAGTCAACCCGCGCGTGCCGGCAGCCGAGTGGCAGTACATCCTCGACGAAGCCGGCTTCAGCGTCATCCTGGTCGATGCCAGCGACGACACGCCACCGCCGTGGCAAGCACGCACGCTGCAGGTGGCGGACTTTCGCAGCGGCCTGGAAGCCGCTGAAGCTATCGAGGCCTGCCCGGCGGATGCGCGCTCGCCCGCCTTCTGGTGTCATTCGTCGGGCACCTCGGGCAAGCCCAAGGCCGTGGTGCACGCGCACAGCTTTGCCCAGCGCATCGAACAGGTGTCGAGCCAGGGGCTGGGCATCCATGCCGATGACCGCCTGTTCGCGAGCTCGAAGCTGTTCTTCTCGTACCCGCAGACGAACAGCCTGTGGGCCGGCCTGAAGCTCGGCACCACCGTGATCGTCGACCCGCAGTGGCCCACCGCGGCCAGCGTCGCCGCCACCGTTGCGACCCAGCGCCCGACGGTGCTGTTCAGCGTGCCGTCGCTGTACCGCAACCTGCTGCACGACGGGTTCGCACCCGGCATCGCGCAGGCTGGGGTGCGGCTGTGCGTGTCGGCCGGTGAGGCGCTGCCGCCCAGCCTGCGCGACGAATGGCAACGCCAGACGGGGCTCGTCATCGTCAACGGTTATGGGGCCTCGGAGACGCTGGTCCTGGTGATGCTGGACCGCGGCGACGCAGTCGGCTTCACGCCCTCGCCCGGCGTCACGATCCAGGCGCTGGATGAGGTCGGCCCCGGCCAGCCCTCGCGCCTGTGCATCCGTGCGCCGACGCTCGCGCTGGGCTACCTCGATCGCCCGCAGGCGCAAGCCGAAAACTTCCGCGACGGCGCGTTCTGCCCGGCCGATCTGTTTGCCCGCAACGAGGCGGGCGGCTGGCGCTTCGCCGGGCGCGAAGACTCGTTGGTCAAGATTCGCGGCCGTTGGGTCAACCTGGTCGAACTCGAAGAGCAACTGACGGCGAAGACACCCGGATTGACAGAAGGCGCCGCCGTGCTCGTGCCGGATTCCGACGGCATGGATGCCGTGGCATTCTTCTTCGCCGCCAGCGACGACGCGGCGGTCCGCAGCGCATTGCAGGCACGCGCCAACGCCCTGCCGGCGCACCAGCGGCCACGTTGGTGGTACGTCGTGCCGACCCTGCCGCGCGGGCCCACCGGCAAGTTGCTGCGACGCAAGTTGCGCGAACTGCACGGCGAAATGGTTTGAAGCGATGAGCTCCGTCGTCGGCGTCGAGAGGATCGGCCGCGTGCTGGTGGCCACGCTGTCGCGGCCGCCCGTCAACGCGCTCGACGACAAGCTGATCGCCGCACTCGATGCCGTGGTCGATCAAGCCATCGCGGACAGCAGCATCGCCGTCCTGCACCTGCGCAGCGACCAACGCGTCTTCAGCGCGGGCGCCGACCTGGCCTTGATCGAGGCATGCTTCGCGACGCCGCAAGGCCCGGACCGCATGACCGACGTGGTGCGCAACATGCAACGCCTGTACTGGCGTCTCGAGTCGGCACCCCTGGTCACGCTGGCCGAGATCGGCAGCACGGCGCTCGGCGGTGGGCTCGAACTGGCACTCGCCTGCGACCTGCGCGTGGCCGCCCTGGAGGCCGAGCTGGGTCTGCCCGAAGCCCGCTTGGGCCTGCTGCCGGGCGCGGGTGGCACGCAACGGCTGACGCGCCTGTGCGGCCCGGGCCTGGCCAAACGCCTGATCCTCGGCGCCGAGTTGATCAATGGCGCCGAAGCCGAGCGCCTCGGGCTCGTGCAATGGGCCCGACCGCGCGAGCAACTGCCCGCCTTCGCGCGCGAAATCGCGGCGCGTTATGCCGCGATGCCCAAGGCGGCGCTGGCGGCCAACAAGCGCTGCATCGCCGCCGCCACCGACCCCGGGCGCGACGGCTATGCCGACGAGATTTCCGAAACCCGCACGCTCTACGACCACTCTGAAACGCGGCACAAGGTGTCGGCCTTCCTGGCCCGGCGTGCCCACTGATCCACGCAAGGAAACGCCATGGAATTCGCCAACAAGACTGCGGTCGTCACCGGTGCCGCCTCGGGTATTGGCCGCGCCACCGCGCAGGCCCTGGCCCGCGAAGGGGCCCATGTCATCGTCGCCGATATCGACCCCGCTGGCGGCGAGGCCACCGCCGCTGCCATTCGACAACAGGGCCAGCAGGCGTCGTTCATGGCGATCGACATGACCGACGCGGCATCGATCGAGGCCTTCGCGGTGGCCGTGCAGGCGCGGTGCGGCGCGGTCGACGTGCTCGTCAACGCCGCCGGCTGGGGGCGCACGGCACCCTTCCTCGAGGGCACGCGCGAGTTCTGGGACAAGCTGGTCGCCCTCAACTTCGTCGGGCCGATGCAACTAGCCAAGGCCCTGCTGCCGGCGATGATCGAGCGCGCCAGCGGGCGCATCGTCAACATCGCCAGCGACGCCGGGCGCGTCGGCAGCCTCGGCGAGACGGTGTATGCCGGCGCCAAGGGTGGCCTGATCGCGTTCACCAAATCGCTGGCGCGCGAAACGGCGCGCTACCAGATCAACGTCAACTGCGTGTGCCCCGGCCCGACCGACACGCCGCTGATGGCTGCCGTGCCCGACAAGGTCAAGGAGGCGCTGATCAAGGCCATCCCGATGCGCCGCCTCGGCAAGCCCGAGGAAGTCGCCGAGGCGGTGATGTTCCTGGCCGGCGACCGCGCCGGCTACATCACCGGCCAGGTGCTCAGCGTCAGCGGCGGGCTGACGATGGTCGGGTGAAATGTTGCCCCCACGCTCACTGCGTTCGCTGCCCCCCGAGGGGGCGCCGTCGGCTTGGGGCGGCCCGGCGCCGACGGGCCGCTAGCTTCGGAGACTGCCCATGAACTACACCCTGCCCGATTTCCTGGCCCACGCGATCGCGCTCGAGAACGAAGCCGCGGAGCGCTACCTCGAGCTGGCCGACATGATGGAGGCGCACCGCAACGACGAAGTCTCGGCGCTGTTCCGCGACATGGAGCGCTATTCACGCCTGCACCACGATTCGATCGCCGCGCGCGCGATGGGCGAAGCGCTGCCCGAGCTGTTGTCGGTGGACTTTCGCTGGACGCGCGGGCCGGAAGTCACCGGCGAAGACGCCTTCGACCCGCAGCTCAAAGCCTACGGCGCATTGCGCATCGCGCGCGAGAACGAAGTGCGCGGCCTGGACTACTACAGCCAGGTCGGCATCAACGCCACCGATCCCGAGGTCCGGCGCCTGGCGGCTGAATTCGCGGCCGAGGAAAGCGAACATGTGCAGGCCCTGGACGACTGGCTGGCCCGCACGCCGCGGCCCTCGGTCCCGTGGCGCGACGACCCCGATCGCACGCCACCGGCCTGAACTCCAATGCGCGACGCCCTATTCGCAGAGACGGCGAATGTCCTCGGGCACGGGGATGGCATAGATGCGCCTGCGGTCCTGCGCATCGCGTTTGCAGAAGACGCGCGTTTCGGTGCTCTCGCAGATCAGGTCGTCGTCGCGCGTGACGCGGTGCTTGTGGATGAAGACCTTGGCGCGCCATTCCTCGATGTGGCTGGTGATCGTCAGCTTCTCGCCATAGGTGGCGCTCTTGACGAAGCGCGCGTGGTGCTCGAGCAGCGGCGTGCCGATGATGCCGCTGGTGTGTTCGAGCTCGTGCCAGGGCGGCACGCCGCAACTCATGAAGAAGTGCAGCGAGGCCGCGTCCATCCAGCGGTGGTAGCGCGGGAAGAACACGATGCCCGCCGGGTCGCAGTCGCCGAAGCGGATGTCGACGTTCATCGTGGTCGTCTTGCTCATTCCAGGTCCCGCCGTTGCCTGCGGGAATTCTATGGTGCGGCCTTGCGCCGCCCAGTCCATCCCCAACCAGGAGTCCTCTGATGAAACGCATTCAGCTCGCCGGCTACAAGGCGACACACTTCGCCTACTCGGCCGTCGGCAAGGTGGCCACGATCTGCCTGAATCGGCCGGACCGCAAGAACCCCCTCACCTTCGACTCCTACGGCGAGCTGCGCGACCTGTTCCGCGAGATGGTCTACGCCACCGACATCAAGGCCGTCGTCTTCACCGGCGAGGGCGGCAACTTCTGTTCCGGCGGCGATGTGCACGAGATCATCGGCCCGCTGGTGAAGATGGCGATGCCCGAACTGCTCGAGTTCACGCGCATGACCGGCGACATGGTCAAGGCCATGCGCGCCTGCCCGCAACCGATCATCGCGGCGATCGACGGCGTGTGCACCGGCGCCGGCGCGATGATCGCCTGCGGCTCCGACATGCGCCTGGCCACCGCGCGCAGCAAGCTCGCCTTCCTGTTCGTGCGCGTCGGCCTGGCCGGCGCCGACATGGGCGCGTGCACGCTGCTGCCGCGCCTGATCGGCCTGTCGCGCGCAGCCGACCTGCTCTACACCGGCCGCGTCGTCGGCGGCGAGGAAGCGGAACGTTTCGGCTTCTACAACCGCCTGGTCGAGCCCGACAAGCTGCTGGCCGAGGCAACCGCACTGGCCACAGGCCTGGCCGACGGCCCGAGCTTCGGCCACGCGATGACCAAGACCATGCTGTGGCAGGAGTGGAGCTCGGGCCTGGGCGAATGCATCGAGGCCGAGGCGCAGGCGCAGGCGATCTGCATGCAGACCCACGACTTCGAGCGCGCGTACCACGCCTTCGCCGCCAAGGGCAAACCGATCTTCGAAGGCAACTGATGCTCGCGCACAGCGTTGCTGATCACGCGCGCGCAGGCGCTGCACCGGCATGAACGCCGAACCGGCAACGCGCCGCTGGCGTGACGGTCAGGGCGAGCACATCGACGTGCGCGGCCTGCCGCCGCCTCAGCCGCTGGTAGCGATCCTGCGCCTGGTGCACGAGCAGGGCCTTGCCGGCGGCGCCGTGATCGTGCACCACGACCGCGATCCGGCGCTGCTCTATCCGGAGCTGGCCGAACGGGGCTGGTGGGCCGAGCGCGTCGACTGCGCGCCTGGCGAGGTGCGACTGCGCTTGTCGCGATCGACCTGATGGCGCTGGCCGCCACCTTCCTCGGCAACGCGCGCAGCCGCCTGCTGCCGGCGTCGATACCGTTTCGCTTCTTCGGCGCGGCAGTGGCCTTCCACCTGTTGGCCTGGCTCGCGCTGCTGGCCGGCGCAGCGGCCGCGCCGAGCTTCGCCGGCGGTCTGGGCCTGCCGCTGGCGGCGCTGCATCTGGTGACGCTGGGTGTGCTGGTGATGACGGCCATCGGCGCCAGCCTGCAATTGCTGCCGGTGGCCACGCGCCAGGCAGTCGGCTCGCCGCGCGCGATGGCCGCGCTGTGGTGGTGCTACGTGCCGGGCGTGGCCCTGCTGACCACGGCGATGGCCTTGGCACAGCCGTGGCTGCTGGCCGCGGGCGCGGCGGTGGTGGTGCTGGCGCTGATCGGCTATGCGCTGTTGCTCGCACGCAATCTGCTCGCGGCCAAAGGCATGGCGCTGGTCGTCGTGCATGGCTGGGCGGCGCTGGCCAGCCTGGGCGTGCTGCTCGTCAGCGGCCTGTCGCTCGCCGCGGACTACCACGGCCACGGCATCATCGATCGCGCCAGCGCGCTCGGCCTGCATGTCGCCTTCGCGGGCTACGGCTTCATGGCTCTGCTGGTGCTGGGCTTCTCGTACATCCTGATTCCCATGTTCGCGTTGTCCGAATCGCCTGCGCAACGCCCGGCCTGGGCTTCGGTGGCAGCCGCCGTCAGTGCACTCGTTCTGGCGGCGATGGCGGCCTTCGGCACGCAGCCCGCAGCGCTGTGGCCGGCCGCCATCGGCCTGGGGCTGGCAGCGCTGGGGGTCCACGTGGCGCTGATGGTCCGTGCGCAGCGCAGCGGCATGCGGCCGAAACTCGGGCGACCCTTCGTGCTGGTTCGCATCGGCTGGGCCGGTCTGGCGGCGAGCCTGATGGCCGCTCTGGCGCTGGCCCTGGATGCACGCTTCGCGCGCTTGGCCAGCTTGTTCGGGGTCTTGCTCATCGGCGCCCTGCTGAGCTTGCTGCTCGGCATGCTGTCGCGCATCGTGCCGTTTCTGGCCTCGATGCACGCGGCCGGCGGCAAGCGCGGGCCACCACTGCCCTCAGCACTGACGGCCGAGCGGCCGCTCGCAGTGCACTTCGGCTGCCACCTGACGGCGTTGGCCCTGCTGCTGGCGGCTGTGGCGTTCGACAGCGCCGGGCTGGCCCAGGCGGCGGGTGCTGTGGGCGCGGCCGGCGCCCTGGCCTTCGCGCGTTTCTTCATGCTGGCCTGCCAACGCATGCAGGCTGTGCCAGCGCTGGTGCCGCCACCTGTCGCGACGCGACGGGTTTAAGGCATATCAAGTATTGCGGTACCGTAATACCTCTATCATTCGACCATGATGCACACCCGTCAGACCAGCCGTGCCCTGCACGAAGAGCACCGCGCCAACCTTGCGTTGCTGGGCCGCCTCGAATTCGCGCTCGGCCGCGCGCCGCGCCGCCCCGCCGATACGGCGAGTGCGACCCACGCCGAACTGACGCCGCTGATCGGAGCGCTCCGGCGTCAGATCGAACACGACGTGGAGCGTCACTTCGAGTTCGAGGAGCGCGAGCTCTTCAGCCGCATGGACGAGGCGGGCGACGGGAACATTGCCGCCCTTCTGGCAGAGGAGCACGATGCGATTCGCGAAGTCGCCGCCGAATTGCTGCCCCTGACGCGCGCGTTCGCCGACGGCTCGATCGACGACGCCGGCTGGCAGGCGCTTTCGCGCGGTACCCTCGAGCTGGTCGAGCGCCAGGTCGCACACATCCAGAAGGAAGAGATGGCGCTGCTGCCGATGCTCGAAGACCTGCTCGACGACGACACCGACCGCCAGTTGGCCATGGACTACACCACCGCCTAGGCACCGCCCCCGGAGAGACCGAACCATGCATACCGCGACGAAGCCACAGACCACCGTCCGGGCACTGAGCCCGCAGGACCTGGAGGCGGTGGTGGCCATCGACGCAGCCATCGTCGGACGCGGGCGCAAAGCCTATTTCCTGCGCCGCCTGAGCAGCGCGCTGAACCAGCCCGACCTGCATGTGCAACTGGCCGCCGTGGATGCCCAGGGGCTGGCCGGCTACATCCTGGCGCGCCGCACGCAGGGTGAATTCGGCCGCGTGCAGCCCGGCCTGCGCCTGGAGGTCCTGGGCGTCGACGCCGATCGGCAGGGCCGCGGCGTGGGCCAGACCCTGCTTCGCGCGCTGGCGGCCTACGCTTCGAGTCACGGGATCACGGAGTTGCGCACCGTGGCGGCCTGGAACAACCACCGCATGCTGGGTTGGCTCGATGCCATGGGTTTCGAATTGGCACCCGATCTGGTGGTCGAGTGCAGCATTGGCGAGGGCCACCAGGCCGAGCGCAACGATGCACTGGAGCTGCCCGACGCCCATACCGCCGGCCATGAAACCGACTATGGCGCGCCCGAGGGCAACGACTACGAACGCGTCGAGCGCACGCACTGCGATGTGCGCGCGATGCGCCCCCAAGACCTGCCGCCGATCCTGCGCATCGACCGCGAGATCACCGGCCGCGACCGCGCGCCCTACATCGAGGGCAAGCTGGTCGAGGCGATGGACGACTCCGCCATCCGGGTTTCGCTCACGGCGCGACTGGACGACACCATCGTCGGCTTCCTGATGGCACGCGCCGACCTGGGCGACTTCGGCCGCACCGAGCCGGTGGCCGTGCTCGACACCATCGGCGTCGATCCGACCTACGGCCAACGCGGCGTGGGCCGCGCCCTGCTGTCGCAGTTGTTCGTCAACCTCGGCGCACTGCGCATCGACCGCGTCGAGACCGTGGTCACGCTGGCCGATCTGCCCCTGGCGGGCTTCCTGCACAAGGCCGGCTTCACCCGCTCGCGCCGGCTGGCCTTTGTGCGCACGCTCTGAGGCGCCATGCAGGGCTGCTCATGACGCGCAGCGAACTCATCCTCGACGCGGTCGGAATCCAGTCCTGGTATGGCTCGAGCCATGTCCTGCACGGCATCGACCTGCAGATCGGGCGCGGCGAGACGATGGCCCTGCTCGGCCGCAACGGCATGGGCAAGAGCACGCTGATCCGCACACTGCTGGGTCATGTGGCCCAACGCCAGGGCCGAATCCAGCTCTTCGGCCGCGACATGTCGAGTGCGCGTCCCCACGAAGTGGCGCGACTGGGCGTGGCCTACGTGCCAGAGGGCCGCGGCATCTTCCCCAACCTGAGCGTGCACGAGAACCTGGTGATGGCCGCCCGGCGCGGCCGCGATGGCCGCGGCGACTGGACGCGCGAGCGCGTGCTGGCGACGTTTCCGCGCCTGCGCGAGCGGCTGGCCACCCTGGGAGCGCAGCTCTCCGGCGGCGAGCAGCAGATGCTGTCGATCGGCCGCGCGTTGATGACCCACCCTGCGCTGATCATCCTGGACGAAGCCACGGAAGGTCTCGCACCGCAGATCGTGGCGGAGATCTGGCGCGTCATCGACCAGATCCGCGCCAACGGCATTGCCACCCTGATCGTCGACCGCGACTACCGCAAGGTGCTGGCCCACAGCAACCACGCACTCGTGCTGCAGAAGGGCGAGGCGGTGATGAGCGGGCCGGCTGCCGAGGTGGCCGGGAGCGCAGCGTTGGCGGGCTACCTGGGGCTGTGAGGCGGCGTTGCGTTCGATGACTTCGAAATGGATCGACCCTTGGCGCAGCGGCGTTCGGCTCGATACGGGTACCTTGGCTGAGCGTCATCGACCGCGATCGTGCGAGAGCCGGCGTTCATGACTTGCACGCGGATTTCAGGAACCGGCCATGACCTGTTCCAGCGCCGACAGCAAAGTGGACGAAGAAGCGATAGCAAAGTAGACTTCTGGGTGAAAACAAAGTACTTTAAAACTTAAAACCAAAGTAAGTTCACCCGCCATGGCCACCGCCAAGACGATGAGAACTCCACGCAAGAAGGGCCGGGAGTTGCTTGCTGAGGCGCTGCGCGCTCTAAAGAAGATCCAGGACAAGCACCACGGCGTGGTTGAGACCGGAAACTTGAAGGAGGAGCACCGCGTGGCGCTCGTGGGCGTGGGGTTCCTGCGGCCCGTCATCAAGGGCTGGTACATCGTCGGTGACCCAAGCGCACGGGATGGCGACTCCACGGCCTGGTACGCCGCGTTCTGGGCCTTCGTCTCGGGCTATCTCGGCAAGCGTTTCGGCAAGCGCTACTGCCTCAACCCCGAGGCGTCACTCCTGCTCGGGACCGGTAGCACGACGGTACCTCGAACGGTCGTGGCCGTGACGCTCGATGGCGGGACGTCGGTTCTGAGCTTGCCCATCAACACGTCTTTGACGATGTACCCAGACCAAAAGCGCGTGCCAAAGTCGCGCACCGACGAGCGGGGTCTGCAGATTTGGCCGGTTGCCGAGGCGCTATGTCGGGTGCAGCCTCAGTTCTTCATCGCCCATCCGCGCGAGGCCGAGATTGCGTTGGCGCTGATTCGCGACCCCTCAGAGTTGCTGGTCACATTGCTCTCCGGGGATGGCATGCAGGCAGCTGCGGCTCGCCTCGCCGGTGCGCTTCAATTCGCCAGGCGCCCCGACGAGGCCGACCGCATCGTCAAGGCCTTCGACCAGGCGGGCTACACCATCAAGCCGGTGAACCCGTTCACGCAGCCGGAGCCCACCCTGATACCGAGTCGAGAGCGCTCGCCGTATGTGTTGCGGTTGCGCTCGATGTGGGCAAGCTGGCGGCAAACCGTCATCGACAATTTCCCCACCCCGCCGGGACTTGGTGCGGATGCGGCTGGGTACCTCGCGCAGGTCGAGGAGCGCTACCAAGCCGACGCATACAACTCGCTGTCCATCGAGGGCTACCAAGTCACCGACGAACTTATCGCGCGAGTCGCGCGCGGAGACTGGAATCCGCAAGGAAATCCAGAGGCCAAGCAGGACCGCGACGTGCTCGCCGCGCGGGGGTACTACCAGGCATTCAACGCCGTCAAGGCGAGCATCGCGAAGGTCTTCCAGGGCGAGAACGCCGGGCGCATCGTGCAGCGCGACCACCATGACTGGTACGCTGAACTCTTCGGTCCGGCGGTGATGGCCGGCATCCTCAAGCCCAATCAGCTCATTGGCTATCGAACCGGCCCAATCTACATCCGCAACTCGCTGCATGCGCCGGTGCCACGCGATGCCATTCTGGACTCACTGGAGGCGCTCTGGGAGATGCTGTGCGATGAGCCGCACGCGGGCGTGCGCGCTGTGCTCGGACATCAGCTCTTCGTCTTCATTCACCCGTACTTCGACGGCAACGGGCGTATCGGCCGTTTTCTGATGAACACCCTATTGGCATCGGGCGCGTATCCGTGGACAGTCATCCGCATGAAGCGCCGCAGTGACTACATGTCTGCGCTTGAGGAGGCCAGTGTGCGCGGCAACATACTGCCGCTCACCCAATTGATCGCCACCGAGATGGCGGAGTGGTCGCCCGAGCGCGATGATGGCAGGGCCACCTGGGACTCTTAGGCGACCTCGCGTTCAATCCTGGCGCAGCGTGTGTGCAATGCGCACATCGACGTCTCGGCAAAGGCGGACGAGGAAGTTCGCTGATGGCCGCGGCGAACATTGAACGGGGCAAGTCTCAGTGCAGCGATTCGTACTTGGCCATCAGCTCGTCGGGCGACTCCTGG
>Ga0209254_10001948_pt1 | contig 18677 bp, 17 predicted proteins | sample FrelakmetDIP11DI_FD_187148 | JGI IMG/M metagenome (GOLD analysis project Ga0209254, IMG submission 187148) | Freshwater lake sediment microbial communities from the University of Notre Dame, USA, for methane emissions studies - DIP11 DI (SPAdes)... | ecosystem: Environmental > Aquatic >...
CCTACCTCGAATATCTCAAGGGAATGGGGGTTGAAGCCCTCCCTGCATCAGAGAAATTCTCGGAGAGAGAATCTGCCTCCTCTGTCCCTCCAATTACGACTGGAACACTTGAGGAGATTCGAAATGACCTCGGAGATTGCCAAAGGTGCAAGCTTCACCGAATGCGCAAGACAGTCGTTTTTGGAGAAGGGAGCCCAAAGGCCGCGCTGATGTTTGTCGGAGAAGGCCCCGGCTATGACGAGGACGTTCAGGGGCGGCCTTTTGTTGGGAAGGCGGGACAGCTCCTCACCAAGATCATTCAATCCATCGGTTTGCAGAGAGAAGATGTGTACATCGGCAATATTATCAAATGCCGCCCCCCTCAGAACCGGAATCCAGAGCCTGATGAAATTGAGGCCTGCCATCCCTTTGTTTTGAGGCAGATCCAGGCGATTCGTCCCAAGATCATTTGTGCCCTCGGAACGTTTGCAGCACAAACGCTTCTAAAGACAAGTACTAAAATCACAGCACTGCGAGGAAAGGTTTTCGATCTTGATGGGATCAAGGTCATCCCCACCTACCACCCCGCTTATCTTCTACGTAATCCGGAAAAAAAGAGAGAAACCTGGGAAGATATGAAGCAGATTTTAGCGCTGCTTCAGGAGAGCGGAGATCAACCCTTCGACTCCCCGGGCTAAAGGTCGGGGAGTCGAAGGGTTGACCCTGCACTTCGATGGACTCAGTGTCCTGAACCTGTCGAAGGAAGCGGCGCTCCCTCATTTAGTCTTGAAAGACGGAGGTTGGCGTAGCCGAACGGGTCAACTGGATGGAGAAAGAAGATAGTTTAGTCCAAACCCTCCTTCCTTAAGATTCTTGAGAACAGCCGATGTCAATTCCCCCAGCAGGAGATCCCATACTGAGAATTTTCTTTTAGGATAGACGACCTGGGGCTTTCCCTCAATTCCCACCATTTCAGCCGCCATATCAATGGCATCTTGAAGGTTCCCCATGCGATCAACGAGCTTGAGCTCTAGCGCCTGTTCTCCCGTAAAGATACGGCCATCCGCCACCTTGATGACACTGCTCGGTTCAAGTTTTCGACCTTCCACGACAGCCTTAATGAACTGTTGGTGGACATTGTCAATGACGTCTTGCATGATTTTCTTTTCGTTCGGTGCCATTTCTCGAAACGGAGATCCTACGTCTTTGTATTCTCCAGCTTTGACGACAACTCCTTTGACCCCGATCTTCTTAAGGAGTTCTTCGAGGTTAGTGAATTCCATGATGACGCCAATGGAACCGGTAATGGTCCCTGGATTAGCAACGATGAGGTCGGAAGCACAGGCAATATAATAGCCTCCTGAAGCAGCCACAGAACCCATCGACGTGATGATCTTCTTCTTGCCCCTTGCCTTCTGCACTTCTCGATGGATTTCCTGTGATGGACCTACTCCTCCTCCTGGAGAGTCGATCCTCAAGACAATCGCCTTGACACCAGCATCTTCGAGATGTTGATGAATTTGTTCGATGATTTCAGAGGATTGGGCAATCAGCCCGGTAATTTCAACAACAGCGATTTTATCACCAAAGGCAAATTGACTCTCCCTTCCCATGAACCTTCCTATGAGATAAATCACCAAGAAGAAAAAGACGAGGATTGCAAAAATCACGGCAAGTCCAATAAAGATCCGTTTCCGTTTCATAACACCTCCAGATGTGTCATGATCTCACGCCCGCTACGCCCTGTACACCATGCGGTGCAGGGCTACGCTCGAGCTCACGGAGACCACTTAAAAGATAGTGTTGGTCTGATTTTCCGCGAAAACAATCAGACCAACGCTTCGCTCTTCTGGACACACTCTTGCCAAATTGAGTCGAATCGGTTTCTTAAAGATTCGACTCAAAAAGACCTCTATCACTCTGCGATCTCTGTGAGAGAGAAAACCGTTTTCTATCGCTTCCACCTTCTGAGTTGGCTCCGTCGCCTTAGGTCAGTGAAATCCGGATCGTGTCAAAAGGCGCCATCTGAAAAACACGGACCAGTTTTGTCTTGACCATTTCAAGGATGGCCAAGAAAGTGACTACGACCACCGGCCGCGTCACATTTTCAACGAAAAGATGATGAAAGGCGATGCTCCGTTTCTCCTTTTGCAGGAGGGAAAGAATCTGTTCAATCTTTTCCTCCACAGTAATCGGTTCAAGTTGAACCTCATGGACACTCTCCGACTTTACCCGGGCTAATACCTGGCGAAACGCCTCCAAGAGTTCAAAAAGATTCACTTCGAACCTCTCTTCCTGGGGTTCTGTGGCGTCTTCTGGAACAGAGCGAACAAAGAAGTCTCGGTCTTTCATGGGTCTTTGTTCGAGTTCGCTGGCAGCCTCTTTGTATCTTTGGTATTCCAAGAGCCTCCGAACCAGCTCTGCCCTCGGGTCCTCTTCTCCCTCCTCTTCTTCCTCAGAGGAAACGGGGAGAAGCATCTTCGATTTGATTTGCAGGAGTGTCGAGGCCATTAGGAGATAGTCTCCAGCAATGTCCAGGTCGAGTTCCTTCATCATCTTGAGATATTGTAAGTATTGTTCCGTAATCAGGGCAATAGGAATGTCAAAGACATTGATTTCGTTCTTTCGAATCAAATGAAGCAAGAGATCCAGAGGGCCTTCGAACATGTCCAGCCGGACCGTGTAGGATCGGGTTTCTTCTCGGTTCAATGTGTTTTCATCCATCACGACACCTCAACGCCACGAGAGATAAAATCCCTTTCATCGTCTCCCGTGACGACCTGCTCGTCTAACCTCGCTTTGAGCAGGTTCTCGAGATTCTTCTTGATCGACGGACCTGGCTTGATCCCAAGACGGATTAAATCTGCGCCTCCCAATAGGGGTCTTACCTCTTTCAACTGTGTGAAATACAGTGAAATATACCGCCGGGTCGCGTCTTGGGTGGTTTTTGCCATCATAAAGAGTTTGATCTCCGTCGAAAGAGGATGGAGAAGGCTGTAAATCTCTGACCGTTTGGGATGGTACTCCCTGTTGATCCATGAAAAGAAATGGAGCAGTGTCTGGTCGGCCTGCTGCTTCCCATCGATGATCTTTGCTTTCTCTTTTGCGTTCATGCAGAGACGATCACACATGTCACGGAGTTCGGTCTCCTTTAACACATCGATGAGACCGCAATAACAGATGGACCAGCGTTCGTAATGTTCTTCAAGGAAGAGGAAGTCAAACCAGGAGAGAACATGGTGAATCCTCTCGAAGACACCTTCGCTCTCTTCGTCGAATTTGAGCTGGGGATGAAGGAAACGGAGAAGGCCAAAATCCCTCATCCGTTTGAGAGCAGGCGCGGGATTCTCCTCCTCAAGGACAAGGATGAGTTCGGCCAGAACTCGTCCTCCTGAAAGGCGATCCATAAATCCCATTTTCACAGAGTTTCGCATGAGATGCTGCGTGTGTTTTCCAATCTGAAAACCCAGTCTCTGCTCCAGGCGAATCGCTCGAAATACACGGGTGGGATCCTCGACAAACGAAAGGTTGTGAAGAACCCGAATCACTCTTTCCTTGATATCTTTCACCCCACCAAAATAGTCGATCAATTCCCCAAACCCCTTTGGATTGAGCTGAAATGCCAAGGCATTGATCGTGAAGTCTCTCCGGTAGAGATCCATTCGGATGGATCCCCGTTCGACCGTAGGAAGGGCTGCCGGCGATTCGTAGACTTCCACACGGGCAGTGGCCACGTCGATCTTCGAACCGTCGGGGAAAAGAATAATGGCTGTTCCGAATTTCTTGTGGGTTCGGATGCGGCAAGGGATTCGCTTCTCGAATTCCTCTGCGAAGCGAATCCCATCCCCCTCGACCACGAGGTCCACGTCAAGGTTTTCGACGTGCATCAAGAGATCTCTCACAAACCCGCCGACGGCGTAGACCGCATCCCCTCGCTCGTCCCCCACCTTGCCAAACTCCATGAGCAGAGATTGGGTCCGACTGGGGAGACGTTCCCGGATCAGTTTGGCGATGATCTTCTTGCGGCCATACAGGGGCTGGCTTTCGAGGGGAGTCGATCCCTTGACGGATCGCAACATCTCCTCTTGCATCGCCTCCATCACGTTGCTGAGGGAAATGGTTCCGATGAGCTCCCCTTTGTCGAGAACAGGGAGAAGACGCTGATTCTGACCGATGATCAACTGTTGAACATCGGAAAGCGGCATCTCCGGTGTGACGATAGAAAATTCTGTGCTCATGTAATCTCTGACCGGGGCATCTTTTAGCCCGTGGTGAATGGCTTTTTCGACCGTCTGTTTCGAGATTAAGCCTACGACCTTCCCTTCATTAAGAACCGGCAGGCCTGTGAGGTTATAGCGGGTCAGCATGTCCCCTGTTTCCTGAAGAGAACACTCTGCATTCAAGGTCTTCACAGGAAAAAGCATGATGTCCTTTGCCAGTCGTTTGGGTCGAACTACGTCTTGCAGAAGCTTTAGGAGTCGGTCGTGGACTTCCACGAGAGTCATTCCCTTGATCGTTGCCGATGAGGCGGTCGGATGGCCTCCACCCCCAAATTCACTGGCGATCTCCGCCACGTTGACCTCGTCGATTCGACTTCTTCCGATCAGATAGATTCGGTTTTCCATGAGCACCAAGACGAAGAGAACGTCGAGATTCTCCATATCTTTCAGCTTATGGGCGAGGACGGCAATGTCCCCGATGTAATGATCGACAGAGGCCTGTGCGACAACGACGTCAATCCCGTGGATAGGGGTGCGAGTGGCGGACTGGACCAGATCGTTGAGAAGGAAGAACTGCTCGGCCGTGAGTTCTTTCGTAATCATATTCGAGATGACGTTGAGATTCGCCCCTTTTTGTAAGAGGTATGCTGCAGCCCGGAAGTCTTCCTCTGTCACAGACGAGAAGGTAAGGTTCCCGGTATCCTCGTAGAGCCCCAGCATCATCACCGTCGCTTCATCCGCTGTAATGTCAATCCCTTGTTCCTGGATAAGGTTCAGGAGAAGCGTAACGGTTGCGCCGAATTCCTTCACCACCTCCACAGAACCATGAATATCATCTGCAGAGGATGGGTGGTGGTCATAGATATGGATGTCGAGATCAGGTCGGAGGATCTCTGCGAACTTGCCGATGCGGCTCATCTGGCGGGTATCGACCAGGATGAGCCGTTTCACTTGCTGGAGATCGATGTTCTTGATCCGTTCCACTTCTAAAGCATAGAGAGTAGAATGGATAAAGAAATCGCGCAGACTTCGTTCCTGTGATCCTGCAAAAACTAAAAGCGCATTGGGGTAGAGCTTCTTCGCCGCCAACATCGAAGCCAACGAGTCAAAATCCGCATTGGTATGGGTGGTGATGACTTCCATAAAGAAATCCTGGGTGCAAGGTATCCAGGAGGCAAGGTTCAAGGGAACCCTACCAAAGACTAGTTCCTTTCTGGGAAGTCCCGCCCTGAAGGGCGGGGAGCTTCACTGTTCCTTTCGGGTTGTTTTCCCTAGAACCCTGTACCCTGCCCCCTGAACCTTTCTTACCCCCTCGGGTGATGGCGTTTGTGGACCTGTTTCAATCTCTCTCCTGTCACATGGGTATAGATCTGTGTGGTCGAGATGTCTGCATGTCCGAGCAGCATCTGTACCGAGCGCAAATCTGCCCCCCGGGCGAGCAGATGACTCGCAAACGAATGCCGAAGGAGATGAGGGGTAATCTTTTTTCGAATGCCTGCTGTCCGTCCACACCTCTTGATGTTTTTCCAGAACACCTGACGGCTCATTTTCCGCCCAGAGCGATTAAGAAACAGGAAAGGGCTCTCCTTCCCTTTTGAAAGTTCTTGTCGTGCACCTTTGAGGTAATGGCTAACCCACTTGATCGCCTCGGCTCCGAGAGGGACAGCCCTCTCTTTCGAACCCTTCCCGAAAACGAGAACATATCCTCCTTCGAGATTCAGTTGGTTCATCTGAAGGCTGACCAGTTCTGAGACACGCATCCCTGTCGCATAGAGCATTTCGAACATGCTCCGGTCTCGAATTCCGAGAGGGGTTTGAGGTTTCGGTGTCTCCAGAAGTTGCTCAACTTCTCGGAGTGAAAGGATTTCGGGTAGCGTCTTGGCGAGCTGAGGAGACTCAAAATCCTCCACTGGATTGGATTCGAGTTTTCCTTCCTGGGTCAGAAATCTGAAGAAGGTGCGGATCGCCACCAAATTTCGAACGATCGTCTTGTTCGACAGTTTTCTTACTTTCAACGTTAACAGAAAGGCCCTTACATCGAGTCGGGTCGCCCTCAAAACGTCCTCGATCCTTTTCTCCTGAAGGTAGTTAAGAAATCGATTCAGGTCGTGGCTATAGGCTTCAAGGGTCTTCTTTGCGAGTCCCTTCTCAACCGTAAGATAGTGGAGGAACTGATCGAGCAACATGAGCGATCCTCATGGATGAGACCCGGGCAGTCTCATGCCGACCCGCCTCAAGGAAAAGAAAAAGCAGAGGGGGAAGGGGCCTCTGCTTCCGGGGGATCTTCACAAAAAAAACGATGATCAGATCCCTGTGTGGCCAAACCCTCCTCCCTGTCTTTGGGTTTCTGGGAGTTCATCGATCTCCTGCCAATTGGCCCTTGTGACTCCGCAAACGATCATCTGAGCAATTCGGTCTCCATCGCGCACGGTAAAAGGGTAAGCACCCCAATTCACGAGAAGAACGGCAATTTCCCCTCGATAATCGGAATCGATCGTTCCTGGAGAGTTGATGATCCCAATCCCATGACGAACGGCAAGGCCACTCCGAGGTCGCACCTGGCCTTCAAAGCCTTCAGGAATCGCAACGGCGACTCCCGTGGGAATGAGCTTCCTCTCACCGGGTTCCAGGGTGACATCCGCATCGATACAGGCAAAGAGATCCATTCCCGATGCTCCTACCGTCATGTACTGAGGGAGAAGAACAGTCCGATCGGTTCTTAAACGTTTGACGGGAATCCTGATGCTCTCCATGGCCTCCGTGAGGTGAGCGTTAATCGCGTGAGAATGACATCATCCGATCTTGAGAAGTTGTTTGTCGAATCCGTTGCCGTCAACAGGTCCGAGGACTGTTAGACAAAAATTCCCATTAAAGAGTTCACTCGCGAGAGACCGAACCTTCTCTTCGTCAACCTCTTCAATCTCTTGCAGGATTGTTTCCACAGGGACATAGGTGTTGAAGTAGATTTCATTCTTGGCCAGGCGGGTCATCATATTTTCTGAGCTCTCGAGGCTGAGCAATAGGTTCCCTTTCAGTTGCTCTTTGGAGGTCTCCACTTCTCTGTTCTTAAATGGCTCCGTCTTCAAGCTCTTGAACTCCTTGAGAACAAGATCGAGGACTTCCTTCAGGGACTCTCCACTGGTCCCCGCATAGACAACCATAAGTCCTGCATCGGTATACGTTGGGAGGTAGGAATAGACGGAGTAAGCGAGACCGCGGTTTTCACGGATCTCCTGAAAGAGTCGGGAACTCATTCCGCCTCCCAGGATGGAGTTAAGCACGTAGGAAGAAAACCGGAGGGAATGGTTGTACTGGAGCCCCTTGGCTCCCAGGCAGAAATGGACCTGTTCCGAATCGCGTTTCCAGACATTGGTCGACGCTACAGCTTGAGGTTTGCTCCTTTCCCGCGGGCTCTGCAATCCATCCGTCTGATGAAAGGCCTCGCCAATTCGGTCGACTATTTCCTGATGGTGAAGATTTCCTGCTGCGCAGATGATGACCCGGCTCGGCTGATAGTTGTCTTTGTAGAACCGAATGATTTGATCCCGCATAAAGGATTGGACAAGGGTTGCGGTTCCCAGGATCGGATACCCCAAGGGATGATTTCCCCAGCATACCCGATTGAAAAGATCATGAACCAGGTCGTCCGGAGTATCTTCTACCATCTTGATCTCCTGGAGGATCACCATCCGTTCTTTTTCCACATCTTTAGGGTCAAGAAGAGGGTGCAGGAAAATGTCAGACAGGAGGTCGATGCCGAGAGGCATGCTCTTATCAAGGACCTTGGCATAGAAGCAGGTGTATTCTCTGCCCGTGAAAGCATTCAAAGAGCCACCCACCGAGTCAATCTCTCGCGCGATGTCGAAAGCCGTCCGCCGTTCGGTTCCTTTGAAAAGCAGGTGCTCGATGAAATGGGAGATCCCGTTTTCACTGGGATGCTCGTCTCTTGATCCAGTGAGCACCCAGACACCGATCGAGACTGATTTAAAATAAGGAATCTCCTCGGTGATGACTCGAATCCCCCCGTCGATGACGGTTTTTTGATAGTGGGTTTCATTCCTGCGCGACGAATCACTCATTTCTTCTCTACTCTTGCCTCATCATGGGTTTTCGTACACCGCTTCGTCTCGAGACTCACGAGACCGAGTATGATTCTCTCGCGGGCAAGTCGCCTGGAAGCCCCGCCGTGTGCCTGTCCCGTCTTAACGGGAGGCGGGAAGCTTCACTCTCAGGGCTGACTCTTCTCCGAATCCTTCAAGGCGGCCTTTCGGCTGAGGCGAATCCGTCCCTGAGGATCGATGTCGATCACCTTCACGAGGACCTTGTCTCCCTCTTTCAGGATGTCGGTAACAGCCCCTACCCGCCCTTCCGCAAGCTGGGAAATATGGACCAAACCGTCCGTTCCAGGAAAGATCTCCACAATGGCGCCAAACCCGAGGATTCGTCTCACTTCACCCATATAGAGACCACCCACTTCAACTTCCTGAGTGAGCTTCTTGATCATGGCAATGGCCTCTTCAATGGACTCGAAGTTCGGGGAAGCGAGTTTCACCATCCCTGAATCCTCTACATCGACCTTCACTCCTGTTTGATCCACGATGCTCCGAATCGTCTTGCCCCCTGGACCAATAATATCCCGGATCTTCTCCTGTTTCACTTTAATCGTGACAATTCGCGGCGCGTGAGGAGAAAGGTCCTTCCGATGTTCAGCAATCGTCTCTCGCATCTTTCCGAGAATATGGACCCTTCCCTCCTTGGCTTGTTCCAGAACCCTGCCAAGGATTTCCTTTGAAAGTCCTTGGACCTTGATGTCCATTTGAATCGCGGTCACTCCATTGGCTGTTCCAGCCACCTTGAAATCCATGTCCCCAAAATGATCCTCATCACCCAGGATATCAGAAAGAACCGCGATTTCATTTCCTTCGAGAATGAGGCCCATGGCAATCCCGCCCACAGGGGCCTTGATCGGAACTCCCGCATCCATGAGGGAAAGGGTTGTCCCACACACCGTGGCCATAGAGGAGGATCCATTCGATTCCAAAACCTCCGAGACCACTCGAATTGTGTAAGGAAAGGTCTCATTGGAAGGGAGCACGGGCAGAATAGCCCTCTCGGCGAGGGCGCCGTGGCCGATTTCTCTGCGACTGGGAGATCTCAGCGGTGACACCTCTCCAACACAGAAGGGAGGAAAATTGTAGTGCAGCATGAATGACTTGTAGACCTCTCCGCTGAGAGAATCGATCTTCTGTTCATCCTCGGAAGTACCAAAGGTCGTAACGGCAAGGACCTGTGTTTCACCCCTCGTAAAAAGAGCGGAGCCGTGGGTTCGAGGGAGAATACCCACCTCGCACGAGATGGGACGAATCTCTACGAATCCTCTCCCATCGATCCTCCGATTTCGATCCAAAATCAATCTACGTGCCACTTTGCGATCGATCTCATTGAAAGCCACTTTCGTCAGATGTTGAGACGTCTCATCTTCGGCCCCAAACTCTTTGAAAGCCACTTGCTGGATCTCTTCAAGTCGTTCCCTGCGTCCCCCCTTTTCTGCGATCTGATAAGCCTCGATCAAGGGTTGGCGGATCATCGCTTCCATCTTTTCGCAAAGCGCCGCATCAGGTCTTCTGAGTTCAAATGACCTTTCTTTGACGTCGCACAGGGTCTTGAGCCGCCGTTGGATCTCAATGACGGGCTTGAGGGATTGATGACCGAAGAGGATCGCCTCAAGGATTTCCACTTCACGAACCTCTTTCGCGCTTCCTTCGACCATGATGATCGCATCCTCACTCCCAGCGACGAAGAGGTCGATATCGCTCAACTCCAACTCCTCATTGGTCGGATTGAGCACATACTCGCCATCGATACGGCCCACCTTGGCCCCTGCGATCGGACCTCCAAAGGGAGTCCCGGAAAGGGTCAAAGCGGCTGATGCTCCGATCATGCCCAGAATCCCTGGATCATTGTCTTGGTCTGCTGAGAGAACCGTGGCAATAATCTGGGTCTCGTTCTGAAAGCCCTTCGGCAAGAGAGGTCGGACAGGCCGGTCGATAAATCGGGAGATGAGTGTTTCCCGATCAGTGGGCCTCCCCTCTCGTTTGAAAAAGCCTCCAGGAATCTTGCCGGCGGCATAGGTCATTTCTTGATAGTTCACGGTGAGGGGAATAAAATCGAGCCCCTCTCTCCTCTTGTCCGATGTGACGGCCGTCACCAAAACCACAGTCTCTCCATACTGGATGACCACAGACCCATTGGCCTGCCTTGCCACTTTTCCTGTCTCAAGGGAAAGTGACCTTCCGCCAAATTCAACTTGTAGTTTTTCGCTCATAATAAATTGGGTCGCTCCTTTTTTTTAAACCATACCCATGGAGAATTCATGTTTCAGGTCTACCTACGCAGACCTAATTTCTCAACGACCGTCCGATAACGGTCCATCTTCTCTGCCATGAGGTAGTTGAGGAGTCTTCTTCTCTGGCCCACCAATTTCAAAAGACCTCTCCGCGAATGATGGTCTCGTTTATGGGCCTTGAAATGCTCCGTGAGATAACTGATGCGCTCACTCAACAGGGCGATCTGGACTTCTGCAGATCCTGTATCCTTTTCATGTTTCCTGAATTGTTCCATGATCTCTCTCTTCTTCTCTTGCGCCAGTCTCATGAACCTCCTCCTTTTCGAACGAATCCTCGCTTAAAGACATCTTCGTTTCTTGGAATCTGAATGCCAAATGATGGGCCCCGCTATTGAGTGTCCATTTCCCCTCCCCCCTCCTTCGGCGAATGGAATACCCGCAGAGGTCGCAGGGCCACCGTGTCGGGATCCAGGCTAAGGATATTCATCCCTCGAATCTCTGATCGAAGGATGGCCACCAAGTCATCGCGGGGGGAGGTCACTTTGACCCACTCTCTTTCGCCAAAGATGGAGAGAGCCTGGGAAGGCAGGTCACGAACCATCATCTGCCGCCCGAATCGAATCTTGTTCACGAGCCCTTCATCACCGATGATCTCTGGCAGGTGGTCCAAGGCTCCTCTCATGTCAATGAGCCAAGGCTGGAGAACCCGGGGACCGGAGCACGTGGTCAATGTGTTCCAAGACACTGCCCGCTCGAGCGTGAAAGGGCCATTCCGAAGCCTCCTGAGACGGATGAGATGGCCACCACATCCGATTTTCCTGCCGATATCCCGTGCTAACGTCCGGATGTAGGTCCCTTTCGAACAGGATACCTTGAAATGCACCAAAGGAAGAGAGATTGACTCGATCTGAAGACTGAAAATTTCCACCGTTCTCTTCTTTCGTTCGACCTCGAGCCCCTTTCTGGCCAGTCGATAAAGGGGCTTTCCCTGCACTTTAATTGCCGAGAACATGGGGGGCATCTGTTCGATGAGTCCCACAAAGGGTTCGAAGGCACACTCAATCATTGTCGAAGTGACTTCGTTCCATGCCCCTCTCGAAAGAATCTCTCCGGTGGGGTCATCGGTATTCGTTTCCTCACCCAGTTTTAGGGTGGCTTCGTACTCCTTGGATTCCTCTTCCAGAAACGGAACAAGTTTCGTCGCCTCATTGAGAATCACCGGTAAGACTCCCGTGGCAAACGGGTCAAGGGTCCCCAGGTGCCCGGCCTTCTTGACCATGAAGCGTCGTTTCACTGTCCGGACGACATCCATGGAGGTGATGCCATCCGGTTTGTCAACGACAAGGACGCCGTCAATCTGAACTTTCACGTTTCCTTCGCTCCTTCTCAAGCTCATGGAAGACTTCTTCCATATGAATCGAATACTCGACGGAGGGGTCAAACTGAAATAAGATCTCCGGGGTGTATCGCAGACTGATCCTTCGACCCAGTTCCTTTCGAATGAAGCCTGTTGCACTCGCAAGTCCCTGAATGGCTCTCTGCTGATCTTTAAGCGTTCCCATGACGCTGAAATAGACTTTGGCTTGACGGCAATCGTCAGAAACTGCCACCCTCGTCACGGTGACAAAGCCGATCCGGGGATCTTTGACGCTGGTCATCAGCATATCAGAGACCTCTTTTCGAATAAGATCAGCCACTTTGTCCGAGCGTTTTCCCTCGGCCATTTCTTGTCCCGTCGATCGCCTTACAAGGTCAGGATTTCCATTTCCGTACCCAGAACTTCCACGAGATACATGTTCTCGATATAGTCGACGACCTTGTCCAAACTGGAATTGATGTGTCTTCGGTCGTTGCTGACCGTGCAGATCCCGATCTGGGCTCTCTGCCACAGATCATTGTCTCCTACCTCAGAGATGGCGACATTGAATCGGGTTCGCACCCGGTCGGTGAGCTTCCGAAGGATGTGGCGCTTTCCTTTTAAGGAATGGTTCTCTGGAATGCGAACATCGAGATGACACACACCGACGACCATAACCCCCTCTCTTTCCTCACTCTCCCCAAACTAGGAAAGGTGAGGTCGAACTTCTTCCATCTCGTAAGACTCGATGATATCTCCAGGTTTGACATCGTTGAAATTTTCAATGCCAATCCCACACTCGAACCCCTGGCTGCAATCCTTCATGTCATCCTTGAAACGTCTCAAGGAAGCGATCCGGCCATCAAAGATCACGACATTGTCTCGCAGGAGTCTTGCATGGGATCCTCGAACGACCTTTCCGTCGGTCACCAGGCTTCCAGCAATCATGCCTACCTTTCGAACATTGAAGAGCTGAAGCACCTGGGCTCTCCCCAGGATATGTTCTTTGTAGGTCGGTTCGAGTAAACCTTCCAATGCCTTCTTGATATCGTTGGTCGCATCATAGATCACGGAATAGGTCCGGATGTCCACTTTCTCTTCTTCTGCGAGAGATTGAGCCTGAGGTGTCGGCCTCACATTGAATCCAATGATGACGGCATTCGATGCGGAGGCTAGATTGACGTCCGTCTCGGTAATTCCTCCAACGCTATCGTGCAGGATGTTGACCTTAACCGCATCGGCAGAAATTTTTCGGATGGCTTCTTTTAGGGCTTCGATGGACCCTTGGACGTCCGCCTTAATGATCATATTGAGTTCCTTGACATCGCCTTGTCTAATCTGCTCATAGAGTTGCTCGAGGGAGACTTTGCTCAGTTTCGAAAGCTCCTTCTCTCGCATCTTCTCCTGACGATAGAGGCTGATCTGCTTAGCTATCCTTTCGTCTGAGGCGACAATAAAGATTTCACCCGCCGCAGGGACGTCGACAAAACCCACTACTTCCACCGGGATGGACGGACCGGCCGCATCCATCTTAGTACCCTTATCATTGTGCATGGCTCTCACCCGACCATAGTGGGAGCCTGCAATGAAAACGTCTCCCGTTTTAAGGGTGCCCTCCTGTACAAGGACGGTTGCAACGGGTCCTCGACCCTTGTCGAGCCGGGCTTCGACCACTGTTCCTCGGGCTGCCTTGTCGGGGTTCGCCTTCAATTCGAGAACCTCTGCCTGGAGGAGGATCAATTCCAACAGCTCTTTAATGCCGACTTTCTGCTTAGCCGACACTTCGGCAAAGAGGGTGCTCCCGCCCCATTTTTCAGGGAGGAGTCCAAGATCTGCCAACTCCTTTTTAACCTTTTCCGGGTTTGCACTCGGTTTGTCGATTTTGTTGATGGCAACGACCATGGGAACGTTTGCCGCTCGGGCGTGGTCGATGGCCTCTTTGGTTTGGGGCATCACTCCATCGTCAGCAGCCACGACCAGAACGACGAGGTCTGTGACCTGGGCTCCTCTGGCCCGCATTGCAGTAAACGCTTCATGGCCAGGAGTGTCAATAAACACGACCTGGCCACGGTCCAATTCGACGTTGTAGGCGCCAATATGCTGTGTAATTCCTCCCGCCTCATCCTCCACCACCTTTGTGTGGCGAATGGCGTCAAGGAGCATGGTCTTCCCATGGTCGACATGGCCCATGACAGTGACCACAGGGGGTCTGGGCTTCAACTGCTCTGCAAAATCCTCTTTTCTTTCCAACAGATCCTGACGCTCAATGGAGGTCTTTTCCACCCCGTAGCTAAACTCGTTGGCCACGAGCGAAGCCACATCTGCGTCGATCATCTGATTGAGGTTTGCCATGATCCCAATGTCCATGAGCTTCCTGATGATTTCGCCGCCCTTTACCCCCATTCTCTTGGCCAGATCTCCTACAGTAATGACCTCGGCTATTCGGATGATCCTCTTGATAGGTTTCGGAACCGTGACCTCTGTTTTTTTAGCCACCCTGGTGATAATGACCTTTTTCTTCATGGGTCTCAGGGGCCGGTGTTCGAGTTCTCCTTCTTTCGGTTTCGCTGCGAGCTCATCTTCTTCGAATCCCTCTCGGGTCAGCACCCGTTCTTCGATAATCCTTCTCTTCTTTCCAAAAGGCTTCTTTTTCGCAGCAACCGCGGGCTCCTCCCGGTCAACAACCGGAATTCTCCCAGTAATTCTGACTTCCATCTTCTTGGGTGCGGGCTCTTTGGGCGGCGCGGTTTCTTGTGTCTTGGTTTTAGCCTCAACCCTCTCTGCCACAGGCCGTGGCGTCACAGGAGGTTGAACTCCCGCGGGAATCCCTGGGGGAGCAATGATCTTTTCTCCACTCTTGGCTTCCGCCGTCAGGGGTTCTACCGGAACTGCAGGGGGTAGCTCGTCCTTCTTCCCAGAGACTTTGACCTCGGGTTCAACTCTTACCTCTGCTGTTACAACACTCGGTGCACCACCCTCTGCCATGTGGGGGGCGGCTGTCACAGGAGGTGCAGGAGGTGCAACTTCAGGTGAAGTGGGTGGCGCAGGAGCAGCTTCAACTGTGGGTTCAAGGCTTCTTGTTCTTCTTCGGATGATCGTGGGCTTGACGCGTTTCTCAACGACCTCTTTCGCGGCGTCCCTCTCAATGACTTTTTCATCGGTTGGCAACGCAATCTTTTCGGCCTCGGCAGGTTTCTTGTCCTTGACCTTGACGCCCATTCTCTTGAGTTTTTGAAGCAACTTGTCGTCCTCTATGCCTACTTCTCTTGCCAGATCGAGGACTTTAATCTTCGCCATTCCCTCTCCTCCTCTAAACCCGCTCGTTGAGCGTCAAGCACCCGTCTTTCATCCCTCCAAGATCACCCGCGTGGAGGGAGTCAACCCTTCGACTCCCCGGCCTAAAGGCCGGGGCTTGGCGCGGCCGAACGGGTCAAATCTACGAAAGAACCCCATCTTTTCTGCGCTACTTTCAGACATGTCAGGTTTGGACAGAGGTAGAATCCCCGTCCCCGGGACCGACGCCCACCTTTCACCATCACACCTTCCGAGCCACAGATCCATCGAACCATCTCGTCCTTTTTCATTCTCTTTCGACATCCAACACACATCCGAATTGGGATGTGTCCCCTTTTACTCACGCTCCTTTCCTCCGGAATATTCTCGGGCGACTTGAATCAGCTTCTCCGCTTTTTTGGCTCCAATCCCTGGAAGAGAAGAAAGATGTTCCACGTCTGATTTCAGAATGTCCTGGATCGTTTGGAAGCCGTTTGATTTCAAAACTTGAGCTGTCTTCTCTCCAACGCCTTCAAGCTGGTCGACCGATCTCTCGGTAGGACCCACAGCCGGTGAAGAACCTGACTGGGCGGCCTCTAAGGGCTCCCCTTTTGTTTCAGCAGATTCTACTTTCTCTTTCGACGCTTCTCCTGTTTTGCTCAGATGGATGGCGCTTTCCACAATTTCGGCCCCCTTCTCCCGATTCATTTCAAGGAGTTTGGCCAAATCGCCTGGATCCGACTCAGCAATTTCCTGAACCGATCGAAAACCCTCATTATATAGCGCCCGGCTACCCACATCTCCAACATATGGAAGGTCTTTGAACTTCTCCAAAACCTCGGTGGAGATTTTTTCCATCTTTGATTCGCTCTTAATATCAATCTTGAGACCCGTCAGCTTAGATCCCAGCCGCACATTTTGCCCTCTCTTGCCAATGGCCAGAGAGAGTTGGTCGTCCGCGACGACCACATCCATGTGACGGTTCTCTTCCTCATACTCGACTCTTGAAATCTTCGCTGGTGCGAGAGCGTTGCAGACATATTTAATCGGATCCTGGGACCACGGAATGATATCAATCCGCTCTCCGCGGAGCTCCTGTACCACACTCTGGACGCGAGACCCTCTCATCCCGACACAGGCACCCACGGGGTCCACATCTCTGTCCGAACTGTAGACAGAAATCTTGGCCCTTTCTCCTGGCTCCCGGGCTGCGTTGACGATCTTAATGATTCCCTCGGAAATCTCCGGAACTTCAAGCTCGAAGAGCTTCATCAAGAAACCTGGATGGGTACGAGAAAGAAAAACCTGTGGTCCCTTACTGTTCTTCTGGACATCGAGAATGTAAGCCCGAATCCGGTCTCCTTGCCGGTACACCTCTCCGGGAATCTGCTCCTTGGTCTGAAGGACAGCCTCCGCTCGCCCAATCGTCACATATACGTTTCCTCGTTCCATTCGTTGAACTGTAGCACTCACGAGATCGGCTTTTCGGTTCTTAAATTCGCTGTAAACGTTGTCCCGTTCCGCTTCCCGCACTTTTTGGAGTATGACTTGTTTGGCCGTCTGTGCTCCAATTCGACCGAAATCCGTGCTGAGTTTCACGCCTAAGCTATCCCCAAGTTCAATCTCGCTATCCAGTGCTTTTGCTTCTTCAAGAGAAATTTCGAGATCAGGGTTTGATACTTCCTCCACCACTTGTTTGAATTGAAACAATTCCACTTCACCGGCTTCCTCATTGTAACGGACTTCGATGTCTCCCTGATGTCCATACTTCTTTCGAGAGGCCGTAAGCACAGCTTGTTCGAGGGCTTCAATGATGACCTTACGATCAATCCCCTTGTCCTTCCCCACCTGATCGATAATAAAACTAAGATTGGATGGCATAGATGCTCTCTCCCTTAGAGTTCTACTTCCAAATTCGCTCTGGCAATGTTGGACAGAGGGATCGCGATGATTCCCCCATCCGTTTCCATTTCAATCCGGCCTTCCGCACAGGCCCGAAGCTTTCCCTTGAAACTCTTCTGTTTTCCGATCGGATCAATCGTTTTAACCCTGATGCGTCGCTCAGCAAACCTGATGAAGTCACGCTCATTCTTGAGAGGGCGGTCCAATCCCGGAGACGAAACTTCCAGGTGGTAGGGATTGGGGATGAAACTCTCGACATCCAGACTCCGCCCCATTTCCTGACTGACCCGTGTGCAGTCATCTAACGTGACCCCTCCCCTTTTGTCGATGGTCAGCCGAAGAACCCAACCTACTGGCTCTCTTCGATACTCGACATCCACGAGCTCCATGTCCTCACTGATCAGGAGTGAGTCCGCAACCGTCTTCACACGATCAATAATTTCTTGGGTCACTCTGCAATCTCGCCCCTGGGTCTAAACGCCCTTAAGAAAAAAGCGGGCCAGAAAAAGCCCGCTTTTTGAGCAGACCCGATTTTTACTATTTTACAAATAGCACAATTCATTGAAGAATGCAAGCAAATTTTTTTTTGGAGGGTAGGCCTTCCGTCACATGTCGCGGCCCGGGGAGCGGGCCGACCTGCCCCTCAGCAGCTTCTCCGCTTCCCCCCAAGGAAATCAGGGGGTTTCCTTATAGGGCTGGTCGAGTGAGAGTCGGCGTAAGGCGTGGATTTCCTGTTCCAGTCTTTCGATGGTTTTCTGGTTCTGGCGGAGATTCCTCTTGAGCTGAAACCGGCTGTAGAGATCTCCCACCCCTCCGATCAAAATACCGATGAATAAGGACAGAAGAATGGGCAAAAAGAGAGGAACTCCAGAAATCGCCATCCACTGTTCACTTCGGATCGGGTAGAGACCGAATTGAAGCGTAACCTCATCTTTGTTCTGAATGGAAAACAGGATAGCAAAAACGAAAATAATCATCCACAAAAGGGTCTTCATCCAAGTCATGTTTTGCGTCCTCCCCCCGTACGCCCCAAGACCTCTTGGAAAGCGAGATGAAGCTTCCGACAAGTTGTTTCCACGAACTCCGGGATCACCTTTGTGTCACTCAGGACTGGCATAAAGTTGCTATCTCCGGACCAGCGAGGAACGACATGGATGTGTAAGTGTTCCATGCCAGCTCCTGCGGCCTTTCCGAGATTGATTCCTACGTTGTATCCGTCAGGAGCCAAACTTGTCGCGAGAACTCGGATCGATAGTTTCAGAAGATGAAAAAGCTCTTCGATCTCCTGGGTCTCGAGAGACTCCACATCGGCACAGTGCCGCCGCGGAACGACCATGAGGTGACCATTGTTGTAAGGGAATCGGTTCATCACGACGAACGTGTATTCTCCTCCATAGAGGATGAGGTTTTCTTCATCTCTCTTCTCTCCAGATATCTGACAGAAGAGACATCCATTCTTCGTTTGTTCCCGGATATAAGTCATCCGCCAGGGGGCCCAAAGTTTTTTCATCCGTCATGCCTTGTCGTGAAATCCATGCGTGGGTCGCACCGAATGGAGACGCTGTCTGTGGAGCTCCACGCCCTGAAGGGCGTCGCTTCC
>Ga0209254_10001949_pt1 | contig 18673 bp, 15 predicted proteins | sample FrelakmetDIP11DI_FD_187148 | JGI IMG/M metagenome (GOLD analysis project Ga0209254, IMG submission 187148) | Freshwater lake sediment microbial communities from the University of Notre Dame, USA, for methane emissions studies - DIP11 DI (SPAdes)... | ecosystem: Environmental > Aquatic >...
AGTCACCGTCCGTCCAACGCCACCTTCGACAAAGTTTTCCCCATACTCAGTACGGAACAAGGCGATGGCATCATCACCCGTGCAATGGGCCGGAAGGATTTTTTCGACACCTAACTGGTGCACTTTGGTAATAATAGGCGGCAACATGCCCTGGGCAGTCTCAAAGAGGTGTAATCCGCCAACCAGGTAGGCGATCTTTCCAACTACAACCGCTTGTGCCTGGCGAACCATCTCCGCGCCACCCGGATGAGCACAGCCAGTGATGACCACGAGTCCATCCCGAGTCTCCACCACCAGAGCCTGTTCGTCCATGTAACCAACCGGGCGAGTTGTGTGGATGCCGGGAATGATCTCAAGTGCATCGGCGACCTCTACTAACCGGGTTCGATTGCTCACCTGGCGCTTGAAGAGAAATGAGAATGCGGACGGCACGTACACCGTTGGTTTGACGCCCGTGTCCAACAATGCTTTCAAGCCACCGGTGTGATCGCCGTGCTCATGAGAGAGGATAACAGCCTCGATTGTCTGGGGATCAACGCCTAGCTGTCGCATGTTATCCAGCAGGTAGGAGCCATTGGCCCCCGTGTCAAACAGCAGTGTGTGACCACCGTATTCAGCCAATGCAGCGAAGCCCCAGTCTGCTTTCAGTTGTGGATCCCCCGCGATGTTGTCGTAGAGGATGGTTAGTTTTAGATCGCTCATCGCTGCTGGCGACAAGGCTGGAAAACGCGTCGGCGTGGGTGTGCCTGGCACAGGTGTCGGAGGCAAAGGTGTCGGCGGCAAAGGCGTCGGCGATACCGGTGTCGGCGGCACCGGCGTAGGCAGAACATCTGTTGGCGGCGCGGTCGTCGGTGGAACAGGGGAGGACGTCGATTGGGTTGCGCTGCAGGCAGCCAACAGCAGCACGATCACGATCAGGCGAACGATTTGCGCTAAGAGTCTTACGTGTTTCATCGTGTTCACCATAGCCCTTTCACTGCGAGGCAAGCCTCGATCTATACAGGCCGCATCAGCACTGATACGGACGATGTGTGTACCCGTGTCCGGTTTTTGGATCGATGAACATCACCCCCTCGGCACGTGCCTCAGTCAGGCAATCTGCCACAAAACAACAACGCCCGGCCTGCCGTGGCCGAGCGTCGAGTGTCGTGTGTGGCACGGGATATCGGTTCGCGGCTTGGCATCAAACCACGAAACCTTCCCCACCTGTCTATTTTCAGTATACACCTGCTGTCAAGCGCCTGAGAATTGGTGCTCTTTAGATCAAGACTTCAAACGATTGACGCCTTGCGCTCTTGCTTTTATACTTTGCTCGAAATCCATTTTGACGGACATGACCATGACCGCTTTCGACGCAATCGCCTTCGACGCCGACGACACGCTGTGGCACAGCGAGAGCCTGTATGCCAACGCGCAGGCAGTTTATCGCAGCGTACTGAGACCGTACGCTCGCGCTGAGATCAGCAATCGGGTGCTGCATGAAACGGAGATGCGCAATTTAGCGATTTACGGTTATGGCGTCAAAGGTTTCGCGTTATCCATGATCGAAGCGGCGCTGGAAGTGAGCGAGTGGCAGATCAGCGGCAGCGAAGTTCAGCAGGTGCTGAATGTGGCAAAGCACATGTTGCGCACCGAGGTTGAATTGCTGGCAGGTGTGGCCGAGGTGATCGCGCAGCTGGCGGAGACGTACTCATTGATGCTGATCACCAAAGGTGATCTGGCGCACCAGGAAGCCAAGATCGAACAATCGGGGTTGAAGCCCTACTTCCGCTCGATTGAGATCGTCACCGACAAGACACCGCAGAGTTACGCGGCCTTGCTGGCACGCCATCACATTGAGCCGTCACGCTTCTTGATGATCGGCAACTCGCTGCGATCCGATATTCTGCCCGTGCTCGAGATCGGCGGGCAGGCCGTGCACGTGCCGTATGCCATCACGTGGGCGCACGAGCACGTGGATGTGCCGCCGGAACAGCTAGGCCGCTACCACGAACTAGAACACATCGGTCAACTGCTCGCGTTGGTGGAACACCTGGAGGCATGATCGTGCCGTCTTTCTCGCATCGAAAGGCTTTCGTTGGATTTGCGATCTTGCTCGCACTCAGCAGTTGCGCTCCGGCACTTACGGAGAATCAACTGCTCGGTCGTTGGCAACGCATTGAAGGGTATCTCCCCGAGCCTTACAGATCTGCCGAATACGTGGAGTTTCGATCTGGCGGAGAGCTGGTCGAGTTGCTGTGGGATTCGGGATCACAACAGGCCTGGACGATCAACGTATCTCGCTATGCCGTTTCCTCCGCTGGCCGAATAGAATTCAGCGGCAACTGCTGGCGTGGTGGGGAACGTTATCTCTGCACGCGCACATACGCCGCATCACAGATGGGCAACACGCTCCGCATTACCGATGAGCAAGATCAGCAAAAGACAGTGCACTATCGGCGCATAGCCGATCTCGAACCGGAACCACCGCCCAGGCTCGCACCTCCCCTCGCTTCACCGACGCCGTGCCCAGAGACGACGTCATGGGCATTGAATCAGACCCTGCGCCCATAGACAGCCGCCGCATGAAGGGAACTCATTCCCGACGCAGTCTTCCTCGTTTGACTCCAGCAGTTCACAGCCGCCGCAGAACGTGCACGGCGCAAAGGCAAAGCTGTGCACTCGCTCACGATACTGGACGTATTCAGGATCGAGCCAGAGATCGATCAGGTCGTGCTCGTTGATGTTGCCCAGGATGTGCTGCTTGACCTGATGCCGGTAGGCCCGGAAGTAGTGCGCGTGAGTGTGCAGCATGGGCAGGCACGGCGCCACGCTGCCATCCCATCGGATGGAGATGGTGCCACCTTCGATGTAATGGCACACGTCATTGGCGCCGCCCAGGTTGTTCCCGGCTAGATTGACGTTATAGCCGCTGCGCAGCGCTTTCAGCAGCGGTTCGCTGGTCAATTCGTTGAACTCCATGCGCGGCAGGCTCAGGCGCGGCATGCGCGGCGATTGCATGTAAGCCGGATCGCGCAGGCTCTGCGCGTACAAGATTTCGCCACGCAGCTCTTCTGTGTAGGGCAGCACATGACTCATTTTGAACTGCCGCGCGCCCAGGCGTTGTGCCAGCTTGAGCACGTCCGGTAATTCATGGATGTTGCGTTTCAGCGCCACAAAGGCCACATCAATTTCCGGTTTGGCAAAGTGGCCGCCCCGGCGGAGGCGACGCAGGCGCATGACATTCTCGATGACCAGCGGCAGCGTTGCACCCAGTCGCACGTCGGCGTAACTGGCGGGCGTCGCGCCATCGATCGAGACCCACAAGTTGTCCAGTCCGCTGGCGACGATCGCGCGCGCTTTCTCTTCGGTCAGTAACGTTCCGTTGGTAATCAGCTCGACTGTGGCGCCGATCGCTTTGGCTCGCGCAATCCAGTCGATGAGGCTGCTGTGAAAAAAAGGCTCGCCCAGGCCGCCGAAGAAGATTGACGGGCGCGGTTCGATCGCTTGCAGATTGTCAAGAATGCGCGCGAAGGTTGCTTCGGTCATCGAACCGAGTTTTTCAGCCCACATATTGCGGACGCACGTGCGGCAGTCGAGGTTGCAGCACACCGTCGGCTCGACGTAGACCTTGGCCAGATGCGTCACCGGGCGATGCAGGCGCACATGATTGGTATCGTCTTCCAGGCGCACCCGCGCGCCCGGGGTTAGCCCGAACTTTTCGATGGTCTCGCGCGGAATCACGAGGTCGCCTTGCGCATTAACCCGAGCCCACAGGGTTTTCTTACCGGCCATAGTCTCCATGAGCGCACTCCTGATTCGAATCGATCGCACGATCTCCACACTTGAGGCAAGATCGCCCTTCGGCCTCGATTTGATTATAGACCGGCCCGTAGAGCCACTCAAGGTTGCAACGTCGCCTCTTTGGTGTGACAGTTGACACCCTGCGCGCCTGAAACGCGGGCCAAGACTCGCGCTCACAAAGGTATAACGCAAAACTGTAGAGCGTGCTCAAAGCCCCCTCGGGTGACCATCCGCCGTTCTTAACCGCTGGACTGTCGTCCAGCGGGAGCGTTGGCGAAAAAGTCACCAACACTTCACAGAGGCAACTCGCCGCCGGTAGCACCCACTGGTACAATAAGCTCGACGCTTTGTCAGTTCCGGGAGAGACTGCGTGCCATCTGCCATGCCATCCGATCGATCCACTCGCGCCTACGCCAACGCCGATGATCTCACGCGTTTCATCCTCGACGAGATGTTCATCGCGTTGAAGCAGCCGCCGCATGGTTGGGCACGTCGTCTCTTCGGCCCGCTGTTGAAGTTGCCCGCGCGCCGCTTTGCCGTATTGATGGCCGAGGTCGATCGGCGGGTGGCGCTGAATGGCATCGTCGACGCGGCACAGTGGCTGCTGGCGCAGATCGTCACGGGCATCGAGGCACGCGGCACAGACAACATTCCCCGCACCGGTCCGGTGCTTGTCGCCTCCAATCATCCTGGCGCGTATGACGTGATTGCGTTGATCACCGCCATCGGGCGGGACGATATTGCGATCATCGCCAGCGGCGTGCCGTTTACTCAATCGCTGATCGCCACTTCGCCGCACTTGATCTACATCAATCCCGATGATCGCGGAGCACCCGATCGGATGGTGGCGATCCGATCGGGCATTCGACATCTGCAGAATCACGGTGCACTGCTGATCTATCCCACCGGCATCGTCGATCCTGATCCCGATATTGCGCCCGGCCTTGAAGAATCGATCGGCACGTGGTCAGGCAGTCTGGACATCTTTCTGCGCCGTGTGCCAGGGACTTGCGTTGTTCCGGCTATCGTCAGCAGTGTCTTGAGTAAACGTTACTTCAACAACCCGCTCGTGAAGATTCCTAAAACCACTTGGGAGAAGCGCAAACTCGCGGAGATGATTCAGATCAGCCGTCAGATGATCGCCAAAGGGCCGATCGATCTGACGCCGCGCCTGACGTTCGGAGAAGCCGCGTGTGGAGAGCTGCTGCGTGATTCAGAGGGACGCTATCTGCCGGCCATCATGGCGCGGGCGCGGCAGACGTTGGCAGAGCACTGTCTTACGCTGCCGCCATCTCATCGATCTCTTCCAGCGCCTGCTGGAACCACTCCACGATGACAGCGCCGCGCCGATCGAGGTGTTTTTGCGCAGCGGCCAGGTACATCTGCAAGTATCCTTGCAGCGCTTCATCAGGCAGTTGATGGGTGGATAACAGGCCGCGGATCCAGCTCAGGTCACTGTCGAGTAAGTTGACGTCGCCCAGTGCCAGCGCCGCTCTCAGATACTGCGCCAGATAGGCGTTGGCTCCTGCCTGCAGCACCATCTCGCGCGTTTTCGGTTCGAGCAGGCCTAACACTTCCGCCTCAATCACCGGCAAGTGTTCACGATAATGTTCCAGTGCGCTGACATACTCGTGCGACGTTTCGATGACTTCAGGTAGCGGCCACGGTGCGTGCAATATTTCCTGCACGGCGCCCGTCAACTCGCTCAAGCCTTCGCCCAGAAAGTGCCCGGCGATGTGATGCCGCAGCGCAGGCAGGCGATTGAAGATGCTGCCACCGAATCCTACTGGAATCTTCAACCGCGCCAGTGCTGCCGCCAGGGCTTGCAGCGTCTGCGCCGTGAGCAGATGCTGCGCCGAAGCGATCAACAATTGCGGGCGCAGGTTTAGTATCATGGGTTCCAGCCGATCGAGCGGGACATTGGCCCCCAGATCGATCACTTCCCAGCCCTGCCGCCGCAAAAAGAGATTGACCACGAGCAAGCTCAGCGTGTGCTGTTCCCCCGGCGGGCAGGCCAGCACAATGCGCTCGGCGCGCGTGGGCGAGGGACTTGCCGCGATCAAGGTCTGCAAGCGGCGCACGGCCAGCGCTGATGCAAAGTGCTCCTGCTGCGCGGCCACCTCGCCGCGATACCAGTCGTCGCCGAGTTCGGCCATTCCACGCAGCAGCACATCCAGCACCACGCTGTTAAGCGGAAACAACGCAAACGCCTGCGACACCGTTTGCTCCGCGCGCGGTTCGTCGAAGTTCAGACAGGCTTGCACCCAATCGTGCCGCAGGTTGGCCAGCTCGCCCACATCGCCCAGCTGCACGGTCTGCCGCATCAGCGTGTGCGATGTCACCTGAAGCGGATCTTTGCCCTCGGCTTCCAGGCTTTTCCACAAATCGACGATGCGGCTGATACTCAAGCCTTCGTGCTGGCGGGCATTCATCCACTTCAGCAGATCGATGTCCCGCTGTGAATACAAGCGGTGTCCGCCCGGTGTGCGGCGCGGCTTGGGCACGCCATAACGCCGTTCCCAGGCGCGAATCGTATCCGGTTTCAGGGCGGTTTCGCGCACGACGGCTTTCAGGTTGAAGGTGGGGACATTGCCAGACATAGCTCGCTCCTTACGTTGTTCCTGCATGGCACACAGCCGGACTACGCAGTCGCCGGCTGCATCTGGTACGAAGCCTGCGGCACGCCGGCATCTTTCAGGATGCGCTCCGTGGTCAGGCGCGCCGACAGCAGCACGATCGGCAACCCGGTGCCCGGATGCGTGCTGGCTCCGGCAAAATACACGTTGTGATATTTGGCGTGGCGATTGCGCGGCCGCAAATAACCGACCTGCCAGAAGTTATGGCTCAGGCCAAACGCCGCGCCTTTCTCTAAGTTGTACAGGGACTGCCAGTTCTTGGGCGTGTAGCACAACTCGAATTTGATATGCTGATCCAGATCGTCCACGCCGATTTCTTTCAAGCGGGCCAGCACAGTCGATCGGGCGCGGTCTTTCAGCGTGGCCCAATCCTGCGGCTTGGATTCGTCCAGATGCCCCACCGGCACCAGCGCGATCAACGTTTCCTGTCCCTCGGGGGCTGCCGCCGGATCGGTACGAGTTGGCGCGTGAACGTAGAAGCTCGGTTCGTCGGGCAGCGTGTTATCGTTGAAGATGCTGTCGAAGCTGGCCTTGTAGTCGCCCGCCAGCCAGACGTTGTGATGCTTGATTTGCGGATAAACTTTGTCCACGCCCCAGTAAAACATGAGCGCCGAGCAAGTGAACTTTTTCCGATCGAGCTTCTGCGCTTCTGCTTCGTCTTGCAACAATTCTCGATAGGCATACGGCAGATCGGCGTTGACCACGACCACATCGGCTTCCAACTTCCGACCGTCCTTCAACACGATACCGGTGGCGCGCTTTCCATCATGCTCAATGCGTTCTGCCGGCGCGTTGTAGATGAAGCGCACACCCAGCTGCTCGGCAATGGCCGTCAGCGTCTCGATGACGCGGTACATGCCGCCCATGGGGAACCAGATGCCTTCGGCCAGTTCGGTGTACTGCAGCAGTGAATATGTCGCAGGCGCATCGTACGGACTCAGACCGAGGTACATGTTTTGGAAGGTGAACGCCGCCTTCAAATGCGGATTCTTGAAATAGTGATCGACGTTGTCGTAGTGCTTGACCAACGCCTTCAATTTGAAGAGCAGCGGCAAATTTCCCAGGCTGAAGTAGTCGAAGTAACTGTAGAAATTACGGCCGACAAATTTCTCCAGCGACAAGCGGTAGTGCAGCTGCCCTTCGCTGAGATAACGCAAAAAGCCGCCAAAGGCCCCCGGCTCGATCGCTTCCAGCTGCGTCTGCATCGCGCCGATGTTCGACGTGAGCGCCAGGCTCGTGCCGTCGTCAAAGCGCACCGTGTACGTCGGATCGATGCGCCTGAGATCGAGATGATCATCCATCTTCTCGCCCAGCGCCGCATACGTTTCCTCAAAGACCTCGGGCATCAAGAACAACGTGGGACCCACGTCGAAGCGATGCCCGTCTTTCACGATTTGATCGCAGCGCCCCCCGCCATGCGCATTCTTTTCAACGACCGTGACCTCGTAGCCATTGCGCGCCAGACGGCCCGCGGTTGCGATGCCTCCAATTCCTGCTCCGATGACAATTGCCGACGGTTTCTTAGCCATGCCTGTTTCTCCATTAAATAAGGTCATTTTCCAAGGAGATCGTACCATTCCCTGTATAATTTGTCAACGTTTTGCACACAATTTTCATTGACAAATCGTATTCAAGCGGCTATACTCTTTCCATGAGAATGGGGAGAAAAGAGGAATGACGGTGGAAGCTCAGCCGCATCCATGGGAAAGCAGCTTGCTGGCGCTGGCTCAAGAAGCGTGGACCTCAGTGATCCACGCTTACAGCGTCCAGGTGGATGTTGCACAGCTGCGCAAGGCTTATACGTACTGTGCGCGTCTAACCTCACAACACAGCAAGTCATTCTATTTGTCCTCGGCATTGCTTCCCGAAGGTAAGCGCAAGGCCTCGCGCGCCCTGTACGCCTTCTGCCGCGTGGGCGATGATCTGGCCGATCGGTTGAGCGAGGATCCAACGTCCGCTCTCAGGCACTGGGGCGAGATCGCCCTGGCGGCTGATCCGCAGACCGACGATCCCGTGGTGCTCGCCTGGTCACACGCCCGATCGATCTATCGCATTCCGCATCGCTACGCCGAGCAGCTCATCAATGGCGTGGCCCGCGATCTACAGCAGACGCGCTACCAGACTTTTGACGAGCTGGCTGAATACTCCTATGGCGTCGCCTCGACGGTAGGCTTGATGAGTATGCACATCGTCGGCTTCAGCGGGCCGGAAGCGATTCCATATGCCGTGAAGCTGGGGGTGGCTCTGCAGCTCACCAACATTCTGCGTGACGTGGGCGAAGATTATCGATCGGGGCGCGTGTACTTGCCGCAGGAAGAGCTGGCCGCGTTTGGTATCGCCGAAGATCAGATCGCCGCCGGGCGTGTCGATGATCGCTGGCGCGACTTCATGCGTTTTCAGATCGCGCGCAATCGCGTGTTGTACCAAGAAGCATGGCCGGGCATCGCTATGCTGAACCGCGACGGGCGCTTCGCCATCGCTGCCGCCGCCACGCTCTATCGCGGCATTCTCAACGATCTGGAAGCACACGACTACAACAACTTTTCACGCCGCGCGTACGTGAACAAGCGCGGCAAAGCGCTGCGCCTGGCGCAGGCCTGGTGGAGCGTGCGGCGCTAACCTTGCGAGGGCTTCTCGTTGATCGACAATCCTCAAGCACACCCCTTGCAAGGTTTCTCACATGAAGGTCTTTCAAAGCGAACAACACGCAGATTTCCTCGTCGAGTGCGGCGCACCGGCCGCGCTCTTGATTCATGGCTTTCCCGGCACCCCGGCTGAGATGCTTCCTCTCGCACCCAGCCTCAACGCGGCAGGCTGGACGACACGCGGCTTATTGCTGCCCGGCTTTGGCGCGCAGATCGATTCGCTGTTTCAGCGCAAAGCGCAAGAATGGATTGACGCCGCTGTCGAAGCTCTGCGATCGCTGCAAGCGTCACATCAGCCCGTGGCGCTGATCGGTTATTCCATGGGTGCGGCCGTGTCGATCCATGCTGCGGCTCAACTCCAACCCGATCGGCTGATCTTGCTCGCGCCATTCTGGAAACTCGGCACGCGCGGGCAGCGAGCCATTTTCAAGATCACCAAGCCCATTGTGCGCCACCTGAGGCCGTTCGGCCGTGCCAACTTCAATGATCCGCGTCTGCGCAGCTTGCTGGTCCAATTCCTGCAAGACGCCGATCTGGACGATCCCGAAGTGCAGCAGTTGGTCCGCCGCACCAAAGTCCCCGTCGATCTTCTTGAGCAGATTTACACGCTGGGTCGGCAAGCCTATGACCTCGCCGCGCAGATCGATCTGCCCACATTGGTTTTGCAGGGCCGCCGTGATCCGGTTGTGAGGCCCGAGCTGACGCAGCAGCTCATGCGCCGGTTTGCCGGCCCGATCCAGTACGTGCAGATCGACGCCGCACATGATCTGATCGATCCCGCTTTGCCGCATTGGCCACATGCGGAACGTGCGCTGCGCGACTTCATCCGTTGAGTGATTCGTGCAAAAATTCATCACCTGTTACAATATGCCGTGATGAGCCTTCTCCTCTGGATTGCCTTCGCCTTCTTCTGCGGATCACTGCCCTTCTCAGTCTGGGTGGGCAAGTTCGCGCTACGCACAGACATCCGTCAATTCGGCGATGCCAATCCCGGCGCGGCCAATGTCTTTCGCGCGGGCAGCAAAGGCTGGGGAGCGCTCGCTATTGTGCTGGACATTCTCAAGGGAGCAGTGCCCGTCGGGCTGGCGAATTACGGAGCGCACATCACCGGCTGGTCACTGGCCATCATCGCCCTCGCACCGATTGCGGGCCATGCCTTCTCGCCCTTCCTGCACTTCAAAGGCGGCAAAGCGATCGCCGTCAGCCTCGGCATCTGGTGCGGCTTGACGCTGTATCAAGTGCCGCTCGTGCTGGGCCTGATCCTGGGCATCTACATCGTGTTGTTCACGAACAACGGCTTATCCACCATGCTGGGCTTTGCCAGCCTCATGATTTATCTGTTGATCATCGCTGCGCCACTATGGATGCTGGGCGTGTGGCTGGGTAATCTGATCATCGTCACCTGGAAACATCGCGCCGATCTCACGCAGCCGACCACGCTGCGCCCGTGGGTGAAACGCCTATCTCACATCACGTAGGGGCGAGGCACGTTGTCCCCGCAGCGGAGCGGAGTGGGATTCGCGCCGAGAACGTATCCGTTCAATTTGATTGCGAAGGCAAATGCCTCGCCCCTACCCCGAACATCATGACTGACCAACTCTGGATCGACCACCTCGGCGGCATCGTCTTCTTTCTGGCGATCTTGCTGCTGATCTCATTCATCAACCTGCACACGCTCAAACGCCTCGGCCAGTTTCCCGATCCACCCCACTACCCCCGCGTATCACTGCTCGTTCCTGCGCGCAACGAAGCCCGCAGCATCGAAGGCTGCGTGCGCGGATTGTTAGCGCAAGACTATCCTGCTTTCGAAGTGATCGTCCTCAACGATGAATCGACGGATGGCACTGACGAGATTCTGGAACGTATCGCCGCCGAGGATGCGCGCCTGCACGTCATTCACGGCCAACCCCTTCCGCCCGGCTGGCTGGGCAAAAACTGGGCCTGTCAACAGCTGTCGCAAGCGGCCGGCGGCGACTACCTGCTCTTCACCGATGCCGACACCGGTCATGCGCCGCTGATGCTGCGGAATGCAATCGCCACCGCGCTCGCCACCCACGCCGACCTGCTCAGCGGCATGCCGCATCAGGAAGTGAAGACGTGGAGCGAACAGTTGCTTGTGCCGCTGCTGGCGTGGTCGTTCATGGCTTTCATTCCCATCGCGCTGGCCGAGCGTGTGCGTGCCGCGTTTCTTTGCGTCTCGATCGGTCAATTCCTGCTGTTCCGCCAATCGGCCTACGCCGCCATTCGGGGACATGAATCCGTGCGCGATAAAGTAGTGGAAGATTTCGAATTGGCGCGCAACATCAAGAAGGCCGGCCTGCAGTGGCGCTTTGTCGATGCCACGTCACGCATTCACTGCCGCATGTATCACAACTTCCGCGAAGTATTCGATGGCCTTAGCAAGAATTTATTCGTCGTATTTGGCAATGTCTTCTTCTTCACGCTGGCCTGGAGCGCGCTGGTCATCTCGTTCCTGGAACCGCAGTTGATTCTATTGCTGGCGCTGCTCGGTGTGCCGCTGCCCGCGCAGCTGGTGCCGCTCTCCGTGCTGGCGATCGGGCAGGCGATTCTCTTGTGGGGTCTGACCGATCTGCGCTTTGGCTTTCCGATCAAACAGGCGGCGCTCTACCCCGTCACGATTCTGCTCTCAGTCATCATCGGCCTGCGCTCGATGTTTACGCATACCTTCAAGCGCGGGGTGACCTGGAAAGGAAGAGCCGTCAGCGTAAAACGTAATGCGTAAAACGTAAAGGACGCTGTGCACTTTACGCACTACGTTTTACGTTTCACGCCTAAAGGAGCTTGCCATGTCTCTTCAACTTTTCACCCAAACCATCATGCGCCGCCTGCTGCTGTGGGGCGTGCTCAGCACCATCGGCGGCGTAATCCTGCAATTCACGCGCAGCCCGTTCTGGATCGGCTTCGGCCAGCAAGCGATCGGCTGGGGCCTCATCGATGCGCTGATCGCGCTGTTTGCCGGTCGCCCCAACTCGAAACCGTTCAGCGGCAAAACCTTGCGCCTCATTCTGCTCTTCAACGCCGCGCTCGACGTGCTGTACATGCTGGGCGGCTTCATCTTCGCCCGCACCAAAGGATCGACAGATGAGAAACTGCGTGGGCAAGGCTGGGGTGTTGTGCTACAAGGGCTGTTCTTGTTCAAGTTTGATTTGATTCACGCGCTGCTTGCTCCACCTGACACACCAAACAGCGAATAGTCACGCATCACGTTTTACGTTTCACGTTTCACGCATTAGAAAGGCCATCATGTCCACCAAACTCCCCCCTCAACCCTCTGCTCAAGCTGGACGACTCGCGCTTACGGCTCTCATACGCGAGAAGAACCTGCTCGCCGCGCTGGAGGTCTTCCGCGCCGAGTTGGGCGACGCCTTCAGTTTCAACCTGCTAGGCTTCGACCCGATCATGCTCTCCGGCCCGGAGGCCAGCCGCTTCCTACTCGTCGAACAGCGCGATCAATTCAGCTGGCGCATCCCCACCGATCCGGTGGCGAAGTATTTGCGCAAAGGCGTGCTGGTCACCGACGGCGCCGAGCACGATCAGCTGCGCCGCGCCATGCAGCCTTCGCTGCACAAAAAGATGCTGACCGCCTACGTCGATCTGTTCCGCCACTACACCGATCAGGTCACAGCCGCGTGGCAGGACGGCCAGACGCGCGACATGCTGATCGAGATGCGGCGGCTGGCGCTGCTCATCCTGGTCGGCACGCTATTCCGCGTGGATTTCACGCCCGACATGGACGATCTCTGGCCGTCGATCTTGAAGATGCTCAAACACATCTCGCCGGGATTGTGGATGTTCTGGACGAACGCGCCCACCGGCAACGCGGCGCCAGCCTTGCATGCCGTCGATGAGTATCTCTACGACATCATCAAAGAGCGGCGCGAAGAAAATGACGGCGGCGAGGATATGCTCAGCGTGCTGATCGCTTCCGGCATGGACGACGGCCTCATCCGCGATCAGCTGCTGACCATGTTCATCGCCGGGCACGACACCAGCACCGCGATGCTCGCGTGGCTGCTGTACCTCCTCGGCAAACATCCTGATGTGATGGCGCGCGTGCGCGATGAAGTAGATGACAACCTCAAGGGCGAGCCGCCGACCATCGAAAATACCGTGCCGCTGCGCTATCTGCAATGCGTCATCGACGAAACGCTGCGCCTGTATCCGCCCATCCATCTGGGCACGCGCCGCATCTTGAGCGATCTGCAATTTCAGGGGTATGATTTACCTGAGGGCAAACGCGCCAACTACTCGATCTATCTCACGCAGCGCAACCCGAACTACTGGCCCGATCCGGGCGTCTTCAACCCCGATCGGTTCCTGCCCGAAAACGAGCGCGGCCGCCAGCCGTACACGTATCTACCGTTCGGCGGCGGCCCGCGCAACTGCATCGGCGCGGCCTTCGCGCAGGTGGAAGCGAAGATCGTCATCGCGCGCTTGATTCAGACGTTCGACTTCACGCTCGATCCGGCCAAGGTCCACGTCTACATGGGCGCGACGCTGGAACCGCGTCCCGGCGTGATGATGACGGTGAAGAGACGCTAAATCAAACCACAGAGGCACGGAGACACAGAGATCTCAAATATCTCCGTGCCTCTGTGTCTCTGTGGCTAGAGTTGATAATGACCCATCACGACTACATCCTGTCCGGCGGCGGCCTGGCCGGTCTCAGCCTCGCGTATCATCTGATCAGCAGCCCCCTGCGCGATCGATCGATCTTGATCGTCGACAAGGACGCCAAGCAGCAGAACGATCGCACGTGGTGCTTCTGGGCGCAGCAGCCCACGCTCTTCGACGAGATCGCCTATCGAGTGTGGCAGCGCCTGCGCTTCACCAGCGATGACTTCACACGCGAGTTTGATTTAGCACCGTACCGCTACCAGATGATTCGCGGCATTGATTTCTACGATTTCACGCGCGAGCGACTTTCACGGTGCGCCAATGTCACTTTCGCGCGCGGCAACATCGATCGGGTGGAGGACGGATCCGATCACGCTACGGTCATCATCGATGGACAAGCGTTGAGCGGATCGTGGGTATTTGACAGCACGCTGCCGCCATCGCTGCGGGGCAGTGTGCCCACCGGAGTCGAGGCTTCAGCTGGAGACACCAAACGCACAGAAAACCGGCTAAAGCCTCCAATCCAAAATGGGCACTACCACCACCTTAACCAGCACTTTCGCGGTTGGGAGATCGAAACCGATCGGGCCGTCTTCAATCCGCAGCTGCCCACGCTGTTCGATTTCCGCACACCACAGGCCAGGCGCATGCGCTTTATCTACACGCTGCCCTTCGCCGAGAATCGCGCGCTGATCGAATACACGTTGTTCTCCGCGAATCTTCTGCCAACGGAAGAATACGACGCGGGACTGAAGTCGTACATCGAGGAAGTGCTGGGCATTAAGCAGTACGACATCAAACACGTTGAAGCGGGCATCATCCCCATGACGGATCATCCTTTCCCGCGCCGCCTCGGTCAGCGTGTCATGTCGATCGGGACAAAGGGCGGCCGCGTAAAGCCGTCCACCGGCTACGCCTTCCTGCGCATCCAGCGCGATTCAGCCGCCATCGTCCAATCGCTCGTCCAACACGATCAACCGTTCGATCTACCAACGCGGCGCGGCCGCTTCGCCCTGCACGATGCGATCTTGCTCAACATCATGACGCACTACCCCGACGACCTGAAACCGATCTTTACGATCATGTTCAAGCACAACTCCATTCAACGCATCTTCCGCTTTCTGGACGAGACAGTGACATTGAGTGAAGAGGTGCGCTTCCTCGCTTCATTGCCGCCGTGGAGATTCTTGCAGGCGCTGTTCCGCCTCAAGGTGCTGCGCCGAATCTGATGCTGGGCGGGCATCCCCTGGCCCGATGCGGCAGCCTGCTCGCGCCAGCAGCACCCGGTTTCTACAACAGCAGAATTGTGCTATAACAGAAGCATCCTCACCGCCAAGGAGTTAGCCATGCCATCAAACTACACCAAACTACATGAGATGCTCGTAGTGCCACCCGGCAAAAAAATCAACCTGAAAAAAGACTACGATCCCGGCGTAACCGGCGATCTGGTCAAAAAAGAAGACGCCAAGGAATTGCTGGCCGACGGCATCTTGCAGCTGGCCGAGCTGCAAAACATGCTGTATGCCCAGAACACCTATGCCCTGCTCATCATCTTCCAGGCGATGGATGCCGCCGGCAAGGACGGCGTGATCAAGCACGTCATGTCGGGCGTGAATCCGCAGGGCACACAGGTCTATAGTTTCAAGGCACCGTCGGCCGAAGAGCTCGATCACACTTACCTTTGGCGCAACTTCAAGTCCCTGCCCGAGCGCGGGCGCATCGGCATTTTCAATCGATCGTACTACGAGGAAGTGCTGGTCGTGCGCGTGCATCCCGACATTCTCGAACGCCAGCAGCTGCCGTCCGAGCTGCAAGGCAAAGGCATCTGGAAGCGGCGCTTTCAGGAGATCAACAACTTCGAAGAGTACTTGGTCGACAACGGCACCATCGTGCTGAAGTTCTTCCTGAACGTCTCGAAAGAGGAACAGAAGAAGCGTTTCTTAGAGCGCATTGATCTGCCCGAAAAGAACTGGAAGTTCTCCACATTCGACGTGAAAGAGCGCGGGCACTGGGCGGAGTATCAGGCCGCCTACGAGGACATGCTCAATAACACCAGCACCAAGCATGCGCCCTGGTACGTCGTGCCCGCCGATCACAAATGGTTTACACGGCTCGCCGTGGGTGCGGTAATCCTGCGGACCTTGCGGGATCTGAAACTGGCCTATCCCACCATCGACGAAGCGCAGAAGCAGGAATTGTTGAAGGCCAAGGAAATGCTGGAGAGTGAAGCGTAAGAGTAAAGCGTAACAGCTCTGCCGAGTAGACCGGGAAAAAATTCACCACAAAGACGCGAAGTGCGCAAAGCCCTTGAAATCCTTCGCGCTCTTAGTGTTTTCGCGGTTCGATTTCTGCTTCAACCGGAAAAGCCATCGCAATTCCGCAGTCTAATGAGGTGTGCCATGAAGAAGATCCTGATGCTGCATCTGGGCGACGATGAAGAGATCGCGACCATCTCCTTTCTGAACCATGCGATCGAGATCAGACGCTTAGGCACCGGCGGTGATCCCGATCGGGCCGGGGCGTGTATCGCCGAGTATGATGGCAAGGTCGATGCGATCGCGCTGGAAGGCTTCACGGCGCAGCTCAAACTCGGCGCGGAGTCGCGCGTGCACGCGATCGGCGCGGCGCTGAAATCCGCCACCGCGCAGACGCCCATCGTCGACGGCGGCGGCGTGCGCGACGGATTGGAACGCTGGGCCGTGATGCTGGCCGATCGGGCGCAGCCGGGCATCTTCGCCGAGAAGATCGTCCTGATGACGCCGGGCTTGAACCACGCCGGATTGATCGACGAACTCAACAAACATAGCCGCACCATCCGCTACGCCGATCCGTTTGTGTTCTTCAACCTGCCCGACTTCCCCTTGGTGGGCAGCAAACAAACGTTGGAGCGAGCGGCGGGCCTCACGCTCGATCGGCTGCACGACGCGCCGTTTCGCCGCTTGCATCCACTCGCGGGCACGCCCAATGCACATCGACCCGAATCACCGTTTCACTCTGCCGATATTCTGGCGGGCGACATCGGCGCCATTCGCCGTTATGCACCCGCGTTGTTGGAGCGCAAAACGATCGTGGTGGAGTACGCCACTGCCGAAGATCTGGAAGACCTGCGCGAACGCGGCGTGTCGATCGTCGTGACGTTGATGCCTTCGTTGGATGGCAAGGGCGAGTTGGGCCGATGGTCGGCGGCGACGATCGAAGCGGTGTTTGCGGCCTTGCGCCCGGACCCGACCGTGCCCCTCAGCGAAGACACCTATCTCGATCTGATGGCCAACCTCGATTGGACTCCGGCTATCCGTTATCTGCGGCCCGATGAAGCCAGCATCAACAAGTTCGCCTTTGTGATTCATCCGCTCAGTGTGAAGTTCATTCACCAGAACAAGTGGCTGCGCTGGACAAAGATTCTGCCCGACGAATTAATCGAAACGATCGTGGCGTTCCTGCCGCCGCTGTATCTTTCGCGCATTACGGGCGGGCAATCCCCCGCGACGGGCCAGCGCATCGAGGGTTATCTCTACTCGCTGGGCGCGACGCCGCGCAAGATGATGCAGAACGGCGAGCGCTTTACGTATGCGCGCTTGAATGGCGCGGCGCGCATGGCCGAACGCAAAGGCGCGCGCATCATGGGTCTGGGCGCGTTCACGAGCGTCGTCGGCGATGCGGGCATCACCGTGGCGAACGAATCCGACATCGCCATCACCAGCGGCAACAGCCTCACCGTCGCGGCGACGTTGGAAGCGGCCAAGCAGGCTGTCATCCAGATGGGCGCGACCGATTTGACCAAAGGCACGGTGATGGTCATCGGGGCGACGGGCTCGATCGGGGCGGTGTGCGCGCGATTGCTGGCGCAAGCGATCTACGATGTGGTGCTCGTCTCGATCGAACCCGCCAAGCTGATCGAACTCAAGCGCAAGATTCAGCAAGAGACTCCAGGATCGACGGTGACCATCGCGACACATGCCGCCGATCTGTTAGGCGAATGCGATCTGATCGTGACGGCGACCTCCGCCTTCGGGCAGCGCGTGATCGACATTACGAAGTGCAAGCCCGGCGCGGTGATCTGCGATGTGGCGCGTCCGCCCGACATCAACGAGGCCGAAGCCGCGCTGCGCCCCGACGTGCTCGTCATCGAAAGCGGCGAGGTGCTGATTCCGGGCGACATCGATTTCGGTTACGATATCGGTCTGCCGCCCAAGACGTCGTATGCGTGCCTGGGCGAGACGGCGCTGCTGGCGATGGAAGGCCGCTTTGAAGATTACACGCTGGGCCGCAACATCGAGATCGAGCGCGTGAAGGAAATCTATCGGCTGTTCAAGAAGCACGGCTTTAAGCTGGCGGGCCTGCGCTCGTTCGGCAAATACATCACCGAAGAAGACGTGGCGCAGAAACGCGTACTGGCCGAAGAACTGCGTGCGAATGCAGAGAAGTTCGCGCAGGTGAAGCACGAATCGGCGGAGGCGCTGGCGAAGATTCCGGTCATGTCGAAAGGCGTGGGTCGATCCGAAGGGCAGTTCAAGAAGTGGGCATTCATCGGCGGATCGATCAGCCTCGCGATGTTGGGAATGGTTGTGTTGGGGAGAAGAAGAAGGTAGCCAGCCATGTCATTCCGTCTAGCGCGCCGCCGCTTTGCGGGTACGGCGTGAGCGAGCGCAAGCGAGCGAAGAATCTCTTTGTCGATCAACAGCACATGCCATCAGTGCCAGAGATTCTTCGGCGCTTCGCGCCTCAGAATGACACATCATGGTAGAATTGAGACGGGCGTGAGTGATCACACCCGTTTTTGCTTGTTGCGCTGAAATGAATTCTGATAATCCAAGCCCAACGGGCAGCATCACCGACCCCAACGCTGCAGCGTTGGGGTCGGTGATGCTATGGTTAGAAAGTGTTTTGAAATTCAAGTTTGTGTGGTCAACAGGCGCAACATCCGCCGAATACTGGCGGCATAAACCATCGCTTCGCTGGAACTGACGGTGT
>Ga0209254_10001950_pt1 | contig 18671 bp, 17 predicted proteins | sample FrelakmetDIP11DI_FD_187148 | JGI IMG/M metagenome (GOLD analysis project Ga0209254, IMG submission 187148) | Freshwater lake sediment microbial communities from the University of Notre Dame, USA, for methane emissions studies - DIP11 DI (SPAdes)... | ecosystem: Environmental > Aquatic >...
CTAGAACACCACCATCTCGAAATCGTCCTTGCGCGCCCCGCAATCGGGGCAGGTCCAGTTGATCGGCACGTCTTCCCAACGGGTGCCCGGTGGGATGCCGTCGTCAGGCGCGCCCGTTTCTTCATGGTAAATCCAGCCACAAATCAGGCACATCCAGTTTCTGTACTCAGGCGTTTCAGACATGGGGGTATGGGGAATTCAGCTAAAATTGAAAGCCGATTCTAAAGCAGTGACGTCATGCCACCAATATTCACTCCCAAACTCACGCCCCCGCTGGTGCTCTGCTTTGCCGCGTCCGATCCGACCGGCGGCGCCGGCATCCAGGCCGACCTACTGACGCTAGCCAGCATGGGCTGTCATCCCTTGTCGGTCATCACCGCATTGACAGTGCAGGACACGACCGGCGTAGATGAGATTCTGGTGATCGATTCTGAATGGGTGATGGATCAGGCACGCATGCTGCTGGAGGATGTGCCGGTTTCGGCGTTCAAACTGGGTATGCTAGGCAGTCCCGAGTCGATCGCGGTCATTGCTGAAATCCTCGCCGATTATCCCGATATCCCGGTGGTATTCGACCCGGTACTGACGTCCGGCCGCGGCGACGAACTCGCCACAGAGGACATGATCGCGGCGATGCGCGACCTGCTCATTCCGCAGACCAGCGTGCTCACGCCCAACAGCCACGAAGCGCGCCGGCTGGCGTTGTTCGAGTCGGACGAGGACGACCTGGATCTCGCCGCCTGCGCCCATCACCTGACCGAACTGGGATGCGAGTACGTGCTCATCACCGGCACCCATGAGGCCACTCCACGCGTGTTGAACAGCCTGTATGACGCCAACGGCCACGTGCAGACCGATGCCTGGGATCGTCTGCCTGGCAGCTACCACGGCTCCGGCTGCACCTTAGCCTCGGCCATTGCCGCCACCCTTGCTTATGGGAACGACGTGCCCGCTGCCGTGCGCGAAGCGCAGAATTTCACCTACGAGACACTGAAAGCCGCATTCCGCCCCGGCATGGGGCAATACATCCCCGAGCGGTTTTTCTGGGCACAGGACGCACAGACGGAAGGCAATGCCTGACTTTCGCCATGTCTGACTTTCCTGGCGGCGTATACGCCATCACCCCCGAAACGACCGATACGGACTTGTTGCTGGCGCAAGTCGAAGCCGCGCTGGCGAGCGGTGTAGCCGCCGTGCAGTACCGCGACAAGTCAGCCGATGTTGCGCGCCGCCACGAGCAGGCCAGCGAACTGGTCGCGCTGTGCCGCCGCTTCAACGTGCCGCTGATCGTCAACGATGACCTGCGTCTGGCTGATCTTGCCGACGCCGACGGCGTACATCTGGGACGTGACGACGGCAGCCTGCGCGAGGCACGCATCATTCTCGGCCGGGACAAACTGATCGGCGCCTCGTGCTATCAAAGCCTCGAACTTGCACTGGCCGCACAGGCCGCGGGCGCCGACTACGTCGCCTTCGGCAGCTTTTTTCCATCGCCCACCAAACCTGTGGCCGGCCGTGCTGAAGCGGTTTTGTTGCGCGAGGCGACGCAAGTCATCCGCATCCCGATTGTCGCCATCGGCGGCATCACGCTCGCCAATGCGCCAGTGTTGCTGGACGCTGGCGCCGACAGTCTCGCAATGCTCTCGGCCCTGTTCGATGCACCCGACATCCGCGCCGCCGCGCATGCCCTCAATCAACTGTTTGAAGTGGAATCAGAACAATGAACTCAACCAAGAACCGCAACGAAACCCTGTTCGAACAATCGCAAAAAGTCATCCCTGGCGGCGTGAATTCGCCGGTGCGCGCCTTCAAGGGCGTCGGCGGCACGCCGGTGTTTTTCGATCATGCACAAGGCTCTCGGGTGTGGGACGCCGACGGCCGCGAGTATATCGATTACGTGGGCTCGTGGGGCCCGGCGATTCTCGGACATGCCCATCCAGGCACCGTGAAAGCCGTGCAGGAAGCCGCCGCGCGCGGACTCTCGTTTGGTGCGCCGTCGGCCGCCGAACTGGAAATCGCTGAACTGATCACCCGGCTGGTGCCCAGCATCGAAAAAGTCCGTCTGGTGTCGTCCGGCACCGAAGCTACCATGAGCGCGATCCGACTGGCGCGCGGCTTTACCGGGCGCAGCAAGATCGTCAAGTTCGAAGGCTGCTATCACGGCCACGCCGACTTTCTGCTGGTCAAAGCGGGCTCCGGCGCGCTCACCTTCGGCAACCCCACCTCGGCCGGCGTGCCGGCTGAAACCGCCGCGCAGACTCTGGTGCTCGACTACAACGATGTCGCCGGTCTGGAACGCACGTTTGCCGAAATGGGGGCCGAAATCGCCTGCATCATCGTCGAACCGTTTGCCGGCAACATGAACCTGGTCAAGCCGACCGCCGAGTTCATGGCCGCGATGCGCCGGCTGTGCGATGCATCCGGCGCGCTGCTGATCTTTGACGAAGTGATGACCGGCTTTCGCGTCGATCTGGGCTGCGCGCAAAAACTGCTCGGCATTCGTCCCGACCTGACCACGCTCGGCAAGGTGATCGGCGGCGGCATGCCGGTCGGCGCTTTCGGCGGGCGCGCCGAGGTAATGGACAAGCTTGCGCCGATCGGCCCGGTGTATCAGGCCGGCACCTTGTCGGGCAATCCGGTTGCAGTCGCAGCAGGGCTTACCACCCTCAAGGCCGTCAGTGAGCCGGGGTTTTATACGCGGCTCGCCGCCAGCACCCAGCGCCTGGTCGCCGGCTTGTCGGCAGCGGCGGAAGAAGCGGGCGTCACGTTCTGCGCCGACTCGGTCGGCGGCATGTTCGGCCTCTATTTCGCCGCCAAACCGCCTGCAAGCTTTGCCGAAGTGATGCAGTGCGACAAGGACAAGTTCAACCGCTTTTTCCACGCCATGCTCGACCAAGGCATTTACCTTGCGCCCTCGGCATTTGAAGCGGGCTTCGTCTCGGCTTCCCACACCGACGCCGACATCGACGCCACCATCGACGCCGCGCGCGCCGTATTCAAAGCGTTATGACGCTTTTTTCCCGCGAAGGGCACGAAGCTCATCAAGGGAAAACATTGAACCTTCGTGTTGCTTCGTGTCCTTCGTGGATGAATCAAGGTTTTGCACATGAACGATGAACTCTCCCCCGAGGACGAACTTCGCCTCAACGTACTGTTCAACACCGAGATCAAGGCCGTACGCATCGACGAGTCGAACATGACGCTGTGGGCGTTGACGCCACAGGGTGAGGCCAGCGTGCCGCTGAAGCCCAACGAGCGTTCCGATCGATACCTCAAACGGGTACGCGAACTACTGTCCGGCCACGCGCTGGGTTCCCCCGGCGGCTACCCCGTGCACCTGACGCGCTGGACGCGGCAGTCGCAGGCCGGCCTATCGACCCAGCACTTGGCGCAACTGTTGTTGATCGCCGAGGAAGAAGCAGTGGTCGCGGTGGTGCATTCGCCCGCGCTCACCGACGAACTGGCACGCTACGCCTGGTGGTGCATGCCGACCATCGAGAATGCCCGGCTGATGCTGATGCGCGATGTGGTGTGCCAGGGCAACATGGGCCGCATGCTGGCGGAATTCCTGGTCGAGCACCTGGCCTTCCTGCACGAGGACGACATCGGCATTCTCGATACCGTTGCCGTGATGCTGTATTCGGGCGTGCTCACCGACGCCGAGCGTCTGTCGATCTGGAAACGTGGCATCAGCCGCAATTCCTATTACGTATCCTTTCTCGAACTGCAGCCCGACAACCTGCCCAGCCCACGTGCCGCGCGCGCTGATCTCGGCAGCGTACCGGTGCTCACTGACAACCCATACAGTTTGATGTTGGCAAAAGCGCTGTCGGATCAGGGGCAGACTTTTCTCGCTACCACTGCACACATTCTCGATCGCCCGGAAGTCCAGGAAGTGGTGAACCACACGCTCAACGCGGTGGCCCAGTGGTGCACGCCGCTGCGCCAGGCCGATGGGACTACTCGTAATACTGCGCGCGAGTCCCTGCTCAAGGCTGCACCCCAGTTTGAATCGGATTGTGCTGCGCTCGACGCCCTGGCTGCGGTAGATGCCGACAGCGTGCGTCCGATATTTCTGAAAACCACCGCGATCGGCTCGCTGATGCGGCGCAAGATCCAGCCAATCGTCACCCCGCTGCTGTACAGCATTGAGGTATTGCGGCGCCAGCCTTGAAACGGCGACGCCCTGCCATGCCTTACTTGCCGAGCGCCGAATCGATGCTGGCGAGAAACTTGTCGGGCTTCTCGAAACCGATCACCTTGAAGTCCGACTGCTCGCCAGCAGTGTTCCAGAAGATCAGCCCCGGGGGACCGAACAGGTTGAAGCGCTTGAGCAGGGCCTTGTCCGCATCGGTGTTGGCGGTGACGTCAGCTTTCAGCAGCAGCATATTTTGCAGGCGCGCCTGTACTTTGGGGTCGCTGAAAGTGAAACGCTCCATCTCCTTGCACGACACGCACCAGTCGGCGTAAAAATCGAGCATTACGGGGCGGTTGTCGGTCTTGGCCGTCTCCAGCCGCGCCTCGAGTTCAGCAACATCCTTGACCTTCTCGAATGTCAGGCCTTTCTGTTCGGCCGCCATCGCACCGCCGGAACCGCCCTTGAAAACGTCAAGCGGCTGTAGCAGATCGCGGCTACCCGCCAGCATGCCGAGAATGATCGCCAGGCCCCCGATCAGCAGCACAACACCAATCCCCTTCCACAGACGCGCCCAGCCGTGAGCATGGGCAGGCAGCGGGTCGAGTGCGTGCAGATAAACGGCGGAAGCGATCAGCAAGACTGCCCACAGCACCATGTTGATCCAGGCCGGAATGATCGGCGAGATGAGGTAGATGGCGATCGCCAGCATCATCACGCCGAAGAAATACTTCACCGCGTTCATCCAGCCACCGGCACGCGGCAGCAACGCGCCCGCCGACAGGCCCACCAGCAGCAGCGGCACACCCATGCCGAGTGCCAGCACGAACAGCGCGACGCCGCCGAGCGTAGTATTGCCGGTCTGCGCAATGAAGGCGAGCGCGGCGGCCAGCGGCGGCGCCACGCAAGGACCGACGATAACGGCGGACAGCACGCCCATGATGAACACGCCGGCAAAGTTGCCGCCCTTCATCTTGTTGGAGGCATCGGAGAACTTGCTCTGGATGAAGCTCGGCAACTGCAGTTCGAAGAAGCCGAACATCGACAGCGCCAGCAGCACGAAGATGCCGGATCCGATGCCGAGTGCCCACGGATTCTGCAATGCATTGGAGATCAGAGTACCGGACAACGCCGCCGCCACCCCCGCCAGCGCGTAGGTGATCGCCATGCCAAGCACATAGGCGAGCGCGAGCAGGAAGCCGCTGGTTTTGGTGAGTTCCTTACCCTGCCCGGCGATGATGCCCGACAGAATCGGGATCATCGGGAACACGCATGGCGTCAGTGCCAGCAGCAGGCCCAGGCCAAAGAAGGTGGCGACGACCGCCCAGAAACTGCCGCCTTTCAGAACACGCTCGATCCTCGAGGTATCGGACTCGTCCGCAGCCGTGGACGGCGCCACCGGGGAACCGGAAACGGCTGCGGCCGTCGCGGCAACTGCCCCCGTCGACACAAGTTCGAAGTCGCGGTTGATCGGCGGGTAGCAGATGCCGACAGCTTCGTTGCAGCCCTGCCAGCTTGCATCCATGACCAGTTTCTCGTCTGCAGCCAGTGCACGCGACAGGGTGACGGTTGCAGCAAAATTCTCGTGATACACCTCGGTGCGACCGAAACTCGGATCATCCTTGACGTCGCCCGCCGGCGTGTCGACGCTCGCCACCTTCACATCGGCCGGCGATTTGACGACATAGGCGAGCTTGTCGCGGTACAGATAGGTATGGGGTGTCAGCGTGTATTCGATTTTGACCTGTTGCGCATCGGTCATTGCCGCTGCTACCAGGAAGGCCTCGTCCGGCGGCAATATCTTGGGCATCTCCTCCATGCCACCAAGACTGCGCAGGCCCGCCAGCGCAGAGGTGGGCGATGCTGATGCGGCCGGGGGCGCCGCGGGCAATGGGGCCGCAGCGGCAGTGGACACCAGCGCAGGCAACTTGATCGACACGCTCGTGGTTTGCGGCGTATAGCACAACCCGGCATCGGCACACCCCTGGGCGGTCGCTTTCAGCGTGACAGCAGTAGTTCCCGGTGTGCGCTGGATCGGCAACGCGATGCGCACATCCTTGCGGTAGGTTTCGACCTTGCCGAAATTCTCGTCTTCCTTCAACTTTCCTGCGGGCAGGCTCGGGGTACCCAGGGTGCCACCTGCCACCTCGAATTTGAACTTGTCGCGATACATGTAATAGCCATCGGCGATCTGCCAGCGCGCTTCCAGCGTATTGGCATCCAGCGCACGAGCCGAGAACTTGAACGCTACGTCGGGGTCCAGAAATTCTTCAGCGTGCACCACTGGAAAATGCGCAAATGCACCCCAGATAAAAAAGAACGTGCCGAGCGAATGTATCCACTTATTCATATTTTTCAGTCTCCGTTGCCAGCCATTCGAGATAGCCTGGCAGGCCGTGTGTTATCAGTGTAGCGATCAATTCAGGAACTTCGTAAGGATGCTGTGCGCGAACGATTTTTTCAACCAGCGGGTAACAGGTGGTGGTGGTCTTGATCAGCAACGGGATTTCTTCTGCTGTTTCCACCTTCCCCTGCCAACGGTACTTGGAGCGACACGCTGCCAAAATATTCACGCATGCCGCCGCGCGGCTTTCGATCAACGCCTCAGCCAGTTTCTCCGCGCTCGCGACATCGGGTAAATTGGTGAAGACTAACAAAGGTTCCATGTCATGCGCTTTAGTTGGATTGTGCTACTCATGCTGTCGTTTCCGGTTCTGGAGGCCATCGGCATTTTCTGGGCTGCCAGCGTCATCGGCGGCTGGGTGCTGCTATGGCTGCTGCTTACTGCCGTCGCCGGGGTCATGCTGATTCGCGTCGAGCGCGTCGCCTGGGGCGCGCGGCTGCTGTTCTCGGTTCAGTCCGGGACACATCCGCTGGCCTCGCTGTTTGCCAGTGGCCGTATTCTGCTCGCGGGCGGCCTGCTTGTCTTCCCCGGCTTCATCAGCGATGCCATCGCGCTGGTGCTGTTGCTGATCCCCGGCACCTGGGACAGGCGCACGCAGGATCCACTGCGCCCAGCCAATGACGACGTGCCCCCTCCCCAGCCCTCGCCCCCATGGAGGGATGGCGCGAACGCCTCACCCAAAACGATAGACGGCGAATTCAAGCGCGAACCTGACGACCTGTTGCGCTAATCAGAACAGCTGCAACTGTCCGGCCTGATTCCCCTCATGGGGTATCTGCCCGATTTCGCGCAGCAGGTCGTCCGATGTGGGGTAGCGATATTTCAGCCGCAACTCGCGCGTAGTGCGCATGTTCGACAACTGGCGTGATTCGCGCAGAAACGACAACAGTGCCTCGGACATTACTTTTTCCGCCTCGGCACGCTCGATCCGCGGTGGGCGCGGAAGTTGGAAGGCATCGGCGCAGCTGTCGAACCAGTCGCCCATTTTCAGCGGATGCGCATCCACCGCATGGTAGACGCGCTGCGAACGGCCACGGAACAACGCCGCCCATGCCAGCCGCGCCAGATCGTCTGCATGGATGTGGTTGGTGTAACTGTCGTCCTCGGCAACCAGCGCCGGGGTTCCACGCCGGATGCGCTCCAGCGGCAAGCGGTCGGCAGCGTAAATGCCGGGCGCGCGAAGAATGCTCACCTGCACGCCGTGCACCTGCCCCCAGGTACGCAACTGGCGCTCGGCGTCGACCCGCCGCACTGCGCGACCGTTTACCGGTGCCACTGGCCGCGTTTCGGCAACCCATTGGCCGCCGCAGTCACCGTAGACGCCACTGGTACTGATATACACCAGCGCGCCGGGTTTGTGCCTTCCCAGCGCGTGCAGAAGATGCGCAGTGCGCGGATCGGTCTTTCCATCACTGGGCGGCGGCGCAAAGTGAAAAACACCGTCGACACGCGGCAGGCGGCGCAGACCCAGTGGCCGGTCGAGGTCACCGATAAAGGGGGTGACACCGAGTGCGCGCAATGCGGCGGCACGCTCTGGCCGCCGGATCATGCCGACGAACGCTGCCTGCCCGGCGTAACGTTTCACCAGACGCTCGGCCACATCGCCAAACCCCACTATCAAAATCTTTTTCATCGCGCCCACCTGAAAACGTCCGCTGCCTGTAACCCTGTCCCTGCAAGGGTGAAAACCACGCCAACCCGGGTGATAATTCACGGGTTTGTTACCGCATTTTAAGCTCACATCATGCCGCATCAGGTCACCATCAAGCCCAGCGGGCACCAGTTCTTCGTGGAGGATGACGAAACCATCCTCGAAGCAGCACTGCGTCAGGGCTTTTCCCTGCCGTACGGCTGCCGCAACGGCGCCTGCGGCTCGTGCAAGGGCAAGGTATTGTCCGGCGAGCTGGATTACGGGGTGCACACACCCACTGCGTTGAAGGATGAAGAGAAGGCTCAGGGCCGTGCGCTATTCTGCCGTGCCAAACCCCTGACCGATCTGACCATCGAAGCCAAGGAGATCGGTGCCGCCAAGGACATCGTGGTGAAAACCCTGCCGTGCCGGGTGGAACAACTCGACAAGCGCGCCGACGATGTCATGGTGCTGAAAATCAAGCTGCCCGCCAACGAGCGCCTGCAATTCCTGGCCGGGCAATACATCGATTTCCAGTTGAAGGACAGCAGGTCGCGCAGCTATTCGCTTGCCAATCCGCCCCACGATGATGCTCTGCTGGAATTGCACGTCCGCCACGTGCCGGGCGGCCTGTTCACCGACACGGTGTTTTCAACCCTCAAGGCGCGCGACATCCTGCGCCTGAAAGGGCCGCTCGGCAGCTTTTTCATCCGCGAGGATTCCGACAAGCCGATGATCTTCATCGCCGGCGGGACCGGCTTTGCGCCGATCAAAGGCATGCTGGAACACGCCTTCGCCGAGCACAACGACCGCGAAATGGTGCTGTACTGGGGAGTACGCTCATTGAAGGACCTGTACATGGCCGAACTGCCCCGGCAGTGGCAGGCCGAACGGCCCAACTTCAGCTTCATTCCGGTGTTGTCCAACCCGCAACCAGGCGATCAGTGGCAGGGCCGCAGCGGTTTTGTCCACGAAGCCGTGATTGCGGATTTCGCTGATTTGTCGGGCTATCAGGTCTACGCCTGCGGTGCACCCGTCATGGTGGACAGCGCACGCGAGGCGTTCATCCGAGCGCGCGGCCTGCCCGAGGACGAGTTCTTCGCGGATTCCTTCGTCTACGCGGCGGATGCCGAGGCTGCGGCAATCGCCTGATAAACCAGAGCCCGGGTTTACAGCTTGCCCCTGGCTCCCGCCTGCAAGATTTCCACCCGCGGTTAACGCACCACGTTGATGTGGTCTTTCTGCGCCAGCGACAGACGCTTGTCCTTCGCCACCGCGCGTCCACGTTGACGTCCTTTATCACCAACCAGCCCTGGCCGCTGGCGTCTTCGATCAGCGCAATGCGGCACGGCATGTAAACTAATAAATCCAGATTCAGCTCGATCAGAACCTTCGCGGTTACAGCATCGTAAAATGGAAAATGGTGATGTTGCGCTGCACCTGATCCGTCATCGCCTCGACCTGCCTGTACAGCGCAAGTTCGGCGACCCATTTGAAATACAGCGCATTGGAGCGCGGGCGGATCGAATCAGCCGCGCCGGAAAGAAACTGACCGTGCGGTCAATCGCCACCTTGTAGACGCCAGTTGGAAGGGCGACCTGCTTGCCCTGGAGAACAGCCGACTGGGCAGGGCTTGCGGACAAGGCCAGCGAAAATATGACGTCAGCAATTACCGGGGAGAAAGGTGATTGCATGCGAATACTTCTTCTGAAATATTCGCATGTGCTCGTGACGCATGCTGCACGGCCCTACACAGGCCCATAATCGACCCGCAGGCTGGAAAATTGTTTGAAGCTTACTGCGCGCGGCAAAGCGCCAGCGCCTTCTGGTAATGCTGGCAGGCCTCGCCCGGCTGGCCGCTCTGGGTCTTGAATTCGGCCATGCGGACATGACCTTCGGCACTCGGCGCGATGGCGAGGCTGGCTTCCAGATAGCTCTGCGCCTTGCCCCATAACTGCTGCACACTGCACAGTTGTGCCAGCGCCAGCAGCAAATGCGCGTCGCGCGGATAGGTGCGCAGCCACTTCTCAGCCTGTTCGATCTGCCGCGCCGGGCTGCTGCCGCGCAATTCGCCATACAGCTCAACCAGTTCCTCATGCCACTCGCGATTGAGCGCGGCCTCCAGCACGTCGAGCGCAGTGTCGTGTCCGCCGCGCTGCGCGAAAGCACGGGCGGCGGCACGCGCCACCCAGGCATCCGCCTTGAAGTTGGCAGGGATCTTCTTCCAGTACTCCAGCAGGCCTCGATCATCTTCGGCACGACGTTTGAGGTTTTCTGCATAGGTCATGCGCCGGCTCTGCGTCGCGACATTCTGCTCCAGCGCATTGCTGCGCATCAGCAGGTCGAGCAGACGCTCGACCTCGTCCCACTGCCCTGTCAGCTGGCGCGCCTTGTACTCGAGCCGCAGCAGCGTCGTGTGCTGCGGTGCAATTTCCTTGGCTCGGCTGATCGCCACCAATGCGGCGGCCGCGTCCTTGGCGTCGAGACAGGCTTCGGCCTCAAACAACTGGGCGGCCAGTTCGGCTCCGTGCTGGGCGGCTTCCTGCAGATGGCGTTCGCGCTGTGCCACTGCGCGCATTTCCTGCGCGGCGCGCGCGGCGAGTACCCGTGCCAGCCCCACGCGCACGTCGTCTCCCTGCCACTGGCCGAGCGACTGCTCGGCGTCCTGATAGCGATATTCAGTGTATGCGGCAATGCCACCGACGAAGTTGTCGTCACGTTTTCTGGCTGCGCGGCGCTCGCGCTGCTCGCGCACGATGCGGGGCAAATTCAGGGTGAGCGCAGCCAGTCGCAGCAGCATCACGCCACCCACCACAAGGCCGGCCACCAACAGCACGAAACTGATGAAGGAGATCTCCATCCGCCACGGCGGATATACCAGCACCACATAGCCGGGGTCGTAGCGTCCGGCCAACGCCAACGCCACAGCAAGCACGCCAACGATCAATAACGAAATCAGCCCGCGCATTACGGATTCCCCTTGTAGGCATCGAGCGCGGCAAGGCTGGCGTCGATGCCAGGCATCCGGCTGGCGATCTGCAGACTGGACAGGTGCTTGATTTCCTTGATCGCCGCAGCGACCCCGGCGTCGCGCGTATTGAAATAGCGCGTGAGCATGTCCTGTGCCGCTCGCAGATCTGCCTGGAACCCTGCCTGATCCTCGGTCAGCAAATCCAACCGTGCCGTGAGCAGTCGCAAGCGCAGGTTTTCGCGCAGGAAATAGGCCTGGTCGGGCGGCAGCAGCACCGCCTCGTTGCCATCGACCCGGCGGATCTGAACCAGTCGTTTCAGCTCCGACCACAATTCCTGCGTGAGGCTGGAGGCGCCAGCAGGCCGCGCCACGGGCACGGCTTCAGAACTTTGCGCACTGGCAAGCGGCCAGTTGGGAGAACGCGTCACCAGCGCTTCGATGCGCGCGCTAGTCCCGATTTCGTCGATCGATGGCGCGGCACGCAGGCTCGCCAGATCGGCGGCAATCGCGCGACGCAACGCGGTGAACTGCGGCTTGTTGAGGCGCTGCAGCCGGGTATCTGCGCCTTCCAGCGCGATGATCGCTGCCTTCACATTGCCTGCCAGCTGCAACTGCTGCGCGGCAGTGAGCAGCACCTGCTCGATTTCAGCCAGCGTCCACTGGTCGCGTCCCTGCGCCAGATCCTTGTATAGCGCCTCGAGCGCCAGTTGCTGCTGCTGAGACGTAACCATCTGGGTTTCGATGCGCGCGACTTTCTCGCTGACCTGCCGCATGGCATCGTCGGCATTGCGCGCCAGCAGGCGGGTTTCGCTCACCTGCTCGCCGGATTCCGCCAGCCTGCGCCCCAACTCGGTCTTCAGGTCGCGGATGCGTTCGTGGCTGTCGGACCACGTCCAGGCCACCCCGGCCAGGGCCAGAACGGCAACCAGCATGGCGACGAGCGGCAACGCCAGATTGCCCTTTCGAGGCGGCGCAGCAGGGGCCACAGCAGTCGCGGGAGGCGGATTAAAGTCAGCCTGCGCGGCAGCCGGGGCGAGCTCGGCGTCAGGGGAAACTGCAGGCATTTCGGGTGTGTCATTCATGGATTGTTCCTGAACCAGTTAATCAGGCCCTCTACCAAGCCCGCATCGCCGCCCGGCGTGGCGACAACCCGTGCAATGCCGAAGCGGCGAGCGGCTTCGGCAATTTTCTCATGCGGCGCGAAAAGCGGGGTGGCCGCCAGCAGCGGACTGCCGGTCTCGCCCAGCAAGGTACTCAGATGGTGCAAGGCCTCCGCGCTGGTGACCGTCACCGCGTCGATTCCACCTGCCTGCCAATGCGCCAGCAGGGGCAAGGAATCGGCCTGCGGACGTGAGCGCCGATAGCATTCCAGAAAATGCACGTCTGCGCCACGCGCCTGTAACGTGTCGGCCAACAAGGCGCGCCCGCCGACGCCGCGCACGATCACCACGCGCCTGCCCGCCATGTCCTGCAACTGAGGCAGAGCCAGCAATGCTTCGCTGTCCTGGCCTTGCGGCGTGATGACCCCGGTCAGGTCGCACGCCTGCAGTGCGCGCGCCGTGCCCGGTCCCACTGCAAAAACCCGGGCCGTGGTCGGCAGCCGGCCCCTTGACCGGATGGCCGCCATGCCCAATTCCGCGGCATTGGGGCTGATGAAAATCACGATGTCGGCTTCTGCCAGTTGCGCAAGCGGCGCACCCAGTTCGTCCGTTGGGACAGGCTCGATGTCGAGCGCAGGAAATTCGTACGCTGTCCCGCCTGCCGAGCGGATCGCCTGCGACAGCGCCGCTGCCTGTCGCAACGGCCGGGTGACCAGCACGGTGCGACCGGACAGAGGCTTTGTCATGCCGTCGGCAAGGCGTCGAGAATGGCGCGGGCGCCTTGTGCCAGCAGTTTGTCGGCCAGATCCTGGCCCACCGCCTCGGGATCCTTCATGTCACCCTCGGCGCGGTCCTGGATGAACCTGCTGCCATCCGGATGTGCGACGAAGCCATGCATCACCAGTTTGCCGCCCAGCAACACCGCATGCGCACCCAGCGGCACCTGACAACTGCCGCCGAGAGCGCGGCTGACCTGGCGCTCGGCACGCACGCAGGCGGCGGTCTCGACGTGATTGAGCGTGGCCAGCATGGCGGCCACCTTCGGGTTTCCGCTACGGATCTCGATGCCGAGTGCACCCTGCCCGGCGGCAGGAATGCTGTCTTCCACGGAGAGCAGGCTCTTGATGCGGTCCCCCAGTCCAAGACGCTTGAGACCTGCAGCGGCCAGCAGGATCGCGTCGAACTGACCTTCGTCGAGTTTTTTCAGCCGCGTGCCGACGTTGCCGCGCAGCGGATTGACGGCCAGATGCGGATAGCGCGCACGCAACTGTGCTTCGCGACGCAGGCTGGAAGTGCCGACCACGCTGCCGGGCGGCAGGTCGGACAGACGTTCATACTGGTTCGAGACGAAGGCATCGCGGGGGTCTTCACGCTCGCCGATCACCGCCAGTTCAAAACCAGGCGGCAGTTCCATCGGCACATCCTTCATCGAATGCACCGCCAGATCAGCCTGTCCCGCTTCGAGCGCCACTTCGAGTTCCTTGACAAACAGGCCCTTGCCGCCGATTTTGGATAGAGTGACATCCAGGATCTGGTCGCCGCGTGTGGTCATGCCCAGAATGCTGACCGTGCAGCCAGGATGCAGCGCGCTCAGGCGGTCGCGGATATGCTCCGCCTGCCACATGGCAAGGGCGCTTTCACGGGAGGCGATGGTCAGCTTGTGCATGGTGGTAGATATAGACTGTTTGAATTGGCAATTGATGACGCGACACTAAGCAGCATGAAGGGTTCGCATCCACAGGGAAGGACGATAACAATGACGCGATCAATCGCGATCCGGGGCTTGATTTTAGCATGGGGATTGACGCTATCAGGCGCCGCCGGCGCGGCAAGCGGACTGATCCACGCGAAGAATCTGCAGGCCGATGCGCAACTGGCTGCCAAACGCCAGGTTCCGATCCTCGTGCTGTTTACCAGTCCCGGTTGCCACTATTGCGAACGCGTCAAGGCCGAATACCTGGGGCTCATGCACAAGGATCCGGCGTACCGCAACAAGGTCTTGATTCGCGAAGTCACCATGGGCGACACCAAACCACTGACCGATTTCAACGGCGCCCCCACCACCGAGGGCGCTTTCGCTGCCGCCCACAAGGTGTTCATGGTGCCCACCGTCATGGTTTTCGACCCACAGGGCAAGGAAACCAGCGAGGCCATCGTCGGCCTGCTGTCGCCTGATTTCTACTTTGGTTACCTGATGTCGGCAATCGAGACCGGCATGAACAAGATCCGCGGCAAATAGGCAACCTCGGGACATCATGCGCATTCCGATCCCGGATCAGCCGAGGTGCTGGCGGTGCAACAGAACCATGTACGGAGTGCGATGGACCCCGATTCCACCGCTGACTTGATGCACCAGAGCCCCTCATGGGCATACCTGTAATCCGCCGCTCGCGGGAATGGTACGGCGAGCCATTCACAGCAGACCCGGACTGCTGATCTGGAAGGGGAATAATATCGCTGCCATGCAGGAAGCGCGCCCATGAAAGCCCTTTTGGCCGACGACCATCCGCTGATGCGCGAGGGCGTGCGGCAAGTGTTGTCCCAGTTGGAGCCGCCGGTCGAGATCATCGACGCCCACGACTACCCCAGCCTGTTTGCGCAGACCAGCGTCCACCCCGACCTCGACCTTGCAGTGGTCGACCTGAACATGCCCGGTTTCGCCGGCATGCAGGGGATTAGCCAGTATCGCAGCCGCTTCCCGGACGTTCCGCTGGTAGTCCTGTCTGCATCGGAATCGCTGCACGACATTCGCAGCGTGATGGAAGCCGGCGCACTCGGTTACATTCCCAAGGCCGCGTCCACAGTGGTGATGCTGGCTGCGTTTCGGCATGTGCTGGCGGGCGACATCTATTTTCCACCCGGTCTGGGCAACGACCATGGCGGCCCCTGCTCGGCGGCACCTGCCCTTTTAGGCGCCCTGCAGCATAGCGGGTTGACAGCGCGCCAACTCGAGGTAGCGCGCCTGCTGGTGCAGGGCTGTCCCAACAAGGCCATCGCCGGCATGCTGGCGATGTCGGAAGGCACCGTGAAGGTGCATATCGCAGCCATTTTTCGCGCCTTCAACGTCACCAACCGCACCGAGGCCGTGCTTGCCATTCAGCGACTGGCGCTTACGCTCTAGCGCATCGTGAAATTGTTGCGCCCCCTTATCAACCGTCTTCCGCTTTCAAGTTTCCGCAGACGGATACTCGTCATTGCGCTGCTGCCTGCCCTGTTCACCGAATTCGGATTGGTGGCCTACTTCACCATGCAAACGCTCGCCACCGCCGAAGACGCGCTGCATGCACGTGTCAGCAACGCGGCCAGCCGCCTCGCCATTGCCCTGCCGATTGCGCTGGCCAGCGGTGACACCGCTCACGCGCTGGCATTGCTCCAGACCGAGACCGAAAACAGCCATTTGTCCTTCGCCCGCGTCACCAGCGCCCACGGCCGCCTGATCGCGAGCACGGGCGACACCGTGCATGCTTCCCTGCAGGGCAATCATTTCAGGCGGGTTGCCGACATCCACAGCCAGGCCGTGCGTGCTGCCGGCATTTCGCCCGCCAGCGACCTGCTGGGACATGCGGAAATCGGGGTGTCGTTCGACCAGATCAACGCGTTCAAACGCGACACGCTCATCCACGCCATGCTGGTGATGCTGGTCGCGCTGGGAGTCACCAGTGCGCTGACCTGGCGTCTTTCCAACCGCCTGGCCAGCCAGCTTCGGCATGTCGGGTCGGTGGTGGGGCGACTCTCACGCTATGATCTCGATGTGCGCACGCACCTGCCGCCCGACGGCGAAGTCGGCGCACTGGCCGCGGGCGTGAACCACATGGCCGACGCCCTGCAGACGCATCGCTACGAACTGGAAATGCGTGTCCGCGAAGCGACTGCCGACCTGGCCGCAAAAATGGACATGGCCGAGCGCGCCATCCATGCCAAGTCGCGCTTCTTTGCAGCGGCCAGCCACGATCTGCGCCAACCATTGCACGCACTGACACTGTTCGTGGCCGCGCTCAAGGCACGCAGCCAGCAATCCGAAACGCAAAACCTGGTCGACAACATCGAGGCCTCCACCGCCACGATGGAGCAACTCTTCAATGCACTGCTCGACATTTCCCGGCTGGATGCCGGCACCATCGAGGCTCATCCGGTGCATTTCCGGCTGCATGACATGCTGCTCGATCTCGACAAGCGGTTTGGCGCACTGGCGACGGAAAAGCGTCTGCGCCTCCGCTTTCGCCCATGCGACGTAACGCTCTACAGCGATCCGCTGCTGATCGAGCGCATCCTGGTCAACCTGATTTCCAACGCGATCCGCTACACCGACGACGGCGGCGTGCTGATCGCCTGCCGTCGTCGCGGCCGCATGTTGCGCCTCAGCGTCATCGACACCGGCCGCGGCATCCCGCCGGACCAGCAGGAAAGCGTGTTCCAGGAATTCGTCCAGTTGAACAACCCGGCGCGTGACCGCAACAAGGGGCTGGGCCTCGGGCTTGCCATCGTGTCGCGCCTGGGGCGCCTGCTGGGGCACCGGGTGGAATTGCGTTCGCGTCCGGGGCACGGCTCTGTGTTCAGCATCGACGTGCCGCTCGGCGATGCCCAACTGATCAAGGCGCATACTGCCGCAGCCTCACCCGGATTCATCCCGGACGACGCGCTGGTGCTGCTGGTCGACGACGAAAGTGCCATCCTGCGCGGCATGGCTGAACTGTTCGACAACTGGCATATCGATCTGGTCACCGCACACAGTGCAGACGAGGCGGTGCAGTGGCTCGACAGCATCGGCCGCGTGCCGGATGTCATCGTGTCGGACTACCGACTGCCCGACGACACCGACGGCATCGAAGTCATCACCCATCTGCGGCGAAAATATGGCCCTGACATTCCGGCCATCCTGGTGACGGGCGACACAGCCCCCGACACCATCCTGCGCATCAGCCAGGCCGGTTTTCCGCTGCTGCACAAGCCGCTGCGCCCCGCCAAGCTGCGCGCCCTGCTCACCCACCTGATCCAGCAGGCACGCAGCGCCGCCATGGGATAATCTGTTCACCGTTTACTGTTCACCACTCACCCACCATGCACATCCATATCCTCGGAATTTGCGGTACTTTCATGGGCGGCCTCGCCGCGATTGCACGCGCAGCCGGCCACACGGTCACCGGTTGCGACGCCAACGTCTACCCCCCGATGTCCGACCAGTTGCGCGCCCTCGGCATCGAGTTAACCGAAGGCTGGGATGCCGGCCAGATCGACCGCAAACCCGATGTGTTCGTCGTCGGCAACGTCGTCACCCGCGGCAATCCGCTGATGGAAGCCATCCTCGAGCGCAACCTGCCCTACACTTCCGGCCCGCAGTGGCTGGCCGACAACGTACTCCGGGACAAATGGGTGCTGGCGGTGGCCGGCACCCACGGCAAGACCACCACCTCCGCCATGCTGGCGTGGATCCTCGACGACGCGCGCATGCGCCCGGGCTTCCTGGTCGGCGGCATCCCACAGAATTTCGGCATGTCCGCGCGGCTCACCGACAGCCCTTTCTTCGTCATCGAAGCCGACGAATACGACACCGCCTTCTTCGACAAACGCTCCAAGTTCGTCCACTACCGCCCGCGCACCGTCATCCTCAACAACCTGGAATACGACCACGCCGACATCTTCCCCGACCTGGCGGCCATCGAAACCCAGTTCCACCATCTGGTGCGCACCATCCCCGGCAACGGCCTCATCGTATCCAACGGCCGCGAAGCCAGTCTCGATCGCGTGTTCGAGCGCGGTTTGTGGACACCCGTCGAACGCTTCGGCAGCAGCGGCGGCTGGACCGCTGGCGAAACCGACTCGAGCGGCCACTTCGACGTCTTCTTCAACAGCACCCTGCAGGGCCGCGTGAAGTGGAACCTCATCGGCGAGCACAACCGCATGAATGCCCTTGCCGCCGTCGCCGCCGCGCGCCACGCCGGCGTGCCCGCCGCTGCCGCGATCGATGCCCTTTCCCGCTTCGAGAACGTCAAACGCCGCATGGAAAACCGCGGCGCCGTGCACGGCATCACCGTCTACGACGACTTTGCCCATCACCCCACGGCAATTGCCACCACGCTGGAAGGCCTGCGTCGCAAAGTCGGCCAGGCCCGCATCCTCGCCGTACTCGAGCCGCGCTCCAACACCATGAAGCTCGGCGTCATGAAAGCACAACTGCCCGCCAGTCTCGCTGATGCAGACCACGTCTACTGCTATGGCGCCAGCCTCGGCTGGGACCCCGCCGACGCCCTGGCCCCGCTGGGCGACAAGGCGCGCGTGTTCGACAATCTAGACAGGCTTGTCAGCCAACTGGTCGAGGACGCCCGCCCCGGCGACCACGTGCTGATGATGAGCAACGGCGGATTCGGCGGCATCCACGCCAAGCTGCTGGATACGCTGCATCATCACTATCACGAGGATATTGTGCTGACGCC
>Ga0209254_10001951_pt1 | contig 18664 bp, 19 predicted proteins | sample FrelakmetDIP11DI_FD_187148 | JGI IMG/M metagenome (GOLD analysis project Ga0209254, IMG submission 187148) | Freshwater lake sediment microbial communities from the University of Notre Dame, USA, for methane emissions studies - DIP11 DI (SPAdes)... | ecosystem: Environmental > Aquatic >...
CGCGTCGCTGCGAGCGTACGAATCGACTTCTCGCTCATCCCGAGGACGTTCAGCTGGTCGCGCGCGGCGCTGACTTCCGCCTCCGCCTGCGAGAGCTCGTTCTGGCGCCTCTGCAACTCGGCCTGGCCGATGACGTCGGCCTCGAAGAGCTGCTCGGCGCGCTGCACCGACCGTTCGGCGAGCGCCTTCTGCGAGAACGCCTTGAGGAAGTCGAGCTGCGTCGAGGAGAGCTCGGTGGACGAGAGGCCGGCGAGGATCTGGCCGCGCTTCACGTCCTGGCCCACGAGCGCTTCGAGGTCCGTGATGCGACCCGTCACGGACGAGCCGACGCGAGCCACTCGCTGCTCGTCCACTTCGATGCGCCCCGGCACGCGCAGGGCATCGCGCACCTCGGCGAGCGCCGGCTCGCCGATCTTCAGGTCGGCGAGCAGCGTCTTGGGCGCGACGACCGCAAGCGGATTGCGTTCGCTCTCCGCACTGGCGGACGGGCTCGGCGTCTTCTGCTTCCCGCATCCCGTCGCCGCGAGCCCGATGGCGCAGGCGAGGATCACCAATGCTCGCTTCATGATCGGGGTACCTCCGGAAGATGGACAGGGTCGAGGTAGACCGCCCGCAGACGCTCGATCTCGACCAGCGCCGCCTGCAGTTCGAAGCGCGCCGCCAGGAAGTCGTTGCGCACCTGGCGGAGCACGCGCTGCGCGTCCAGCACGTCGATGAAGCCGCGCTCACCGAAACGGAACGCCGACTCCGCGACGCGCAGCGCATTCTCCGCCTGCTTCAGCAGTCCGCCCTCGAACGCCGCGATCTGCGCACGCGCCACATCGTAGCGGCTGTACGCGGCCTCGAGCGCTGCCCGGACCTCGATGCGCACCTGCTCCGCCTGAACGGTCGCGGCCTGGAACGCGGCGACCGCCTCGCCGATCTGGCCCTGGCGCTGGTTGAAGACCGGAAGAGGCAGCGAGACACCGAGCCGGAACTTGTTCGCCTCGGGCTCCTGGTCCACCCCGGCGCGGATCGTCGGTTGCGGAATCCGGAGCGCACGTTCCGTCTCGAGCCGCGCCTGCGCGCGGCGCACGTCGGCTTCGGCCTGGGCGATCGCGGGGTACCGTCCGAGTGCCTCGTCCCGCAACGTGTCCAGCGCGGGCAGCATCGGCACCATCGGCAGCTCGCCCGACACGTCGATGTCCGACGGCAAGGGGGCACCGATCGTCGAGCGCAGCACTGCGATCGCCTGCGCGACGCGCAGCCGGGCGCTGTTCGTTGCGTTCACGGCCACCGAGAGCTCGGCGTCGGCACGCGTGAGCTCGAACTTGGGCGCCTCGCCGACGCTGACGCGGATCTCGATCCGCTTGCGGATCTGCTCGAACAGGCGCTGGTTGTCGAGCGCGAGCTCGTACTCGGCCTTGCGTCGCAGGACGTCGAGGAAGGCCTGGGTTACCGCCGCGCGCAGCAGCAGGCGCGTCTCGGCGAGGCTCAGTTCCGTGCCCGCGAGGCCGGCTTCCGCGCTGCGGATCCGCGGCTCGCGGACCCACGGCAGGTCGACGGGCTGCGCGATGCCTAGAAAGTTGAGGGCACCGTTCGGTACCGAGTTGATGCGCTCCCTCTGCACCCCGCCGAGATACTCGAAATCCGGGTTGGGGTACTGCCGCGCAGTGACGACACCGGACCGTGCGCCTTCGACGCGCACCGTCGCAATGCGCAGCCTGGGGCTGGATTCCTCCGCGAGCCGCAGCGCGGTCGGCAGGTCGAGCGAGAGCGCATCGGGGCCGCCGATGCCGGGGATGCTCGTCGTGACGTCGGTGCGCATCGGCGGGACCACGATCGCCGGTGCGTCGCTTACCGGCGGGCGGGTGCTCGGCGGTGCGGGCGGCAGGTCAGGCGCGGGGCGCGGCCCGAAGAGTCCCGGCTTCCGCGGCGTTTGCACGCTGCCTGGAGCAGGTTCTGCGCGCGGCTGGGTTGCCTGCGCCGAGGCCGGGTGGTGCGACATTGCTGCAAGCAGGAGCACTATCGCGCCGATCGCAAAGGGTCTCATCGATGCCGTTCCGTTCGAGGCCGGGCGCTGGATGCGTCTGGCCGGTCTGCTTACGTGCCGAGTCGAGCGCGATCGTTCGCGCACGCCTCACGGCGTGCACGACGAAGGTCTCGCCTGCACCGGAACGTCCGAGGCCCGGGCGCCGGGTCGGAGGACCGACCGTATTGACGGCGCGCGGGGGAGGGCGGGGTCGCCTCCCTGGCTACTCCCCTTCTAATCGCGTGCTTGGAGTGCGCCGCATCGCGGAAAGTTCAACCGCGTTGCCCGCGGGCGCGGGCTGCCGTGGGGGCCAATGCCCGCGCTTCGTGCAGCAGTTCACGCTGCCCGTCGCGAGCGCGTATTGTATGTGAGGGTGCGCGCGGCGTCGCGCGGCTGACAGGTTGTGCCGAAGGAGCAGGACGACAAGTACGACTCGCTCGTCCCGCAACTGCCGACGCGCGGTGTCCCTCTTCCGAACCGCAGCGCCCATGCCCGGCTTCGTTCAAGAGGCGCGCCGGGGCGCTAGAACTCGAGCGGGTCGACGTCGAAGTGCCAGCGCACGTCATGTCGACGACGCAGGTGCCCCACCTGCTCCCGCCAGGCGGTGAGGAACGCCTGCAGCGTCCGGCGCGATCGCGACTGCACCAGCACGTGCGCTCGCGCGCGCTCGGCGAGGCGCGCGAGTGTCATCGGCACCGGCTCGTAGACCATGACATGGGCATCGCGGGGCGGCGCTGCGCGCAACGCCTCGCGCAGGAGCTCGACGGCGTCGGTGAGCTCGGGTGCGTCGGCGCGCAGCACCGCCTCGTGCACGAACGGCGGGAAACCCGCGCTGCGACGCTCATCGAGCAGCGTCGCGGCGAAGCGCGTGTAGTCGTGCCGCGCGAGCGCGAGGTAGAGCGGATGGTCGGGCCGACGCGTCTGCACCAGCACCTCCCCGGGACGGTCGGCGCGCCCGGCGCGCCCCGCCACCTGCTCGAGCTGCGCGAAGAGCCGCTCCGGCGCGCGATAGTCGGCGGCGACGAGCGCCGCGTCGGCGTTGAGCACGCCGACGAGCGTCACGCGCGGGAAGTCGTGTCCCTTGGCGAGGATCTGCGTGCCGACGAGGATGTCGGCGCGGCCCTCGCGCACGTCCTCCGCGAGCTCGGCGAACCTTCCTTGCGCGCGCGTGCTGTCGCTGTCGATGCGCAGCAGCCGCGCCGCGGGGAAGCGCGCCGCGAGCGCTGCCTCGACGCGCTGCGTGCCGCGGCCGAACGGCACCACGTCGACGTTGCCGCACACTGCGCACGCACGCGGCACGGGCGCCACGAGCCCGCAGTGATGACAGCGCAGCACCCGCTCGGGCAGATGCACGACGAGGTGCGCCGCGCAGCGCGTGCAGCCCGCTGCCCATCCGCACGCACCGCAGGCGAGCACCGGCGCGTAGCCGCGCCGGTTGATGAACACGAGCGCCTGCTCGCCGCGCGCGAGCGTCGCGTCGATCGCCTGCAGGAGCGGCACGGCGAGCCCGTCCTCCATCGGCTCGGTGCGGAGATCCACGAGGCGCACCGGCGGCAGCTTCGCGCCTGGGCGCGCACGCTGCGGCATCGAAAGCAGACGGTAGCGGCCGGTCTGCGCGTTGTGCCAGCTCTCCAGGGAAGGCGTTGCCGAGCCGAGCACGACCGGGCAGTGCGCGTCGCGCGCTCGCCACACCGCGAGGTCGCGCGCGGAGTAGCGTACGCCTTCGCTCTGCTTGAACGACGTGTCGTGCTCCTCGTCGACGATGACGAGCGCGAGATCGGCGAGCGGCGTGAACACCGCCAGGCGCGTGCCGAGGACAACGCGCGCGCGGCCGGTGAGCGCGTGGGCGAAACGGATCGCGCGCTCGGTCTCGGCGACGCCGCTGTGGAGCGTCGCGAGCGTTTCCCCGGGGAACGTCGCGCCGAAGGCGCTCTCGAGCGCGGGCGTGAGATGGATCTCGGGTACGAGCACAAGCACGCTGCCGCCGGCACGCACGGTGGCTTCGGCGGCGCGCAGGTACACCTCGGTCTTGCCGCTGCCCGTGATCCCGTGCAGGAGGAACGGCGCGAACGTACCTGTCGCGCCCGTGATCGCATCGAGCGCAGCCTGCTGCTCGGCGTTGAGCGCATGACGGGGCGCAGGATGAGCATCGCACGGAGCGGACTCGCGGGCATGCGGCATGATCCAGCCCGCGGCGACGAGGTCGTGCAGGGCGCGCCGCGCGGCCGGAGTTGCGAGCGGCAGATCGGCAGCCGCGCGCCAGGGCTGTCCGGCGAGCGCTTCGAGGAGTGCGCGCCGGTGCTTCTGTCGCCCGGGGAGCGAGACGGCGGCGGCTCGACCGGCTTCCGTCAGCGCGTAGGCGTCGGGCTCGAGCGCAAGGGGCGCGGCCCGCCGCAGGCGCGGAGGCAGCGCGGCGTGAGCGACCTCCCCGACGCCGCGCTGGTAGTAGTCGGCAGTGAAGCTCACCAGCGCGCGCCAGTGTTCGGGCAGGGGCGGCAGGTCCGCGAACACCCGGCGCACGTCGCGCAACCGCTCGGGCGGCGTGTCGCTGGCGGTTGCGCTGCCGAAAACGACGCCTACCGTCTCGCGTGCGCCGAAAGGGACCAGCACCCGCGTCCCGGCGGGCGCCTGCATGTCCGCCCCTAACCGATAGTCGAAGAGCCTGTCAATGGGAACGTCGAGTGCGACGTGCACGATGCGGGGTTCGCGGGTCACGCCCTCGGATGGCTCGATCACCCCGCAACCTAAGGTGAAATCTCAGCTGTCGAGCCTAAAACACCCGACGCGAATCCGGATTCACGCTTGTGCACAGTTTCTGTGGACAAGACTGTGGGTAACGCTGAAAAGTCACCGTAACGTGTCCGAATGGAAGGAAATTTTACCTGCGCCCATTTTTTTGGCAGCCAGGAAACTCCTGATCTGTCAGAGGCTTGGCGCTGCGTCGCGAGTGGCGCGCGAGCGACATACGCAAATCTGCCCGCGCCCCACGAACTTGTGCATAAGTCAAGAGTGAGGGCCGAAAAAGATGTGCTGCAGCGCCGCACGGAAGGGGCTACGACTGCCGCCAGGCGTGCACCGTCTCGGTGAGAACCGCGACGTGCTCGGGTGGGGTGAATTGTGAAATACCATGTCCGAGATTGAACACGTGACCGGGTCCGCCTCCGTAGGCGGCGAGCACTGCCCGCGTCTCGCGTTGCACGGCGCCAAGGTCGGCGAGGAGCACGGCGGGATCGAGGTTGCCCTGCAGCGCGACGCGATCGCCGACGCGCCGTCGCGCCTCGGCGAGATCGATCGTCCAGTCGACCCCCACCGCATCGCAGCCGCACGCGGCGATCGCCTCCAGCCAGAGCCCGCCGCCCTTGGTGAAGACGATGCTCGGCACGCGCCGGCCCTCGGCCTCGCGGGTCAGCGCGGCGACGACGCGCGCGATGTAGGCGAGCGAGAACTCGCGATAGGCGCGATGCGAGAGCGCGCCGCCCCAGGTGTCGAAGATCATCACCGCCTGCGCGCCGGCGGCGATCTGCGCGTTGAGGTAGTCGGCCACCGCGCGCGCGTTGACGTCGAGGATGCGGTGGAGCAGGTCCGGCCGCCGGTACAGCATCGCCTTCACGTTGCGGAAGTCGTCCGAGCCGCCGCCCTCGACCATGTAGCAGGCGAGCGTGAACGGGCTGCCCGAGAAGCCGATCAGCGGCACGCGGCCGGCGAGCGCCGCGCGGATCTCGCTCACCGCGTCGAGCACGTAGCGCAGCTCCGCGGTCGGGTCCGGCGGTGCGAGCTTCGCCACCGCGGCCTCGTCGCGCACGGTGCGCTCGAACTTCGGGCCCTCGCCTTCGGCGAAGTAGAGCCCGAGGCCCATCGCGTCGGGCACGGTGAGGATGTCGGAGAAGAGGATCGCCGCGTCGAGCGGGAAGCGCTCGAGCGGCTGCAGCGTCACTTCGGTGGCGAGCGCGGGCGTCTTCGCGAGCGCGAGGAACGAGCCGGCGTGCTTGCGCGTCGCGTTGTACTCCGGAAGGTAGCGGCCCGCCTGGCGCATGAGCCAGAGCGGCGTGTAGTCGGTGGGCTCGCGCAACAGCGCGCGGAGCAGGGTATCGTTCTGGAGCGGCGCAGACATCGACGGATTCTAGCGGAGCGCCTCTGACGACACTCCCACCGCAAACGAGGGTGCGGTTCGCTCGGCCCGCCTTGCGAGCCTCTGAATCAATCAAGGGCACCCAGCAGGTTCCGTATGATGAACCGCCACTCGGGCGGCGTCACCGGCGTGATCGAGAGCCGGTTGCCGCGCTGGAGGATGCGCATGCCGCCGAGCTCCGGCGCCGCGCGCAATTCCGCGAGCTTCACGAGGCGCGTCTTCTCCACGAGGCGCACGTCGACGAGCATCCACCGCGGGTGGTCGCGCTCGGACTTCGGGTCGAAGTAGTCGCTCTTGCGGTCGAACTGCGTGGGGTCGGGGTAGGCGGAGGTGGCGATCTCGACGATGCCCGCGATGCCCGGCTCGGGGCAGCTCGAGTGATAGAAGAACGCGCGGTCGCCGATGCGCATCTCGTCGCGCATGAAGTTGCGCGCCTGGTAGTTGCGCACGCCGGTCCACGAGGTCGTGTGCTGTGGGGCGCGCACGAGGTCGTCGATCGAGCACTCGTCGGGCTCGCTCTTCATCAGCCAGTGGCGCATGGGCGTCCGAAAATGTCCAAAGCGGTCTTAAGCGATCTTAGTTATCAGTCTGTTGCGAGATCATCCACACCTCGGGAACGCGGCCGCTCGCAGTCAGAACAATCTAACCGGCGCGCGCACTCTTTGGGCGCGCCCGCGCTGAGCGCCGAACCGGAGCCCCTGCGTGTGCGTCCACGTAGGCGTCGAGCAAGCGACGAATCATCCGCTGGTACTGCGTGTCACCCTTAGCGGCCTCGGACTTGAAAAAGTCCACGCTCTTCTTGCTCAGCGTGATGGTGATTTTCACGTCCTCATCACGGAACGCGAGTTCCCTCGGCGATGGAAGAAAGTCGCGTACGACCTTGGGGTCTCCCATCGGTTCATTCGTGTACCGGGTTTTCCTGCTCATAGATATCTCTTTCTCTGCGCCAGTACCCGGCGCCGAAAACTGCGGATAACTCCCGAGCGGCACTTGAATCGAACGGTCAATATGCCATCGCCAACGCGCCCGAAGCAGAAGTACCGCTGTTCCCTGGCGCTGTGCACCGTGTCTTCCGCGATAACCCGCTTCGGATCGACGAAGGCGTATTGCGCCAACGCGAACGGAACGCCGTGTTTGGCCTGGTTTTCGGCGTCCTTGCGCTCGTCCCACTCGAAGTTCGCCTTGGCCATTGCAAGCAAGCGTACAGCAGGTATGGCGCAATGCCCATACCGGAGTATGGAGCGCCAATAGCGCCCGTCGGCAACTGAACCGATGCCAATCGATGAGCCCGCGATCACCTGGCACGGTCGGCGGCGGTCCGTGCCTCCCAGTACCCCCGCGGTCGTTTGCTAGCGGGCGGACGAGCTGCGGGACGTGACGGTCGGCTCACGGCCGAAGAATCGGTGGTGGATCGGCCCCTCTGCCAGCGTCGGCAATGCTTCCAGCAGCGGACCTACTGTTTCGAGCCCTGAGTTCCGGCTACCGAATCTCGCAAAGTGGCCGCGTCACGACTATCAGGCTGTCTCGACGCCGATGACTAGGCGCTGTCCCAGGAGGCTGATCGCCTTTGCGATTCGCGGCAGCTTGGATCCATAGTGCGGGTCCAACAGCCGGCGGACCTCCTTCTCGTCGACGCCGAGTCGCTTGGCCAGCTGCACTTTGCTAATGCCCGCCTGGCGCATGGCGACGTGCAGAGCCGCCTTGGCCACGGTATCGGCCGGCGGCGCGATCATGTGCTCTCGGCGCTTGGCTTTGCTCGGTTGCGGAAAGTCGAGACCCCCGGTCAAATACGTTGCGAACACTTCGTCCATCGCGTCGGCGGCCTGCTCCAGCGCGTCTTCGACAGTCTCTCCTTGGGTGACCAGTTCCGGCAGATCGCGGCAGGTCACGACGTAGCCCCCTTCCTCGGCGGGGGTCAGGACTACCGGGTATTGAAAGCGGTTCATACAAGTCCTCTTACAGGTCCTTCACTTTGATCCCCAGCTGGGAGCACATTGCGTGCAGGGTGCCTGTCTTCAACTCGTCCTTGAGATTGCGAACGACGGTGAACGCGCGCCCAAAGTAAAGCGTCTGGTGGCTGCCCTTGCCGCGGGCGGCGTTCAGTACCACCGGGACCCCTCGAGCACGACCAAGGGCCTTGACCTTACGCACGAGCTCATCCCTGATCATGCGGAAGTTTCGGACGAAAACGTCCGACTGTAAAGCGATTCAAGCAGCGTGAAGAAGTCCGCTACCGGGGGGGATGGGCGGAGGGGCGCCCTGGCCGGTCAGGGCCGAAGGGCGGGCAAGATCGGCGATGACTCGCACCCTCTGCCGGCGTCGGCAATGCCTCCGAGAGCGGACGCACAACGCGATCGGCTGCGGCTGACCGGGCGTGGCCGCAGCGGCATCTTGGGCGATCGGTGTACGTCAAGTAGGAAGTTCTGAATCGAAGAACCCGTTGCAGCGGGCCGGTTCAAGGCGCGACCAGAGTCCTGCCCTCTTGGGGGAACGTGGGGGATGGGAGTGTGCCGCCGGAACTGCGGGCGAGGGTCGTGGCCAGGTCGGACCGGCTGCCACCCCACAAGACGCTGTTTCGCGCGCTGCCGGGCAAGGGCCTGCCGATCGGCAACCTGAACAGCCAGTTCTTCGCCAGCGTGTACCTGAACGCGCTCGACCAGTTCGTCAAGCACGCGCTGCAATGCCGCTGGTACCTGCGCTACTGCGACGACTTCGTGCTGGTGGCCGAATCGGCCGCGCAGCTGGCGTGCTGGAAGACGCGCATCGAGGACTCCCTGGCCGAGCGGCTGCTGCTGCAACTGAACCCGGCGCGCGAGCGGCTGCGGCCCGAGAGCGATGGCGTGGACTTCCTCGGCTACATCGTGCGGCCGTTCCACCTGCTGGTGCGCCGGCGCGTGGTCGGGCACCTGCGCGAAAAGCTGGCGCGCGCCGAGCGTGTGCTGGTGCAGGAACGCGACGGCTTGACGACGTGGCGGTTCGATTGCGCGACGCTCGACGCGCTGCAGGCGACGCTCGCTTCCTACTTGGGGCACTTCCGCCGGGCGGCGAGCCGGCGGCTGCTCGCCGGGTTGTGGCGCGAACATCCCTGGCTGCGGCAGTTCTTCGCGCGCGACGGGACACACCTCAAGCTCACCCGGCGCGACCGGCCGCCAGCCGTGGCGCGCAGCGTGCTGGCGCAGTACGCGCACTGGCGGCGCGAGTTCGCCGGCGACGAGGTGTGGATCCAGGTCGGCGCGTTCGTCGAGCGCCTGCAGTGGCCGCCGCGGCGGCTGCGCGGGCGCAAGGCGCCGGAAAACGCCGAGCCGGCGGATCGCGGGTGGCAGGCGCTGCGCCGCATGCGGCCGACACGGCGCGGGGCGATCGAGGGCTTCCCGCTGCGGCAGTGGCCGCGGGCCGATCCGTGCTGCTGGTGGCGCAGACCGGCGCGATGACGGAGCGCATCGAGCAGCGGCGGCCGGCGCGGCGGTGGAGTGCGGCGGTCGATCAGGCCGGTCGGCGATCACCGTCGGACGGGAGCCGCGAAGGTCGCGACAGTGGTTTGCGCGACGTCCGGACTCGGCGCGACGCTCGACACCGCGCACAGAGAAACGATGGCGACGGCCGGCAACCGTCGATGCGAGGGCGATGAAGGCCGGAGCGCCGTAACGAACGGCGGCTTTGCAGCGCAGAGCAACCCTTCGTCGCCGGAAGGATGGGCGATTCAACCGCGTCAAGTGTCAGCGGTAGGCCGCGGCGCAAGCCTCGAGGATCCGCGGCTCCTCGGCGACGGGCTGGCAGAGCCTCCACGCATCGCTCGCGGCGCGTGCCGCCTCGGCCTCGATCAACCGGGCGACCGGCCTTGCACGATGGAGTGCGGCCTGCAGACGGCGCTTGAATGATTCCGGATCGTCGCAGTGCATTGCACTCGATCCTTGAACGGGCCGAGATCCACCAGGAAGGCCCGATCGCGAATCCCCGAGCGCGCGATCCAGCGCTTTACCGCCTGCCCGCCGCCGGTTCGCACCCCGAGTTCGTCGGACCCAGCGCTTATGGCATGCTCTGCCAGTAGCTCTTGTCGCGCGGAGAGATCTCATGCCGACGCGTAACGTGGTCCTCACGGAGCACCAGGCGGAACTGGTCGAGCGACTCGTGGCCTCCGGTCGCTATCAGAACGCAAGCGAAGTCCTCCGCGAGGGGCTGCGGCTGATCGAGGGCCGGGAGGCGCAGGAGAAGGCCCGGCTCAGCGCGCTGCGCGACGCCGCCCGCGTCGGAACGGCCGACATCGAAGCGGGACGCTTTCGCAGCTTCGAATCGCCAGCCGCGCTCGGTCGTCATCTGACCGGGATGGTCGACGAGGCAGTCGCCGGAAAGACTTCCGGAAAGCGCTCGAAGTAAGTGACAGCGGGAGCGCGGCGCTCGACGGCCGCCGCCGCCGCCGACTTCCAGGAAATCCTGCGCTGGACCTGCCGCGCCATCTGCCCCCGACCGACGAGGGCACATAGGATCGTCCGGAAACCCAGATCTGGCGCGACTCTGCAGCCGATCGCCAGGAACGCGCGAAGTCCCTCAGCCGATAGCGCATGGCGATTCGCGTCCCCTCGGGCCGAAGCAGACGCGACCCGCCAGGGATGGCGCGCCCGGGAAGAAGGGGGTCCCCCGCAGATGCCGTTGGACCGTGAATCCTGAACCCTAAGGTTCAGGTGGCCGCCCTCCGATCGCCTTCAGGCACTGTCCGACAGTGGGACGCGCACACCGGCGACACGAGGTGGGGCAGCCTATGGCACGCATTGGTTCAGGGATTACCCGGCCCTGACGCGCACCGCAGGGGACATTGATCGTTCGCGAAGGACACCGGCGTCGTGCGCCGCGTCCCGGAGGAGAGAACTGGCCCGAAGCCTGTCCGGTGAGTCGGGCTAGTCGCGCGGCGCGAGCGCCTGATCGAGCGTCGCTTCCATTGTCTCGATTCTACGCTTGAGGTCCCCGATGTCAAAACCGGGTGCCTTCGCCGACAGGAACTCGTGCGCGATGTTGAGTGCCGCCATGATGGCGATGCGCTCGGTCCCGCCGGCCGCCTTCGCCGGCTGCTTGATCTGCCCCATCTTGTGGTCGAGATAGGCGACGGCGCGCTGCAGCTCGGCGCGCTCGTCCTCGTTGCACGCGACCTTGTAGGTGCGGCCGAGGATGTTGACGTCGAGGATGCCCTTGGGTTCCGTCATTCGGGAATCTGCTGCAGGAGTGCCTCGAGGCGCAGCTTCGCTCCGTCGACCTTGTCGGTGAGTCTCAGCCGTTCCGCCTCGAGCGCCGCAACGCGCTCGCGAAGCTCGCGGTTCTCGGTCCGCAGCCGGCTGCACAGCTCGGAGACCTGCCGCACCTTGTCCTCGAGCGAGGCGAGGTCGATGTCCATGCGCAGAACTATAGGGGCTCGCTTCCGCGCGGGTCAAGGACGCGCGTGCGCAACGGGACGCGCGTGCGCAGCGCGTGCGCCCGCGCGCGGGTCGGAAGCCGACGTCCGCGGGTGGGGGCGCGGTGTACAATCGCGCTCGCATCGAGGTGTCCGCGCGTGCATCCGCACGCAAGGATGAAACGGGAACGGGGTGGAGCGGCACGCATGCCGCCAGGCCCCGGCTGCCCCCGCAACGGTAGGCGAGCCCGGCGCCGCGTCATCAGCCACTGTCCGCAAGCTGCGGACGGGAAGGCGACGCGGTGCGGCGCGTAATGCGCCAGGCTCGCGAGCCCGGAGACCGGCCTCGTGCATGCGCGGGAGGGCTGCGGGCGGCAGCTGGGCCGGAGTGCGCGAGAAGAGAACCTCGCGCCGTCGAGTCAGCCTTCCTCTGGGGTTCGTGGAGCGGCGTGCGGGGATGCACGCCGCGGGGGAGGCAGTCATGCATCGCGTCACCTGCGGGCGGCGTGGACACGCCCATCGGGTGCCCGTCCGTGTCCTCGTCGCGTCGTCGCCACGCGCATTCGCGTCGCGCGGCACCGGATACGCAGTACGCGTCGTCTCGGTCATCTGCGCGTTCGCGCCATCCGCACAGGCGCAGCCGCCGACGCTCGACACCGTCTTCGTCACCGCCTCGCGCACGCCGACGCGCGTCGCAGACACGCTCGCCGACGTCACCGTGCTCGAGCGCGAGGACATCCAGCGCGCGCCGCAGTCCACGCTCGTCGAGCTGCTCGCGGCGCAGCCCGGGCTCGAGTACAGCCAGAACGGCGGCATGGGCCAGGTGAGCGGCGTCTTCATCCGCGGCGCCTCGTCGGGCGGGACGCTGGTGCTCGTCGACGGCGTGCGGCTCGGCTCGGCGACCGTGGGCACGACCGCGCTCGAGCAGATACCGCTCGAGCAGATCGAGCGCGTCGAGATCCTGCGCGGCCCGGCGTCGAGCCTCTACGGCGCCGATGCGGTCGGCGGCGTGATCCAGATCTTCACCAAGCGCGGCACGGGCGCGCCGAGCGTCAGCGCCTCCGCCGGCTACGGCACTTACGGCACGTTCATCGGCGCGCTCGGCGGCGCGGGGCAGGTCGGCAACGCGCGCTTCGCCGTGCGCGCCGGCTACGAGCGCTCGTCGTCGTTCTCGGCGATCTCGAATCCCGACAACCTGCTGTACAACCCCGACAACGACGGCTACCGCAACGGCAACGTCTCCGCGAGCGCGAGCTACGCGTTCAGTCCCGACCGCGAGATCGGCGCGAACCTCCTCGTGACCAACGCACAGACGCGCTACGACGGCGTCGCGTTCGATTCCTTCTTCAACCCGCGCACGGACTTCAACTTCCGGCTGCAGCAGCGCCTGAGCGTGGTCTCGGCGTACTTCCGCAACCGGTTCTCCTCGGCGTGGGAGAGCACGGTGCGCGTCTCGCAAGGGCAGGACAGCACCACGAACGTCGGGCTCGATCCGACCGCGACGCAGGAGGCCCGCGACCTCACACGCACCACGCAGAACCAGGTCGTCTGGCAGAACGACCTCACCACGCAGTGGGGCCGCTTCATGCTCGCGGCGGAGTACCGCGGCGACCGCGTGAAGAGCGACACCGAGTACGCGGTCACGAGCCGCAACATTTACTCGGCGGTCGCCGGATGGCAGGCGAAGTTCGGCGCCAACGCGCTGCAGGCGAGCGTGCGCTATGACGACAACTCGCAGTTCGGCGGCCGCACCACCGGCAACCTCGCCTACGGCTACGACTTCACGTCGCGCTGGCGCGCGACCGTCTCGGCGGGGACCGCGTTCCGCGCGCCGTCCTTCAACGACCTCTACTTCCCCGACTTCGGCAACCCGGATCTCCAGCCGGAGAGCAGCCGCAACATCGAGGCTGCCCTGCGCTACGAGGATCCGCGCACGCGGGCGAGCCTCGTCGGCTACTACAACCGCGTGACGGACCTCATCACCGTCGTGTGCGATCCGCTCTCGTTCTTCTGCCGCCCGACCAACGTCGGCGAGGCGCTCCTGCGCGGCATCACGCTCAACGGCGGCACGCAGGTCGCAGGCTTCGACCTCTCCGGTTCGCTCGACCTGCAGGACCCGACCGACGAGCGCACCGGCAAGCGACTGATCCGCCGCGCCACCCACTACGGGACGGTGCGCATCGGCCGCACGCACGGGCCGTTCACGCTGCTCGCCGAGGTGGTGGCGAGCGGCGACCGCTACGCCGACCCGGCGAACGAGGTCCGCCTGCCCGGCTACGCGCTCCTCAACTTCTACGCCGGCTACACCGTCGCGCCCGGCTGGATCCTCTTCGGCAAGCTCACCAATGCGCTCGACCAGAAGTACGCGCTCGTGCCGGACTACGGCACGCCGGGGACGACGATCTTCGCGGGAATCCGCTATTCGCCCTCGAAGTGACGCGGTGCGCGAGGAGTCGCGACCGTCGGGCAGGCAGCAAGCAGGAGCGGCCCCGCGGCGTAAGCCGCGCTCCGCGGCCACTCGCCTGCCGTCGGCGACCGGGCCGGATGGTCGCTCAGCCACCGCCGCGCGCTGATCCATCCGGCATGGGCGACGACGGCGCCGATGCCGTCGCCTCGCCAGAGACGCGCGCGGTCGAGCAACTCGCCCAGTGACTCGCCGCCGCCGGGCCGGAAGGCGACGAAGTCGGCCACCCAAGCGTCGATCTCCGCGCGCGGGATCGCGTCCCACGCCCGTCCCTCCCACGCGCCGAAGTCCATCTCCAGCAGTTGCGGATCGATGAGGTGCACCCAGCCCTCACGTCGCAGCAAGCGGCCGACGTCGGCGCAGCGGCGCAGGGGCGACGTCGCGACCACTCGCAGCAACCCGTGCGCGGCCGCGAATCGCTCGATCCGCCGCGCAAGCCGTCGCGCTTTGCGCGCATCTACGGCGAGGTCTGTGCGGCCGATGCACCGGCCGTCGGTGCCGACCGGCCGCGGGTGCCGCCATGCGTACACGACCCGGTCGCTCACCCGGGCCCGTGTGCGGCGCACACGAGCAGCACGGCCACCTCGGCCAACTGCTCGCTCGCGCCGAGCGTGTCCCCGGTGTAGCCGCCGAGGCGTCGGCGCAGCCAGCGTGTCATGAGCAGCGCGACGAGCAGCGCGGCAGCGAGCGCGGCGAATGCGCGCCCGGTTTCCGTCCACCACGCCGCGCTCGCGGCGAAGAGCAGTGCCCACCCGAGCGCGACCGCGAGGTTGATCGGCCGCACCGCCGTCGCGAGCGGCTTCGCTCGCGCGTGCTCGAGGTCGCCCGCATAGGAGAGGCGTGCCATCACGAGCACCGGCGCCACGCGCCCCAGGGCGTGCGCGAGCACGAGCGCGACCATCGCGGCGGACAGGTCGACGTTCGCGATCGCCGCAAGCGCGCCGACGCGCGCCAACGTGACGAACACCAGCGCCGCGGCGCCGTAGCTGCCGATGCGCGGGTCCTTGAGGATCGCGAGCGCCTTCTCGCGTTGGACGTGCCCGCCGAGCGCGTCGAAGGTGTCCGCAAGGCCGTCCTCGTGGAACGCGCCCGTGATCGACGCCGTTGCCGCAATCGCGAGCACCGCCGCGACGGCCGGCGGCCACAGCTGGCCCGCGACCCAGAGCACCAGAGCGCCGCACGCGCCCACGAAGAGTCCGACGAGCGGGAAGTGCCGCACGCAGTCGTTCAGCCAGGCGTCGTCCCAGTCGCGCCACGCCGGCACGGGCACGCGCGTCAGGAACTGCAGCGCGACGAGCGCGAGCCGTCCTTCGCGTGCAGCAGCGGTCATGCGTCGCGGCCGGCGCGGTCGCTTACGCCCGCGGACGCGAAGCTCGCCATCTCCGCGAGCAGCCGGCACGCGGACTCGAGCAGCGGCCATGCGAGGGCCGCGCCGGAGCCCTCGCCGAGGCGCAGCGCGAGGTCGAGGAGCGGCGTCGCGCCGAGGTCGCGCAGCCACCGCGCGTGTCCGCTCTCGGCGGAAGCATGTGCGAAGACGCAGCGCTCGATGACCGCGGGATCCGATGCGGCCGCGACAGCGACCGCCGCCGTCGTGATGAAGCCGTCGACGACGATCACGCGCCGATCGGACGCGGCGCGCAGCACGGCACCGGTCAGGGTCGCGATCTCCAGCCCGCCGAGCGCGGCGAGCGCATCGCTCGGCGCACGCGCGGCCGCGTTGACGTCGAGCGCACGCGCGAGCACCGCCTGCTTGCGCGCGAGCCCGGCGTCGTCGAGACCGGTGCCGCGCCCCACGCATTCCGCGAGCGGGCGGCCGGTGAGACGCGCCATCAGCAGGCTCGCCGCCGACGTGTTGCCGATGCCCATCTCGCCGAGCAGCAGGGCATTGCCCGGCAGCGCAGCGACGAGGCGCTCGCCGTGCGCCATCGCGGCGTCGCGCTGCGTCGGCGTCATCGCCGGTCCGCTCGCGGCGTCGGCACTGCCGTGCGCGGCCTTCGCCACCACCAGCCCCGGACGCGGCGCGAAGTCGTGGCGCACGCCGCAGTCGACGACGGTAAGCGCGAGACCGTGCTGGCGCGCGAGGACCGACACCGCCGCGCCGCCGTCGAGCATGTTCTGCACCATCTGCCGCGTGACCTCGCCCGGATACGCCGAGACGCCGTGCGCGGCGATGCCGTGGTCGGCGGCGAAGACGACGAGCTGCGGGGCCTCGAGCCGGGGCAGCTCGCGGCCCTGGATCAGGGCGAGCTGCAGCGCGAGCGCTTCGAGGCGGCCGAGCGCGCCGGCCGGCTTCGTCTTGCTGTCGAGGGCGCTCTGCACCCGCGCCGCGAGCGCGGCGTCCTGAACGCTCGCGATCACCGTGCGCGCTCCGCCCACGCCCGGCACAGCGCGTGCAGCTGCTCCAGCCCGTCCGTGAGCGCCGCCGGTCCGGGCTGCAGGATGTCGCAGGACTTGATCTCGTGCAGCTCGCCGTCGCGCACTGCCGGCACGCCGGCCCAGCCGGGCCGCGCCGCGACGGCTTCGGGCCGGAACTTCTTGCCGCACCAGGAACCGACGACGAGGTCGGGCGCGCGCCGAGCGGGCTCGAGGGCGTCGGCGACGACGCGGTTGCGACCCATGGGCTCGCGCGCAAGCTCGGGGAAGACGTCGTCGCCGCCGGCGATCGCGATCAGCTCCGAGACCCAGCGGATGGCGCTGATCATCGGCGCGTCCCATTCCTCGAAGTAGACGCGCGGCCGCCGCGGCCAGCCGGCGACGATAGCGGCGATCTCCTGATGCCGGCGCTCGCAGGCCGCGATCCACGTCTCGGCCCGGTCGCTCGCGCCGATCAGGCTCGCCACCAGTCGCAGCGTCGCGAGGATCTCCTGCACGCTGCGCTGGTTGGTGATGAGCACGGCGAGGCCGGCGCGCACCAGCTTGTCGGCGAGCGCCGCCTGCATGTCGGAGAAGCCGATCACGAGATCGGGTTCCAGCGCGACGATGCGGTCGATGCGGCCGTCGAGGAACGCGCTCACGCGCGGCTTCTCGCGCCGCGCGCGCGGCGGCCGCACGGTGTAGCCGCTGATGCCGACGATGCGCGCCTCCTCGCCGAGCAGGTACAGCCACTCGGTGGTCTCCTCGGTGAGGCAGACGATGCGTTGCGGACCCATGGGCGGTCAGGTGCCGCGCACGCGGCTGCACGTCGCGCGGCGGACCGCCGCGGCGCTCGGGGATGGGCTGGCTGGTATTCTTCGGCGCACGGCGTGTCGGCTCGGGGCGAAGCGGCTCCGACTCCTTGCAGTCCCGATGTTACCGGCGCCGCTGCCCGCGTCCCCGGCCGCGATGCGGCAATGGGCCCATGAGCCGGCGGCAGCGGTGAATCGTCGACGAACGGAGGTCTTCGCGCTGTCTGCACTCGATCGCACCGGCTCCCCGGCCGCGCCGTCGCACGACGCGCGCGTCCCGGTTCCGGCCGCAGCGGGCGTGGAGCGCAGCGCGGCGTGCGCACCGTCCGCCTTCCGGCCCGCGGATGCGGTCGACCTGGCCGCGCTGCGCCGCGTGCTCGTGGTCAAGCTCCGTCATCACGGCGACGTGCTGCTCGCGTCGCCGGTGTTCTCGGTGCTGAAGAACCACGCGCCGCATCTCGAGATCGACGCGCTGGTGTATGACGAGACGCGCGACATGCTCGCCCGGCATCCCGCGATCTCGGCGTTGCACGTCGTCGGCCGCGAGTGGCGCGAATCGGGGCCGGTCGCGCAGCTGCGGGCCGAGTGGGATCTGCTCGCGCGGCTGCGCGCGCGTCGCTACGACCTGCTGGTGCACCTCACGGACCATCGCCGCGGCGCGACGCTCGCGCGGCTGCTGCGCCCGCGCTACGCCGTGGCGCCGAACGAGCCCGGCAAGGACCGCTTCTGGAAGCGCAGCTTCACGCACCTCTATGAGCTGCCGCGCGGCGGCCGCCGGCACATGGTCGAGCTGCACCTCGACGCCCTGCGGCGACTCGGCGTGCAGCCCGAGGCGGACGAGCGGGCGCTGGTGCTCGTGCCCGGCCGCGAGGCCGAGGCGAAGGTCGAGCAGCTCCTCGCCGCGAGCGGGCTCGCGGGACGCGCTTTCGTGCACGTCCATCCGACCTCGCGCTGGCTCTACAAGTGCTGGCCGGAGTCGCGCTTCGCTTCGCTCCTCGATCGGCTGCACGACGCCGGGTGGCCGGCGGTGCTCACCGCGGCGCCGAGCGCCGCCGAGATGGCGATGCTCGGCACGATCCGCGGCGCGACGCGGGCGCCGGTCGTCGACCTCGGCGGCAAGCTCTCGCTCGAGGAACTGGCCGCCCTCAGCGCCCGCGCCCGGCTCTTCATCGGCGTCGACTCGGCGCCGATGCACATCGCGGCGGCGATGGCGACGCCGGTGGTGGCGCTCTTCGGTCCCACCGGTGAAGTGACCTGGGGACCGTGGAGCAGGCGCGCGCGCATCGTCACCTCCGACGCCTTTCCATGCCGGCCCTGCGGTCGCGACGGCTGCGGCGGCGGCAAGCTGAGCGAATGCCTGGCCACGCTTCCGGTCGAACAGGTGCTGCGCGCCGCCGAAGAGCTGCTCGCGTGAGCGGCGCGAAGCGCAGCGCCTCCCGCCCGGCGCGGGTCGCGGTCGCCATGCTTGCCGCGGCGCTGGCGACGGTCGTTGCATTCCTGGCGCCGGTGCACTCAG
>Ga0209254_10001952_pt1 | contig 18657 bp, 14 predicted proteins | sample FrelakmetDIP11DI_FD_187148 | JGI IMG/M metagenome (GOLD analysis project Ga0209254, IMG submission 187148) | Freshwater lake sediment microbial communities from the University of Notre Dame, USA, for methane emissions studies - DIP11 DI (SPAdes)... | ecosystem: Environmental > Aquatic >...
ATGGGTTTTATCCTCGACCATATGATGAAGTTTGAGGATGTATCCTACACCTACCACAGTAGGCTGTTCAAAAGGTTTGCCAGTTCGGCCATCTCTAAGAATTGTTTTTCCGGTTACTGGCAGTCCGGCTGAAATCATGGAATCTGCAATCCTGTCCTCGGCAATTTTTTCAAAAACTGGCACAGCAACCGTAGTACCCAATTTGCTCATAGCCCATCCTAAACGAGCTTCTAGGAGCTGGCCAAGATTCATACGAGAGAGAACAGAAATGGGAGATATTAAAATATCAATAGGGGTTCCGTCTTCCAAATATGGCATATCCGCCACTGGGACAATGCGGCTGATTACTCCCTTATTTCCATGACGACCTGCTAATTTATCACCGACGCTAATTTTTCTAATCTGGGCTACTTTAACAATTACCCGCTTATTTACTCCGGGAGGGAGTTCATCTCCAGCTTCACGATTCAAAACCTGAATATCCACAACTATACCGCGTTCTCCGTGTGGCATTCGAAGTGAGGTGTCTCTAACATCGCGAGCTTTTTCACCAAATATAGCTCGCAATAAACGTTCTTCTGCTGAAAGTTCTGTTTCACCCTTAGGTGCAATTTTCCCAACCAAAATATCGTTTGGTCCGACTTCGGAACCAATGGTAACAATACCCTCAGAGTCTAGATTGGCTAAGAATATTTCCCCAACATTAGGAATATCCCGAGTAAGTTCTTCTGGTCCAAGTTTGGTATCAACAATATCTGCTTCATGCTCTTCGATGTGTATTGATGTAAGTACATCTTGAGTTACCAGTCTATCTGAAATGGCTATAGCATCCTCATATCCTAATCCCTCAAACGCGGCATAAGCGATAACCAAATTTTGACCGAGAGCAAGTTCACCGTTTTCCGCTGCAGGACCGTCAATAAGAAGTTGGCCTTTTGTTACCTTCTGGCCTTGTACTACTACGGTTTTTTGATTAAAACAAGAACTTTGGGAGGTTCTTTTAAACTTGATTAAAGAATAAGTTTCCAAATCCCCTTTAAGAGTAATATTTTCATCTAGCTCTACTTTTTCGGGTTTTTTTTCAAGTTTGATAATGATTTTCTGAGCATCAACATAGGAAACGATACCTGAGTGGCGGGCATAAACACACCACCCCAAACTGCTAGCCACTTCTCTTTCCATACCTGTTCCAACTAAAGGACTGTGGGGCTTTAGTAGGGGTACGGCTTGTGTCTGCATATTAGCACCCATTAAAGCCCTATTTGCTGCATCATGAGCTAAAAAGGGGATAAGGGAGGCTGAAGCCCCAACAACCTGACGAGGAATAGCATCAATCAAATCTACTGAGTTTGCTGATCCTTCAGAAAAATTACCTTGGTATCGGATGGGTAACCAGTCTTCTTCGATATATCCATCACCATCCGTATGCACATCAGCATGAGAAATTCGGTATTCTTCTTCATCATCCGCAGTTAAATAAATTATTTCTGAACTTAATTTCACTCTGGTTTTATTTCCAACCTTTTCTTTGATTAATTTACGGTAGGGTGATTCTAAAAATCCAAAATCATTTATTCGGGAAAAAAGAGCAAGGTATGTAACTAAACCAATATTTGCCCCCTCAGGAGAACGTACGGGATCTATCCGGCCATATTGGCTACTATTAACATCGCGAATGCTAAATGAAGCCCTTTCTCGAGTAATTCCACCACGGCCCATGACGGTAAGACGGCGTAGATGATCGATTTCAGAAAGAGGATTGGTTTGTTCAAGAATTTGAGAAAGTTGGGAACTTCTAAAAAATTCATTAATAGCAGCAATTACTGGCCGAGCGTTAACCAAACTGCTGGATGTAACCAAATCTTCAGTTGAAACTAAACTCATTTTCTCTTTTATCGCTCTCTCTAATCGAAGCAGGCCATCACGAAAGGCCGTTTGGGAAACTAATTCTCCAACCCGACGAATACGACGATTGGCTAAGTGGTCAATATCGTCAATTTTGCCTTTATTATTTTGTAGACCTATTAAATATTTTACAGTCATAACTAAATCATCCCGGGTTAGAAATTGTTGGTCTGAATGAAGATCGAACTTTTTATTTAACTTATATCTACCAACCTGACCCAAATCGTAGCGACGAGAATTAAAAAACAGATCAAATAATAACTTTTGAGCGTTTTCTAAAACAATCGGTTCACCAGGACGCATTTTTTTGTAGATTTCAACTAGGGCTTCTTCAGTGGTTTGGGTGGTATCTTTTGCCAGTGTAGTTTCGATGTAGTGATGATGAGAATCAGATTCGGCATCACGGAAAAGTTCCATTAATTGTTCGTTTGAAGATAAACCTAAAGCCCGAAGAAGCGTGGTGACTACAAATTTTCTCCTGCGGTCGATACGAACTGAAATAACATCAGTTCGAGACACTTCAAATTCTAACCAGGTCCCCCTAATCGGACGAAGCTCTGCGGTGTGAAGAATCCGACCGGAAGCCGGATCAAGTTCGGCTCCGAAATACACTCCAGGCGAACGGACCATTTGATTAATTACTGCCCTCTCAACCCCGTTAATGATAAAAGTGCCACGATCGGTCATTTGTGGAAGATCACCTAAAAATACTTCTCCTGAGGTTGTTTTTCCGGTTTGGCGATTAGTTAACTTGGTGGAAACACGTAAAGCAGTAGAAAAAGTAAGACCTTTTTTTAAAGCCTGTTGAGGAGTCAAGGTGGGTTTTTCAATTGAATGTCCTATAAACTCCAAAATCCAATTTTTACCAGTAAAATCCTCTATAGGATTAATTTCTGAAATACTCTCACGAATACCAAAGTCCTGAAACCATTGCCAAGAATCTTTTTGAATTTTATTCAGGTTGGTTTCTGGAATATTGGTATAATCTTTTCCCCAGTATTCGCGATTTTTTTGATTCGGCTTAGGATAAGACATCTGGAAATTCTTGTAGAAAACAAAAAAAGGCCTCTCGGGCGCAAAAAGACCTGGCTATTAAGATTAGCCTCTAGTATGTTCTGAGTGTATCAGGGCCTTAAGTATTTGTCAATGTTGTAGTTGTGCTCGTCCAGGGTTTTTGAATAGTAGGTAACCCCATCAGTGCCAGTAAGATAAAACCAGTAAGGAGAAACTTGGGGTGACCGGGAAGCCTGAATTGAGCCTAATCCGGGATTACAAATCGGGCCCGGGGGGAGTCCAGGCGAAAGATAAGTATTGTAGGCTGAAGGGTATTTAGTATCGGTAATATTCTGCCACCAATCACAAACATCAATTGGAGTAGCCATACAAACCTTGGTGGAAATGGCATATTGAACGGAAGCGTCAACCTGAAGCGGCCAGTTGTTGGTTAGGCGCTTTGCCAGAATTCCGGCAACTAACCGCCGGTCGGACTCGGTTTTGGCTTCTCTTTCCACAAGAGAGGCTAATATAAGAATATTTTTATCTTCAACCAAATCAAGGTTCAAATTGGTTTTTTTAGTAAAATTGTCTAGGAAAATCTGCAAAACATCGACAGGGGCAGCCTGAGCAGGAATTAAGTAAGTATCAGGAAAAAGTTGGCCTTCATAAGTAGCGGATAAAGCATTAAAGGCATAGGCATCGAAGTCGGATAAAGAATTTTTCAACCTGGCAGCAATTTGCTCCCGGCGCCAACCTTCGGGAATAGTAATCCAGATGTCTTTGGGGCCGGTAACTAAAGTGGAAAAAATTCGAGCAGCGCTTGAACTTGAAGTTAGAACATAACCACCTGGCTTTAATTTTTGGCTGATGTTATTTAGCCGTAAGTAGATTTTGGAAGCTGTAGCAGAGCGAAGTAAACCGGCTGCCTGGAGCTTGGTAAGTATAGAATTTCCAGATTCTGATTTAGAAACAACAAAAGAAATATTTTGAGAAGAGGAATTAACGGGCTGAAGCGCCCACCAATACCAGACAACCAATGATAAAGGAACAAAGAACACAAGTACTAGGGTGGCAAAAAAGTATTTCACTGAGGAAAGATTATACTTCTTCAAAAAGAGCTCGGCGGTATTTACCAGTTTCACTTTCTTTAATAAAAATACGCCCGCATTTCGGACAGATAATTTTTTCTCCTTTATTATGCTTTTGGGTCTTACCTGTAGTCAGCTCAGCACCGCAACCAACGCACCTGCCTTGTGATAAAAGCCAAGCCTGGACAGGAGCGATAACATTCTTGAACATAGCATGACTTTAACGGTTAGGGGGATGTTAGTCAAGGCAAAAGAAAGCTGTTAGCTTGTAGCTTTTAGCTTTTAGAGAAAACTACCATATTTATATATAGCTGGGGTTTAGTTTGCCGCGGAAGCTTATTTTCGAACTAGCGGATAAATAGTATTTAGTAATAAATTGTATAAGTTCTATGAAACGGTTTTAATCCGGTCTGATCCTGACTTAAATACCAAATAGCATTATCAATTTCAGCCGCGTTATATTTCTTTAGCTTTTGTCTGATCAGTTCAACTCCCCAGATCGTAGCCGCTCTTATTTCTATTTCTTCTTTGCTTCCACCAGGTATAAGATCCATATTGTCGACTTTTTCGGCTAACAAACTAGAATATTGAATTACCCCAAACTCCCGAAGTATCTGAGGTAATTTGTAGTCAGAAAAAGCTGTAAATTGATTTGAATTGCTTAATTTTCGTTCTAACTTAAATAGAGACAAATCATAAACACATATCTGGGCTCTTTTTAGAAAAGTTATTTCCTGGTTATCGTATTTGTGTACATCATTAAACGATGTAAAGCTGTCTTTTATTAACCTGATACTATCTATGGCATCAAAATTTGTTTTTTTGATTAAATTCATAAATTTTCCGTTATATGTTTTATTAAGTATCAAACCGACTTCGCACAGGTTCTTTTGTCTCTCCTTAATAAGTGGAATTTCAACTTCATTTGAGCTTTTGAATATTTCTTTTGTTTGCTCCAATGTGATGTTAGAAAGATAATTTGCATCCAAAATTGGGATGTCATTTATTAGTGCTCTTTTAAACACAGCATTACGGCCGAATGCACCACCCACAAAATTCCCCTTTGGCCATTCAGTTTGCCATTTTGTTTTTCCTTTTTCTGCCCAAAAACAAAAGTTGACAGAATCAACCACTATTGATAATTGGGCTTTTTTTTCAAAAGAACCTAATTCCCCAAAAGCCTCTTCTCCGCTCGGTAAGCCTTCGTGTAATCTGGTTTCGATCTTAATTGCCAGAGGATTGATAGATTCTTCATTTATGGTTACATGACCCGCTTTATCTAATACATATTTTGTAGATGCCAGTATTCCCAGCGAATCCTTCTGGTCTGTGTCCAAACCCATAAATAAATTATATCAAGTAAGATTCTTTGAAGATTCCCTGCCAGGTATTTTGGAACGTTGTCAGAACTTAATTTTTGTATAATTTGGAGTCAAGTAGGATTGGAGAATGAGAATGGCTGGGGGGTGATAGTCAAGGCAATTTAGTCGCTAGTCTTTAGTCGTTAGCTACTAGCTTGTAGAGAAAACTACCATTCTTATTCACTTAAATGAAGGTTTTGGGGGATGTTGGAATTATTAATTTAAATCCTTCCACATGTAACGGTAAGACTTTGGGGAAATTTTGAAGCCTCTGTTCATGTAATAAGTTTGCAAATCCTGATTATCTGATTCCACATACAAACCGATTTCCGAAATCCCCCTTTTGTCAGCTATTTCTTTTGCATGTTTTATAAGTGCCGTAGCTATCCCCTGTTTTCTATACTCCTTTTTTACCGCCAGGCGAAACAAGTAGGAAATTTTCTTACCATAAGGAATGATAAGTAAATTACCAACTACACAATTATCTTGCTGGGCGACAATAATTGCCTCCGGATCCTTATCAATCATTCCCGACAAATTTTCCTGTGAATCCCATACGTCATCGAATAAACCTGCTTCCTTTAAAATAGAGGCAACCTGTGAATAATCGGTCTTTTGATAATTTCTTATTGTTGTCATGTGCTGGGGGTTTGGGAATAAAGGTGGGTAACCTAGAGTTGTTTATACATTAATAAACTCGAATACCATTTGAGGCCAAAGAGTTCTTTCCTGGGTTTACCCATGGCAAGACGCTTGAATCCCACTTTTGTCCGCCAGGAGATCATGGGGCAATTTGTAACCGGGGATATGGTGATTACCGTAAACAAATATTCAATTCCGGAAGATCTGGCCGCTTTTTCCAAATGCTGAAAAAGACCGGAAGCAACTCCTTTACCAAAATGATCCGGATCAACAGCCAAGGACATGATAGCCAATATTTTCGGGCTTGAGTAATAAATGTCTTTCAAGGACAAATCAAACCAGGTTTTGTACTCGTCATCTTTGTATTCCCTATTCTTCTCAAGCACTGTATAGCCGACTATTTTCTTATTTTCTTCTGCTACTAAAAATAACCATGAATTATTTATTTGATTGGCTATATCTGCTTTTGAATCCAGACCTATTAAAAATCCTTTTCTTTGGATTTCGGTTTCATATTCGCTATCCCCTAACCTACTACGATCCAGTTTTACTTTCTGATATATACTCCAAATTTCTTCAATATCAGACCCCAGGGCTTTTCTGATATCCATAACAAAATTATACGCCAATTAATTAGCCTTAAATTATTGAATATGATCTTTTACGAAAAAGTTCTCAACAAAATTACTTTTGGGGAATTTGTGGCTTAATTATGTCATAATAAGGATGTGGGGCATCCAATAGATAAAAATCCTCGTGCCTATCCCAATGTTGTTCAAGGCCATCTACTTGATGGGAGATCTTATCTTCTCCGCTCACTGGTACCCAATGAAATAGATAATTTTTATCAATTGGTAGAAATTTATCGGGATGTCTATCGTGAGCTGGGAGAAGAGTGGAGTAAGGAAAATGCGGCAAATTTATTACGTGACTTGTTTCGCCATAATTCTATCCAACGGGTGGCTTTTATTGAAGGAGAAATGGTCGGTGCCATATGCTTGGGCACTAAATATAACTTTCACGGTCGGGCTGTGGTGGGTAAGGAATTTTTTGTGCGTCAGCCTGATCAGGGTTCCGGAATTGGAACCCGGATGTTTGAAACAGCTCTGGATCAAGCCAGGGTTTATTACCCTGATGTTGAGACTATGGAATTAGCCACATTTGCTGATACAGGTCACGCCCGGGATTTTTATGAAAAGTTAGGTTTTAAAGGTGACCCCAGGTTGATATTTATGGAAGGCGATATCCATGGAGTTAGGAAAAGATTATCCGAAAGAGTGGGGGGGGAAAACCGAATTTAAAGATTTATAATGTTTTTATGCCATCGTTTGCTTCCGATTTACCAAAAACAGCATTGGTTACCGGTGCGAGTCGGGGTATTGGCCGGGCTATTGCTGAAAAATTCTTGTCTGAAGGCTATAAGGTGTATGGAACTTACTATTCCAGCCTTAAACCTATGCAGGACATTAAGACAAAATATGGTCCGGACAGGTTTATTATTTGTGGTCCATATGATTTTCGTAATTTAGATGATGTGAATAAATTAATAAAAGAATTGCTAGGGGTAAAGCTTAATGCCTTAGTTGTCAGTGCCGGAATTTTTGTGGAAAATGATGATTTTGTAAATTTTGATCTGGATGTATTTAACCAAACAATGAATTGTAATTTTTATTCTCCGTTAATACTTACCGTTAAACTGCAGAATAACCTTGAAAACAATGGCAGTATCGTGATTATCTCGAGTACCGACGCTTATCGGGGAGCATTTGGGAGCATGTCCTATTCCATCAGCAAGTCCGCTCTTCTGAGCCTGACTAAATGTCTGTGTGTCAACTACGGCCAACGGAAAATTCGGGTAAATTCGGTTTCCCCTGGTGCGATCGATACAGATATGAATACTCCTGAGCAATTGACGGAGTCCCCTGCGATTACCCCGATTAACCGGGTGGGTCAGCCAGAAGAAATTGCTGAAACTGTCTATTTTCTGGCCTCCCATAGCTCAAGTTTTATTAACGGTGAAAACGTGACGGTAGATGGAGGGTATGGCAATGTCGACGTCTTACTAAAGAAGGAAACAGGCCGGATACGTGAATATAGGGGATACGATTATGTCCTTGATAAATATAGATCAATGAAAAAGGGTGATAGCTTAATTCACATCATCCCGTGTGATTATTTTACCTGGGATGATAGCCCGGAAGAGCAGGAAGTCTTAAAACAAAGCGCTTTGGCTGAAAAACGCGGGGCAAGAATTGACCGGATTGTGATTGTGGGTGATGATAAGCTCGAAACCGTAAAGAAAAGTAAGTTGATTAAGGATTACCTTGCTCAAGTCCAACCCCAAAGCCGGATGTACCTGGTTCGTCAAGACGAGGTGATTAAACACTGCCCGGATGATTACCAAAGAGTTGGCTTAGGTTTTGGGGTGCTTAATAATAAAGAGGCCTTAATCGATTCCTTTAGCGCTGTAAATAGCATCGGGTATTTTGTTGATGGTGAAAGTTTAATTAATCAATTAACCAAAGTCTTTGCAAATATCATTAAAAATATTGAAAACGGACAAATCAAACAAATATCCATTGGGGATTAGTAATTAGGTTTTGGTATTTTATGAATTTTTGGTCGAAGAATAAGAAGTACCATCACCAAATTAATTAGTGCAATGTAAATGGGATATGCAACTGCTTGGATGGTGAAATATTTTACAGCCAAGAGGTTTAACGTCCCAGCAGCGGTGTCTAATATGTAGAAAGTCCAAATTTCGGTCTCGGGATATTTGTAGGTTTTGATTAAGGCGGGAACCATACCAGTAAAGTCGGCTACTATTGAAGCAATAAGAGCAATAATGGGCTCATTAGTGGTTTGCCAGAGAAAAATTCCTAGAAAAGCTATCATTAAACAGACAATATCGGATTTTTCCCAACCTCCCATTCCATATTTAATACTAAGAATGAAAATAACGATAGATTGAAGGGTAGAAACACCAGCGAGCCAAACTGAAACTTGGTCGTGTTGAGCCAACAATGATACAGTGGCCAAAGCGGTAACAATTAGCAAAACAATTCTAGTAGTTCGATGTGGTTTGGCCTCACCTTTTAAAATAGCTCGGGTGTAAATAAAAGGAGAAATCAGGGCGATGAAACTACTTATAAAGATTAAGCCTGTTTGCATTGTGTAATTTTATCAAAATACTCCCGCAATAGAACCCAGCCAAGAATTGAGAATGACTGGGGCGGTGTGTACCATCCTTAAAGTGGAAGATTTTCACGGGCATATTAAACAAATATCCATCATTAATCTATGACTTTAGTTGACCTTGGTGGTATATTACGGGTGTGAAGATAGTAATATTTAACCCCAAGGACAGTTTTAGTCCTCAACAGTAAAAACTGCTTTCTTCGCTAGGTCAGGTTACGTATACAGTCACCCGGGACACACTTCCTTTGGAAAAACTATTGGAAATGGCTAAGGGAGCGGATATTGTGGGATGTGATCCGGATCCATTGGGTGGATTTGAAAAAGGCAAAGGACAACTTTCAAAAATAATTGAATCATTGCCTAATTTGAAAGGGGTTTGTCTCTCGACTACTTCATTTGGCTGGGTGGATCTGGAACTGTGCAAAAAGCGGAAAATACCGGTATCAAATGTACCCGGGTACTCAAAGGAATCTGTGGCTGAACAGGCTATAGCATTTTTGATGGGGGCAGCCAAGAGAATATTTATATCTGACAGACGAACTAGTAAAGACAAATACTTTTTGGATAAAGGATTTGAATTGAAAGGAAAAACTCTGGGAATTGTAGGGTTGGGAAGTATCGGCGGTGCTACCGCAGAACTGGCAAAAGGTATAGGGATGAAAGTGATTGCATACAACCGCACTCCAAAGAAAATGAACGGGGTCAAAATGGTGTCATTTGACGAACTGTTAAAACAATCGGACTTTATTTCGCTTAATACGACTCACGAAACAGCAAATAACAATATGATCGGAAAACCGGAAATAGTTAAAATGAAAAAGGGGGTAATAATCGTGAATACAGTTGACAGAGAACTGGTGGACGAAATGGCGATGGTTGAAGGACTTAAATCCGGAAAAGTTGACACCTATGTCTATGAGGCTGAGGATCTGATTCATACACCACTGGCTGGATTGGAAAATGCAATCGGATTTAAAGGTTTTGCGTGGTATACCAAAGAAGCCTTGGAAAACCTGTGTCAAATCTTTGTAAGTAATTTAGTAGCGATGGCCAAGGGAAAACCACAAAATAAGGTGGTGTGATCTCTTGTGAAAATTATTTTATAAAGTCGAGTGGGTAATCGATCCAACCTGCTTCTTTTTCCCTAAGGAGCCAGACCCTGGCAATCATTGTTTCGAAATCTATAAGCATTTTTCCGATTGTCCGTTCATTAGATAAACTATTAACAGGGCCCTGGGAAGTGTCTTCCTGTAATTTAATTAATTCATCGACTGTCATTCTGTTTTTCGTATTTTTCTGAGCAAATTCCAGTCGGTCAATTGTTCCGAAAGCATTATTTATATCTGATTTGATATTCAGACAGTGGTTGCTATGAGAAAAGGGGGGTATGGGGTTTGTAAGAACGCTTCTATTAGCGATTAATTCTAAATTCCAAATTTTCCCATCTTTACTAACAATATTGTGGTTGTATCCGGAGGTTCGTGGGAGACTCAAAACCTTTTTTATACTCTTCTGGGGATTTTCTGTCTCGAATAAATATCTGGCAATGATATTTTTCGGGATGCCTAATTTACTGCCGGTAATAAACAGGGTATTTAATGCGTGAACATAACCAAAAGAGCTAACTCCGACCGCAATACCACCCAATGTGTTGTAGTAATATATTTCAAAGGTGGTTAGATCTTTAAGTGTTTTTTTGACCAGGCATACCGAATTTTCTAATCCTGGACGTTCTGCGTCTTCATTATGTCCAATTAGTTTACCGTTATTTGTAATTATGTTAGTACATTTGGCATTTATTTCGTTTTCAGCATCACTCTCAAGACTAACCGTCCATAAATCGAGAAAGTCGACACCAGCTCCATCTGCATATCCCTTCAGTTCTTCTATATATAGGGGGAAATGTAATTCTGTGATATCTAATAGTCTTTTCCCGATGTCGATTTTGGTTTCCCAATTTTCTTTTTTTGCCAGGTTTATGGCCACTTGAGCCTCTGCAAAAAATCTTTTCCCCATTATAAAACCAAGATCGTAATTGGTGTCTGCCTTGAAAGGGAGATAGTTTTTGTGAGTCATTGTTGTGAATCTAGCTAGGATTGGTGGATGGGGGCGACGGCGGAATATCACTTTACCACTGGCCACGCTTGTAGTATAAGCTATTCGAACCTGTATGGTCGAAAGCAAAAAGCATGAAAAAACAGATCAAACCGAAGAGAGGTTAGCAGAGATACTACTGTATTTACGGGCTGTAATTTTTTCAAAAGAAGACTTGGCTATTCAAATTAACAAAAAAAATATTCACTTTGCACCTCAACCCAGTAAGGCGATTCCTCATCCTGAACCCACAACGCAAAAAGGGAAAGAATTAAGTAATTTATTGTTGACATTTACAGGCTCAAACCCCGCAAATTCCAGTGCTATTTTACGATGGCTAATCCCGGATATTGAGAATAAAAGTGAAAAAGGAATCTCCCCAGAAGAACTGTCCGACCTTTATCCGGATAGACCGGATCTGGTTATTCCAAAATCTGTCAAATTCCCGGACGACATTTGTCCGATTATTAATACAGAATTTTCAGAAAAATACCCACTTGGTGATAGATTTATGGTCCTAACCAGCGCTCTCAGCCCGGCAAGATTGTGGATCATCCCGGAGAACCAAAAAGGAGAGTCTCTGCTATTCCCTAAACTTATCCAAATAGATGAGATGGACAGAGCCTGGGAGGAAGGTCGGTCATATGTACGGTACGCTTATTTTGCCGGTAGTGTCTTTGGCACAGAATACTATGCTCCCATTAATACCAGGTCCGGGCGGAAAGTAATTTGGGTTAATTGGCAGAAAAATAATCCCCCTAGACCTGACGAGAGTTATGACTTCGTTGATGAACGGGAATTGTTTACCGTGGATGAGACCCATGACCACTTGTCGAGGAAGCCAGAAAACTATCCGCCACAAACCCGTGAATTTAAGAGATTAATGTACGGGGCTGATTTTTATATGAGAAATTGGATAGACTCAGAGAACATTTCCCAAGTGATTGCTTTAACCGATGCGATTCATAGACATGACCTGAAAAACGGCCGGCAGCAAACCCGCCAAGCCTTACAACATTTGAGATCCATGCTTAAACCGTATATTTTGACCCATCCGCTTGATTCAGAATATTCCAAACCGTCCACCAAAGAGTTAAAAAAAGCATTGAAAGAAACCGATGATCCTGTTTTACAAAGTTTTCTGGGCGACATAAATTATGATTTAACCCACACGAACCAACTCGGGCATGGCCAGAAACTGTCTTCAGGTACGGTGTTAAGTACTTTTTTGGATATGCTAAATGTTGAAAGGTGCTTCCTAGAAGCTATATACAAATATCCCTGGAATAACCAAGGGCCGGAACCTTTTGATGCGCTAGTTGAAGTATTGTGGTTTAGGTATGACTTTCGAGATATTGCAAATACCCTTGATAATTTTAAAAGTAGTATTAAATCAGTCAACTCCAAAATAGGAGAGGTGTATAAAAAGGCCTGGCTTCGGCTTAGAAACGATTATGTGTCCCAAAAAGAACCTGATTGGGTAACACTATTTGCCTCACCTGAGGATGTGCCTGTGCCGGCAGGTAAACTAAGAACATACAAATCTCCAAACATTTTTTTGGACCCAAATTCATTGAGGGAATTAAAATCTGAAAAAGTAGCTGCTAAGAAAAAACTGGCTGCTCCTTTAGGTTTGACTCAACTCCTCTGGTCAACGTTGAAATGGGCACAACCCCGCCCAGGCAGGACTATCTTACTCGACGACTTGGATTACGACCCGGAACTGGCTGATGAACACCGACCGGATAAAAAATACCCAGGTGACCTGCAAGGGCGAATTATCCTATCCGGGGAGGAAGATGAGTATGCAGGACAGGCAGCACATGAAGAAACCGCCTATTTAAGAGGAGCTGAAGCAGATATTACTGCCAGGTTACTCAGGGCCGCTTCAAATTTAGAGACTCCCGTAACCATAGATCAGTTAAAACAGATCGCTCGTGAAGAAATCAATTCTCAAAAAAACGAACCTAATCCGGCAAAAGAATCCGCCAGGGAGTTTAAGCGGGCGACAGCAAAATTAAGACTCAAAGATTTAATGCGTAAAACCGTTTCCTTACCACTGGCTATTCAGGTAATTATTTACGCTCGTTTGGGATTTAACCATCCCCAGGCTAGTGAATTGGACAACCTGCAGAAAGTCATAAAAGGGGTATTCTCCGGAAATTCCAACCTGTATTACCGCTATGTGCGCATGGCTACATTGATGCTAGATGGTGACGGGCAGGCAGATTTGATCCTGCAAAAATATGCCGATGAAATAGCCGGATTAAATAACAAAATACTAAATCCAATACCCCAAACATCGGAAACAGTCGATGACTACTATGAAGCGATCCCTGAAATGGTAGAAGGGGATGAAGAAATTCCTTTTTAATTTAATTAGTGTCGAGCCAGGATTGGAGAATGATGGCAGCAGCTGCGGAGTGTTCTTTGGTCCGACGGCGGGTTTGGGTGGTATGCAGAAGTTTCTGGCGGGCATCGTGGGATGAGAGAGATTCGTCAACAATTTCTAATTTCAAATTTCTAATTTCTAAATAATGCAAAAAATTTTCAAATTCAAATTTAAGAGATTTGTCGGGACGGCCAATAATAATTTCATCAATTTTATGAGTGTCGATTAAAACCGGGAGTAGTTTTTGGGCTTGGGTTGTGGGAATAGTCGTCAAAGGGGAAGCAAGAGGACCATCTGCGAAAGCGACTCCCAAATGAGTTAAACCATAATCCAATCCCAGATAATTCATGTTTTATCGGGCATGACCAAAGCTGCCAGGAGATAGGCAACCAGGCCAGGGAAAAAGCCGGTGAAGACGACGATGAGAATCCAGATGACCCGAATGAGTACGGGGTCAAAATTAAAATACTCGCCTACTCCGCCACAAACACCTAACCAAACTTTATTTGTACTGCGAGAAAGAGTCTTATTGGTTTTAGATACAGCCATGTTTCATATTATAAATCGCAATTATTCAATTAACCAGTTCGGCGCGAACGACAAAGCGGTGCCAGTAGGTGCCTAAAGGGGTGCAGGTAATTAAGGTCAACTCTTTCCTGGAATAATCCTGGAATAGAACTTCTATTTGTGAAGGAGAAACCTCAGCAATCTTTCGCACTAAATAGTGATAATTTATACCATCATAATTTACGATTATTTCATCTCCAACCTTGGCTTTTAAAAGCGGATTAAATATTGTTAATGGGGAATTTTTTTTGAAAAATACCGGAAGAGCTGAATGCCCAAAAATGACTGAATTACCATACTGACCGGGGAGAGCTGTGCCAGGAAAATGAATGGCTCCTTTTTTAAGATCATCACTATTGACAGTAATGGGAATATCCTGAAGGTTGATTTCAAGATAAGAGAGGGAGAAGTGGGTTTGTGAAGTGAGTGTTGCAGAGGATAAATTTGCAGATGAAGAAAACCAATCCGAGGCCTGGGTTAAATTTTTTAAGGATAGTGAGACGGCTGATGGGTCAATTAATTTATTTTCTGGATTAACCAGATTTCTCATCGAGAAATCTAAGGCTGGAAATATAGCTAAGATTACTAGAGATATTCCTATGAATAAGAGCAAAAGAGCAATGCGGCGAGAAGCAGAAGGCATTAATTTGACTGGAGCAAGACTTTAATATTTTTGGTCTGGTGGGGTAAGGAAAGAAGAACGCCCGGTAATTTTGGTGAAAAAGAAATTGTTACTTCGGTAATATTTGGTAACGAAGAAAGAATATTTTTAGCTTGGAGGGGGGATACTCCAGTAATTGATTTGGCAATATCTTGAGTATTTATTTTTGGTTGTAATGAAGCTGTTATCTCGATTAACAGGGGTATTTTTTTGTCTTTAGCGGTACCCATAATAATTTCTTTTTGGGGTTGGCCATTTAGTTCGTAACCATCCGGTATTTGGGAAGATATTTCAGCTATAACTAATTCATTAAGTTGGGATTCGGAGTAAGCCAAGGCGGTCGTTTTAAGTGTTATTTCCAGCTTTACCTGATCTGCAACATCGTTTTCTTGATGGTCAAATTTTTCATTTTGGTTTAGGTATTGGAACGAACTTTCGATTAGATTTTCTCCGATTGATAATTGGTCCTGAGATAATTTCTCTTTAGCTTGATTTTTTAACTTATCTGTTAATTGAGATCTTAAATCGGATAAATCATCTTTGGACACCGCTGAAACCTGACGGCTGGATCCACCAGTAAAGGCACTTTCATTTCTAGCTATAAAATCAAGAGCTGAAAATGACCCAATTTTAAACTGACTTCCAGCAGATAAATTACTATCACTACCGATATCTACAGCGGTTACTTTAACATTAGTTTTACCCGGCTGATATGAACTTGGGTCAGCAGTACCTGAAGCAGATGCGACAGTGACGGAGGAGTCAAGTGTAAATTTTAAATTATTAGCGACAGAAATTTGAGTTTTGGCAGGAAAATCGTGGGGAGAAGGTGTGCCGTTGATTATTGTAACTTCCCCGGTGGCTTTGTCTCCAACTAATTTCGAACCAGAGGAATTTTTGGCCAATTCTCCATTGACCACAACTTCAAGCATTTTGGCAGGCAGTATACGGTTAGGTTGATCTATATTTTTTACCGAACTGTCAGTGAATACTGTTAATTGCTGTTGAATGGTTTTTGGAGAGACCAATAATGTAATTGTTGCCTTGGGTAAATTCCAATAAGCAAAACCAAGCCCAAAAAGAATTAGAATAAATAAAACCAAAACCAATGGAAGAACAGAAAAATGGGGAAATCTAATGTGGGGAAGTCTGAGGTGGGGTAAAGTAAATTTTGGAATAAATTTGGGCTTGGGAGGAAGAACTGCCTCTTTTGGGGATGAAACTGGGGAAGAGGCAGAAATATCGATATCAGGATAAAATCCCAGGTCTTCAGGAGTAACTTCAGAAGTTGGATTCGAGGAAGATTCTGAAATTTTCTCAGCCTGGGGTGGGATTAAGCCTATGGATTTGGCTACTTCACTACCACCGGCCAAGCTAATTGCTTTAATTGAAAAATCAGGTGGCAAGACTTCTATTTTGGGAAAATGTAAAAAGGAAAGTTTGGTTTGAGGGGCTTGCCAGGGAAAAGATAGCAATTCCTGACGAACGGCTTCAAGATCAGTCGAAGAGTCATATATTAGTATTCGTGAAGGGAGCATGTCAATTTTTCCAAAACGGGAAAGTCCTTCAATAATATCTCCGGGAATACTTGCACTACGGGAGACCAGGTGAGATGCAGTTATTTTACCTAAGTGAACAGGAGTAACCTCTATAAACCGTTGGCCAAAGCTGACCAAGATGGCAGTCGGGGGAACACCTTCGACATGCTGTAAGTGCCTAATCAAAGCATGGGGTGTAACTACAAATCCAACCGCTGAGAGAGAAAGTTTTTGGGTTAAATCCTTCAAAAATATGAGTTTTTCGGGAATTATCTTATCATCAATTACCCAATCTGAAGGTAGGCCAAGCACTAATTTTTGCGGCTGAGTTTTCCCTGTCTCATCAAAATGTGAAGTGGCATAGGAAAGAGTTTTATCGCCAGCAGATATTAGCTGTTCGGGTCTATTTTCATCCCAAGAAATTGGTGTTCCAATGGCTAAAACTTGAGTTTTATTATTTACAACTGACCAAATAGCACTTTTTACTGTTTCATGACCTATCTCTAAGGCAAAAAGATATTCCCGTTTTTCCGGATTTGGCCGATTTTTGAAAAATGGCAGTTTCATTGTTAGGTGATAGGCATTAGGCACTAGGCACTAGACGGGCGTAGATCCGGCGAACACCGGCGCCAGCTGACTCCTCTTTGACTATCTTAATACGCCCGATCTCTCCCGTCGAGGAAACGTGCGGTCCACCACATAATTCCTTACTGTACCAATCGTCCAAACTCCCGATGGTATAGACACTGCAGATCTCCGGATATTTTTCTGGGAAAAAAGCCAATGCGCCTTCGGCTAGAGCCTGGCTTTTGGGCATTTCAGCACGGGTGACAGGAAGATTCTCAGAAATTTTTTTATTAATAATTTCTTCGATTTCAGTGATTTGTTGATTGGTTAATTTGGCAGGGTGAGAAAAGTCGAAACGGAGTCTTTCGGCGGTGATGTTGCTCCCCTTTTGACTAACATGGTCACCTAAAACTCCGCGCATAGCTTTGTGTAGTAAATGTGTGGCAGTGTGGTAACGGGTAGTGACTTCCGACTGATCCTGAAGTCCTCCTTTGAACATGCCTGATGAAGCTGTTCGGGATAATTGCTGATGCTTGGTAACTTCCTGATCAAATTCTTCCCGGTTAAACTTTAATTTTTTTTGACGATAAATTTCCTCGGTTATTTCAATAGGAAAACCATATGTTTGATATAGATCAAATGGCGAGACAGTGCCAATCTTTTTCAATCCGGCTTTTAAGGTCTTGCCAAATTTGCTTTGTTCTTCAGCTATGACTGATTTGATCTGGGCAACATCTGCTTTTTGGAAATAATCCGTGGCGGCATAAGTGTTGATGACGGCGTCGCATATTACTGGGTAGGCTTTGTCATCGATAGTGCTTGTGATATCCCCTTTTAACTCCTGCATCTTAACCATAGCCCGACGTAATAGACGTCTGAGAAAATACCCCTGGGCTTTATTTGATGGGCGAACCCCGTCATTAATAAGAAATACAGAAGCCTTAATGTGATCAGCCACTATACGCATTGCGGGTTTATTGTCGGTATAGGATATACCGGCAAATTTCTCTACTTCCGTAATGATGTCGGAATAAAGACTAGTTTTGAAAATGTCCGGGTTTGAATTTGCCGCAGCTGCAAGACGCTCCATACCTCCTCCGAAGTCGATGTTTTGCTTGGCTAGTGGGACAAATCCGGAATCTGTCTTTTGGTAGGTCATAAACACTGAGTTGCCAATTTCCATAAACCTACCACAATCACAATTAGGATGACATGAATCACCGAATATTTTATTATGTTCTACTTCAGTAAATTCATAAAAAATCTCGCTATCTGGACCTCCAGGTTCTCCAACCGGCATTTTTTCTTTTATACCTGCTCTGGACCACCAATTTTTTGTTTCGTCATAAAAAACAATTCTGTTTTTTGGAACCCCGTTTTTTTCCAAAATTGTTGCAGCTTCTTCGTCTTTGGAAATGACGTCGTCACCAGCAAAAACTGTAAACCAAATATTGTTTTTGGGTAATCCAATTTCTTTGGTTAAAAATTCAATAACCCAAGATAACTGCTCGTGTTTGAAATAATCTCCGAGCGACCAATTACCCAACATTTCAAAAAATGAATCATGACGATTGTCTCCTACTTCCTCAATATCCTGGGAACGAAAGCATTTTTGGGAATCGACAAGTCTGGTACCCAATGGATGATT
>Ga0209254_10001953_pt1 | contig 18656 bp, 20 predicted proteins | sample FrelakmetDIP11DI_FD_187148 | JGI IMG/M metagenome (GOLD analysis project Ga0209254, IMG submission 187148) | Freshwater lake sediment microbial communities from the University of Notre Dame, USA, for methane emissions studies - DIP11 DI (SPAdes)... | ecosystem: Environmental > Aquatic >...
GTGATAGGCCTATAGTATCAGGCACACCCATGATATAATTTTTCATAATTGCTTCAACTACAATCTGTTTATTAGATGCTCTTCCCATATTTACAAGTTCATCAACTGCAAGATTGGTAATATAATACTTATACCCTTTGGCCTGCGGGAAGATAAAATATTTAAGCCCATTTTCGGTTCGTATAGAAACAGTTTGACTACCCAGCCGGTTCATTAGTATCAGTTCAAAATCATGCCTTAATGTTTTAATAACAGATTTTCTATTCATTTTTTTTATGATGGAATAAACTTTAAAATTACCATTATATGCAAATTCAAAATCAAAAATGGTCAAGCCCATTTCTGTTGAAAAAACCATCCGGGTGCTGCTGTCAGGCATTTTTTTTATGATCAACAATCCGCTTAAATGATTGCCTGACACATCAACCCTGGTATTATATAATGCGACAGAAAATGCCGGCTTAAATCTGTCTAATTCATTTACATTGCCAGGAGCAACCTGCATCTGTTTATATGCCGGTGAGCAACCAGATAATATCAACAGGTAATAACTTAATACAAAAAAATAAACACGGAATCGAAACATTCAGTTCTTTGATTGATTTGATTCATACTAAGTTTCCGCTCTTTGTTTATTAGCAATTTTTTTATGCAGCCATTCCGGCCAATGGGTACTATCTTCTGCATCATAGATGCGTACATTTTGTGTATCATCCGGCTTTAAAAGGTCTTCATCTGTACAATTAAGTATTTTAGCGGCTGTCTGAATACCAGAATAACTTGCCCCTGCAACACCATGCGCCATTATACTTGCTCCGCACATATACAAGTTTTCAATTTCAGTTTTGGACTGAAATGAAAATGGTCCGGTCTGGTAAAATCCTTTTTCCGAACCATATACATTGCCTTTCGTTGAGTTAATATAATATTCGTTCGTCAATGGTGTTCCCAATTCCAACCGCACAATAGTATTTCGAATTCCCGGCACTATCTTTTCAAGGCTGATTACTAATTTAGCACAAAGTTGTTCCTTGAGTTTAATGTATTCTTCCTGAAACTTGTCCCCTTCATGAAGTTTTGATTTAAAATTATCATAATCAATAAAGGTAACCACTTCTAATGTATGGTGCCGTCCATTAAAACCTGAAGGATCTTTAATTGATGAGCAACTTATAAAAAGTGAGTGAAATTCATCTGTTGACAAAATATCAACACTGCCAAGATCTTCATATACTTCATCCATGTCACGGTTTGGCAACATCCAAATATTCCCCGAATCCAAACCTGCTTTACGGACATCCATATCCACCGTTAAAAAGAACATCAGTGATGTTACTGAATAACGTGTTTTTGCCAGCTTTCCTCTTAATTTACTACTCAGGTTTTCAGTTCCCACCAAATTAAATGTTGCGGTTGGATCAGCATTAGATATTATTCTTTTAGCGCTTAACTTTTCTCCGTTTTTCAACTCCACACCCACTGCGTTATATGTATTCTTGCCTTCATTTTGTTGCAATAAAATACGCATAACACCTTGTCCTGTTCTGATTTCGCCTCCATATTTTTTTATGGCTTTCGTCATGGCTTTTACAATAGCCGCGCCTCCGCCCATAGGATAAAATCCGCCATTGAAATAATGAGCCATCACTGAGCAATGCAAAGGGAAACTTGCTTTGGAAGGTGGAAGTCCATAATCGCCACATTGAATGTTGAGTACTCTTTGTAACAAAGGATTTTTGATATGCCACCCAAGCACCCTCTTTAAACTAAACAACGCATATTTTCCCAAATGGCGTGTCCTATAAGGAATGGTAATATTATCCCAAAATCCATTCATTTTTGGAATGAGGTAAATTTCCCTGCTTACCTTCCCCACCAGCTCCAGGTATTTTTTTAATCCCACTTTTTCTTTAGGAAATCTATTGGCAAGTGATTCATACAACTGTTCGGGTGATCCAGGTAAGTCAATTCTTTCTTCTCCTATCCAGCAATGTTCATACGCACTCGCATTCATTCTAAAAAAAACCAGGTCATTTGCAATTCCCAAACCCTCATACAGGCGGCTAGTAGCTTGGCCCTTATCAAGTAAGCCGATGTAATGTACACCTGGGCTAAAGCGATGTCCATCAATGTAAAAACTATGACACCATCCACCTGGAACATAATGTTGTTCAATAACAGCAACCTTTTGCCCCTCCCTGGCCAGACAAAGAGCAGCCGTTAGACCGCCAGCTCCTGAACCAATTATTATAGTGTCGTATTCCTGCATTTTACTTCTTTTACCCGAAGATAAATCTTTAAATATATCGAAATCAATGAAGAAACCCTGTAAAATGCACAGCAACTACTTTATTTCAAATAAGGTATCAGAAATTGAAGTATTCAGTTTTTTATTGATGAATCGTATAATTGTATTGTCGCCTGAAAGTTCCAACATTTCAATACTGGAAACCGAAAAATCTTTATTGTCAACTTTTACATTTATAGATTTAAATAATTCTTTTAACCCTTTTGTCACCGGGACTAATTCAACCAGCGAGTAGTTTATATTTTCAAATACTCTGGTTTTAAAATCAGTATTATTGAACGCTGTTCCCTGCATACAATCGATCATTATTTTATTGATCTGATGAAAAAGTTTGTTTGAATTGGTTGAGATTTTAGTTTCCTTTTGTCCATCCTTTACATATACTTTATCTTTATTCAAAATCATCAGGTACTGAAAAGGTTGATCATATTCCATCCGCACCTTGCTTTCCTTTTTAAACCAAAATCTGCCTTTATAGGTAATTTTTTCAGAAAGCATGCTTAGATTTTTTTCCTGCACGAAATCACTTATAATGGTAGTTGTTTTTTGAGTTGCGGCAGAAAATGCAACTTTGAATTTCTCCGGTTCAGCCACAGATGAAAAGCCAGCATATTGGGCTTTTAATGAAAAAGATGCAGTTATCATCCCTAAGATTAAAAATATTTCACGCATAAGGTTTCAAATGTAGCATTTTATCCAAAGGGATGATATTATACCCCATAGTTTTAACTATTCTTATAAATTCCGGAAGTATGCTCAAGGTAGTTTTACTGGTGTCATGAAATAGAAAAACATATCCTGGTTTTATAGATCTGCAGATTCTTTTTAGTAATCTACTTTCATCCTTAATTATTGTATCCATGGATCTTGCGGTCCAGCCTATGGGAGAATAATTACCATTGATAATTGCTTTTTTAAGGTTGGGGTTGGTTACACCATAAGGAGGCCTGAATAATTTTGGTTTCAGTCCAATAATTTTTTCCATTTCCTGATCCATCCTCTTCATATCTTCCAGCATTTTTTTTGAAGAAAATATATCGAACCAAAAATGATGGGAATAGCTATGGTTGCCTACAATATGCCCGTCCTCATTTATTTGTCTTAAAATATCACCATTCCCAGGAATGCGATTACCGATACAAAAAAATGTTGCTTTTATATTTTCCCGCTTCAGCACCTCCAATATTTCTGGAGTATAGTTTTTAGAAGGTCCATCATCAAAACTGATGGCAATTTCTTTTTTAACTGTGTTGGCTGAGCAAATGACCTTTATAAAATAATTTGAACCTACATAATAGGAACCATAGAAAACGATCAAAGTATAAACAATAAATACCAGGGGAAAAACATAAAACGGAAGGGCATAAATGGCTTGTACCCCTGCCAAAACAATGAGCAGGCCGATAAATAAGTAATTTGTATTTCGGAAATTTAACATGTGGAAATCATCAATAAAGTATGGTGAATGCTCTGGTATTGATCATAAATTAATATTCGTTTAATTTTAATTTCATTTAACCCCTTATATCCCAATTCAGATGGTATTTTGCCTGATTTAATAATGTTAGCAGCCATCCACAAAGCAAAAGCGGTTGCCGTTGGATATTCGCCACATAAATTTTTATAATTGATCAAGACATTGTTGCTAAATATTCTCTGCTGTAACTGATCAAAGATTTCATCAGACCTGATATCGCCATTTTTACCGGTTATTATAAGGTCAATATCTTTGAAAGTAATTGAATGAGCAGCCAGGAAGAATAATATATGGTGCTCAATTTCCTTTATCCCCTTCGGTTTATAAAAAGTAGATAATGCATCAAGTTTTGCATAATCTGCAGGTGAAAGTTTATTTGTCAGCATGAAAAATGCCGATCCTTCTCCTGCAATCGTTCCTTTTAACCTTGCAGCAACCGGATTTGATTTAAATAGATCGAGGTTCGACACCTGCCCCTGCCTATACAAACCCATTCTTTTTAAGATGGTGTGACTAATATTTGTAATTTCATCAATTGCCCCCACCAACACGTTTGTTACTTCTTTTTCCTTTAGCAACATCATGCCATCTAATAAGGCGCTTTCAAATGAAAATCCGCAGTGCACAAAAGTATTGTTATAATTATTGCATTGCAATATCAAACCAATTTGCGCCCCGATCGTATTATGCGTTGATTGTATAAAAGCAGTTGGAGTAAGTAATTCTTCATTATACTCAACCATCTTTGACAGGAATAACCCGGTATCTTCAAGGCATCCGTATGCAGTTCCAGTAACAATGGCATCGGGTATTACCACCCCTGCTTCCTGTAAACATTCTTTAGCTGCACAAACACCCATTAGTATGATACGACTCATTCTCCTTATCTGCTTCGCATCAATGAATTCCCTGTAATCAGGTTCTATACATGTGAGGCGGTTACCAAAATATTCTTTAGGATCCGTAAGAAACGGAGGATGGCCAAAAGTTTTTTGTGGCGAAATATTTCCTGTTGCCCGTATATATATTGTCATCTCATAATTTAGAAAAAATCAATGATGTGCAATTTCCACCAAATCCAAAAGAATTGGAAAGTATATGTTTCACTGTTTGATTTTTCAAAAAGTCCGTAACCGGTATAAATGGCAGGTCTTTCATAGGCGTTGTTAAACGAAGATTGGGATAAATAATTCCATGCTGCAATGACAATACTGAAAACACCGCTTCTATTCCTCCGCTTGCGCCAAGAGTATGTCCGGTGAAAGCTTTGGTGGAACTCATTTTTGGATAATGCGGGTCAAATAAACGCTTGATGGCTTTCCCTTCCGCGATATCATTGTTTTGCGTGCCCGTACCATGCAGGTTGATGTAATCAATTTCTGAAGGTTGCAACCTGCTTTTTTTTAACGCTCCGCTCATAGCCAGGAAAGAACCGGTTCCATCAGGTGATGAGGCAGTTTGATGATAGGCATCATTAGCGTTACAATATCCACTAATTGTAACCGAAGGTATTTTCGATAGAGAAGCAGCAACTTTTTCTGAAACCAAAACAATGTAAGCTGCTCCCTCTCCGAGATTGAGCCCCCTTCTGTTTTCATCAAAAGGCTGACAAAATTGTTCATCCAGTATCATCAGGGAGTTGAATCCATTTAGCGTGAATTTTGTAAGTGCATCTGCTCCTCCTGCAACTACCACATCAAGAATATTATTTTTTATAAGCCTGGCTCCAAAAAAGATAGCGTTTGCAGAAGAGGAACAGGCTGTACTTATGGTAGTGACAAAATCCCTAATTCCTAATTGATCTGCAACCAGTTCGCTGATACTGCCGCATTCATGGTGGACTACATCACGTAATCTTCCTTTTTGATTATCGTAAAAATATTCAGCAAAATATTTTTCGGTTTTATCCATCCCGCCAACTGAATTGGCGGAAATAAATCCAGTACGCAACAAATCGATATTTTCAATACCGGCATCATTGATCGCTTCTTTCGCGGCAATCATACTTAATAGTGAAGTACGGCTCTTTGTATTATTTAAACTGGAAAGTTGCGCGAGATCATTATTATCGAGTTTTACTTCAGCAACAGGAAATTTACTTTGGTGTACCGAATCCAGGAAAACCATTTGCCCTATTCCTGTCTGGCCGTTTTCCAGTGAATAAAGACACTCTGCTACATTTTTACCAATCGCAGAAATGATGCCCACTCCGGCAACAAAAACGGTGTCACTCATTATTTATATTTTCTGTTCCTGATGATTCGTAATGTATTCTGCGATTGTTTTTACTGAACGGAACACCTTTGGACCATCATCTGCTTTGGAAAGTTTGATCTTATAATTTTGCTGTAATAAAACGATCAACTCCAACGCATCAATAGAATCCAAACCAAGGCCTTCTACAAACAATGGCTCATCATCGGCTATATCTTCAGGCTTAACATCCTGCAAATTCAGTTGGGCGATGATCTGTGTTTTCAGATCAGATATTAATTCATTCATTTTCAAACCGATATGTTTTATTAAGATTCTCTTTTGTAAATAAATAGTTCTGTCCGTCCCCGTCCTTTTCAACCAAAAATAATACAGTTTTGTATTGTTCACCCAATAATTCCACCCAGCCGCAAATACAGGATTGCAAGATATTATAATTAATCAGGTTGCCCACATATTGTTCAATAAATTCGGCATTGAATTCATCAAAAATAAAAAAAGCATTTTCCCCTTTGATTTGATGCCTGATACATATCTCTCCAATTACAATATTCGGTAATGTGTAAACAAACAATGCCGGGCTCGCGATTTTTTTTGTTGTTTCATAGTATTTCAAATCCGTATCCAAACTTGAACTGGCATTTGTCAATACAACTCCAATTGTTTTTGGGTCATATTCATCCGCGCTCAAACTATCTTTTAATAATAACTCAGTTGCCAGCCATCCCAGTTTACTTAAGTTATCCATTTTGTAAAATTTGGGATACTTTATTCCGAAATGATTGTACACTGAAATGAGGAAATTTGACAGGGAAACGGATTTGTTTTCAAATACGGCTTCCCCATTTTTATAAACAACCGCATTGCTAATTGTACAACTGGCTGTGATATATATATTAGCAAACAATACTTTAATTATTATTAAATGGCAATTTATTCAGATAGCGAATCTCTCAGTGTTATAACCCGGGCCAGTTTGTGCAAAGCTGTTGAATGATCTTTTACATAAATATTATCCATATCCCAATCATAGCCGCCAAGTACTGAGCATATCATACTTTTTATAGATGGATCCTGGTTATCTGCAAAGAAAATGATGTCTAAGGTTCCGTCATACCATGCCATTACGTAAGAACGAAAAGTGTTTATGCCCTGCATCATAGGTTCAGTATAACCTTTATTCCAGTCAGCATTTTCTCCATTCAATTTGCGAATGACCAAATGAGCAGCCAACTGGCTCGAGACAGATGCCAGGGTAACACCGGAAGAAAAAACAGGATCCAAAATTCTGTAACGTTTCCGGTAAGCACAAAACCTTCCCCATAAAATTTATCTGTAGTAGTGGACCAGGATTCTAAAACTTTGGGCTCAAAAATCATTTCCATATCTTTCAATCTTTCATGCAAATAAGGCTCATCAGCAATCAATGCCCAAAGTTGTTCTTCATTATTTCCTTTGTATTTTTTAAAAAAATCAGGCTCGCCGACAAAGCCTACCGATGTATAACCATTTGAAAAAGGTATTACCCATATCCAAATGCCCGGTTGATGAACTATAATAGTTATTCGATTTGGATCATCATCCATGGATCTTTTTAAATCAACTACATGTGTAAATAATGCTTTTCGGGGAACAAGATTGGATGGCTTATCGAGGTTGAACAAACGTGGAATCACCCTACCGTAACCACTTCCATCTACAATAAACCTGGCTGATATTTCTGTTTTATTCCCGTCAGCATCTTCCACAGTTGTTACCGAATCTGAACCATTGAATACAATCCCGGTTACAGTAGTTTCATAACACACGGGGACGCTCATTTTTTCAACTGTATCAGCCAGAATCTTATCAAACTCAGCCCTTGGCACTTGCCAGGTCCAATTCCAGCCTTTTGCAAACTGCTCAGCAAATAAATAATCACAGACCTTTCCATTTTTTACAAACTTGGCTCCAAATTTTTCCTGAAAACCCGCCGCACTTAATGCTTCCAGAAAACCTGCTTCAGTTAATGCTTCCATGCAGCGTGGCAGCAAACTTTCCCCAATTACAAACCGGGGAAATCTTAATTTCTCAACGATCTTAACTTTAAATCCTGCTTTTTTAATGATAGAAGCTGCAATTGTTCCCGAGGGCCCGGCACCTATTACAAGTACATCTACTTTTTCTGTTTTCCTTTTTTGCATTTAAAAAATTCCCTTTTTGCATTTTAATAAAGTCTGGCTTAACCCAATATTATCAATCTGTTCAACAATAATAAAACCAGCTTCTTCAATACATTTTAAAAAAGTTTCGGCGCTATATAACTGGCTGTTACCATTGGCCAGGGCCGTAAAATAAAGCGATGTTTGCTGCAAACAAAATACTGCGATTTCATAACGCTGCTTATCCCAAAATGGCTCTAATATGAAAACCTGCCCATTTTCATCGAGCGCTTCATAACATCGTTTCAGGATAGAAACTATTTCTGTTTCAGAAAAACAATCCAGAAACTGGCTCATCCAGATGGCATCAAATCCTTTTGGAAATTTCAAAGATTCATCTAAAATATTTACTGGCTGAAAAGATACTCGATCTTGTAACCCGTTTTCATTAATTTTAACTTTTGCCATGTTTAACTGCCCCGGAAGATCCATAATTGTTATATGAATTTCAGATGAATAGTTTGCAGAAGCAATGGCCCATTTACCACTATTGCCTCCGATATCTAAAATTTTCTTAACCCTCCCATTATATACCATTGGCAAAACATCGGGAAATGCATCATCAGAAAAGAAATGATCAAAAGCAAACCAACTTTCCCGAACATGTTCCGGTAATTCAGATAATCCTTCATAAATAGTATTCCAGCCGCCGAATTCTTTTAATCCAACCGGCTTTCCGGTTCTAATACTTTCATCAAGATAGAAGAGCCCCTTATAGTTCACGTCATGCACAAAATCCATATTGACTTTTGTCAATGGATCATATAAAATAAAATACCCTATTTTACCTAAAGTATATTTTTTGGCGTTTACAAGCACCACGCCAAGGCTTAACCCAGATTCTAATAATACCCTTACTGCATATAAAGACAGGTTTACTTTTTCCGCAATTTCAGCTATTCCAATACCTGATGCTTTGCTTTCATCAACTACTTTTAATATCCCGGTATTTCTAAGTACCCTGGCTGCCTGAAAAATAACCGGGCCAAATGCAATCCATTGCGCTGTTTTTTTTGCTTCAAGTGCCGACATTTTATCTTTGGAAAATAAATTCATACTTATATATCAGATTAGATTTCTATTGAAATTATTGCTTACTGAATACTACTGCTGCATTACATCCTCCAAAACCAGAAGCAATTTTCAGGCAATTCCGCAAAGGAGTTTTATACAATGAATTGCAAATATTTATTGGTTGAGTAACGCCAATCCGTTGAAATCCCTTTGTAGGTAAAATAATATTTTCATTCAATGAATAGGTGGAAATGATGGATTCAATTAGCCCTGCAGCTCCTAAAGTGTGGCCATAGTAACCTTTGAGGCTATTTATAGGAACATCCTGCAAATTAACCAATGTGATGGCTTTAGCTTCCATTTCATCATTGTAAACTGTAGCGGTTCCATGTGCTGAAATAAAATCAATTTCCGCGTTTGAAAGGAATGCATCTTTTATGGCAATTTTAATTGAATGACCCAGTTCTTCCCCTGTACGGGAAGGGCCCGAAATATGGTTGGAATCATTACTGATTGACCCTCCTGAAAGTTTTATCCCTTTAGCAAATTTTTTATTCGAAGTAAGAATGATTGTGCCCGCCCCTTCACCTAAATTTATTCCGTTTCTTGACTGGTCAAATGGTTTGCAATGTTCACCGCTAATTGCCTGGAAAGATTGAAAGCCTGATAAAACAAATTTTGAAATAACATCCGCACCGGCAATCACCACATTTTCATATTTACCTGACCTTATCATACGCATCCCGGTTATGATAGCTAGCAAACCGGATATACATGCATGTGAAACAATAATAGGTTGATTTGTAAATTGAAAATAATCGGCTACAAGTTTTGCTGAAGTACTTAGTGCGATTCTCTTACTTAAACTTTGACTGAATTCTTCCGTTTCAACAAGACTTATATTCCCTTTCGTAGATGATAAAATGAGCGCGGTTTGCATATCCCCCGCGTCTATGCCGCTGCCTTTTAATGCGTTAGTAATGGATGCGATAAGCAGTTTCTCAAATTTAGTATACTTATTATGAAAGTCATCACTTAAAAAAGGTATCTCTTTCCCAAATAACGAGGCGTAAAAAGGTTGTTCAGATATTGTTTCATCTTCATGCTTTTCTATGCCAGAAACTAATTTTTTGAGCTGTGCAAAATTTTCAGCAGAAGTTAAACCTATTGGAGACAAGATATTATCTGAACTAACAAAAACGTTTTTCATTTTTTTTCAACATTAAATAAGGTTGTGTTGTTTTTTCCATTCTTCAAAAAATGGAGGATTAACCAATTGCAGTAATAAACCTTCCTTATCTAAAAAAACCTGTATGGACGAACCGTATGCAACCAATTCACCTGTTGAAGCATTGTATAGACGGTAGATAAATTTCATTTTTGCCGCATCACAAGGTAAAAATGTTGTTTCAACAATTACACGGTCGCCATACCTTAAAGGACGTTTAAATTTGCAATCTATGCTTACAATAGGGGTTACAAACCCCTTTTTATAAACATCCAGATAGCCCAGGCCATGCATATTTCCAAACGACTCCCTCCCGTCTTCAAAGTATCGAATATAATGCCCATGCCATACGATTCCCAATGGGTCTGCCTCATTAAAGCGTACCGGAACTTCCGTACGATTGCTCAATTCCATTTTCCTGATCAGTTACTGTATTTCGATTTCCACTCCTTATATTTTTTCTTTTCAATGTTATCAATTAAATTTTTAATAGTTGACGCCCAGTAATTACGAAAGCCAAAACCGCCAATAACCTTACTGTCAACTCTTTCGGTCATTAACACTTTCTTTGATTTCATATCAATAAATGTAACCCAGATAGCAGCGCTACTATTTTTTTCTATTTTTCGCATCGCCTCCATCACAAAAACAAAACCTATTCCCTGTTTTCCCGATAAGTCCAGGTCATTTACCATAGCAGCAATGTCACTTTCTTTGAAACGGTTAAAATCTTTCTTGTCAGTAGATATAATTTCATCAAGATTGGCCTTAGCGTTATTCTTTTTTACAGCGCTTAAATCGTGCTCAATATTGTTCTTTTGAAATGCTCCACTTAAATCGAATTTCTTTGCCTCAACAATTATCAGGTCGTTAATACTGACATAATAATTATCACGGATTTCACTCGGATTGCCATCATCCAGTAACTTGCATTTGCTGAAATCAATTCCTAAATAAACAATAGGCGATTCATTGTTGCCAAAAGCTTCTTTTAAAGTTTGAGAAAAAGATGCTGTAGAAATACAACAAAATAAAAAAATGCCGATAAACCTGTTTTGTTGAATTGTTCGTCTCATGATTAGAGTGTATTTACATTAATAAGAAATATTTTCATTTCGCATTGCGCAAGTTTTTTTTCATTACAAAATATTTTGCCGGATATCAGAGTCACATTAAAAATTTGATTTTCAATGGCAACTTCTGTGACTAATTCATCCCCGGTTTTTGGTAAAGAATATATCTCCAGATTTTTAACTGCCCCAATATATCCAACCAAAACCGCCTTGTTTTCGGTTTGTGATATAAATCCCGCCCTTGCCGCCGCCGTTTGTGCGATATTTTCCACCAGCCCAGGCTCTTTCAAATAACCTTTTTCAACAAATATATTACTTCCCCTTACCCGAAATTTTGTCCGGGTAATTTTTTCGTCGGAATATAATATTTCATCTACCATTATCATTGGCTCCCGTTGAGGTATAAATGACAGTATGTTTTCGCCGGAATGCACCATATATCAATGCCAGAAATTATAATAATTAAACCACTGTTCTGGGTATTGTCTTACTTTATCCTCCATTTCCCTTGTGAATTCCTTCAGCATTTCCTTCATAGCGTCCCCTTTCTCCAAATGCTCATAATTTTTTATTTTACTTGCAAAGAAATGGTAGTGCATTTTACTTTCTTTAACCGCAAAAACATATGAAACAGGTACTTTAAAAGTTGAGGCGAGTACAAAAGGCCCCATCGGAAACCGAGCCATCTCACCCAAAAAATCAGTTGTCATAGTTCTGTTTCCTTCCAAAAAACGATCGGCGTGTATACAAACCAATTCATTATTCTTAAATGCTTCACTTATTTCATAAATATGCGATAGGTCCTTTTTTATAAAGATGATATTTATGCTTTTTTCCCGGTTTATTTTATCAAGATACCCTTTTATTTGCTCTTTCTCGCCATCAAACATAACAATATGGATACGGGTACCCAACCGCTTTAAGAGGAGTCCTGAAATATCCCAGTTTCCTATATGTGCGCTAAGCAAAATCCCCCCTTTTTGTAAAGAAGCAATTTCCCGGAGATTTTCTTCCCCGTCGAAATCGTAAGTAAACACATTTTTTATACCGGAAATTATTACTAATTTGTCAATGATACCCTGGCCTAATAAATAGTAGTTTGAATAAAGTTTGTAAATGGAAACTATGCTGTTATAACCCAGTTTAAGATGATATAATATATAAATTTGCCTGGAAGAAGTATAGGAAAATAAAAAAAAATACAGTACTACAAACCTAACTAGGAAGTAAGCCGGCAACACACCAAAGTTCTTTAAAATCCAAACAAAAAATTGATATCCAGCCTTATTTCCTTTAGATTTTCCCTGCCATAAAGACATTATACTATTTCTTTTGAATTCACCCTGCTTATTACGTAGTTACAAAAGTCATTAAAAGTAATAATATTAGTAAAATCTTCGGGCTTTACTTTAAAAGCGAAATTGCCTTCAATTACCACAACAAGATCAATATAATCTAAGCTATCCAATCCGAGCGTTTCTTTTAAATTGGCTTCGGGAAGGATTTTTGCTGATTCCACCTCAAACTCCTCGATCAGAAATGAGTATATTTTCTCAATAATTTCATTATTCTCCATATTCGGATTATTCATGAATTTTTCTAATAATGAGAGACGAATTTGTACCTCCAAATCCAAAGGAGTTCGACAAAAATACAATTATATCTTTTTCAATCGTACTTTTTACAATATTCATTTTAGCTGAGTCTTCATCAGGATTTTCGAAATTTATATTTGGCGCTACAAAGGAGTGCTGCATCATTATTAAGGAATATACAATTTCACTGGCCCCAGCCATCCAGCACTCATGCCCGGTCATTGATTTGGTGGAACTTACCAAGGGTTTTTGAGTCCCGAAAACTTCATTTATCGCTTTTGCTTCACTCGTATCGCCGGCAGGCGTAGATGTAGCATGCGCATTAATATAATCTACTTCATTTGCCTGAATACCAGCATCCTGCAATGCCTTGTATAAAGATCTTACCGGCCCGTCAACTGTCGGATTTGAAATATGTCCGCCATTCGATGAAAAACCATATCCTACTACTTCTCCTAAAATAGTAGCACCTCTTTTTTGGGCGGATTCAAGACTTTCCAGAATCACAGTAGCAGCGCCGCCGCTTGGCACTAATCCATCCCGGTCCCTGTCAAATGGCCTGGATGCATTGGCTGGAGCAGATTCAAGGATGGAAAATGCTGACAATGCATCAAAATTACCCATAGAAAAATGACTAACTTCCTGGGCGCCGCCACAAACAATGCATTCCTGCAAACCTGTTTTAATAAAATGATAGCCAAGTCCAATTGAATGCGACCCACTGGCACAAGCAGCGCTAATAGTAAAGTTTATCCCTTTAAATTTAAAAATAGTAGCCAGGTTCATGGTAACTGTTGAATTCATAGTTTGAAATACAGACCCTGAACCAACTAGCATTGTATCTTTCTTTTCCCTAATAATATCATTTGCCTCGATAACCGCTTTGGCTGAACTGTCATTACCATATAAAATTCCGATCTCATGCTCACTAATATAATCTGCATCAATCCCGGCATTTTTCAATGCTTCCGATGTAGCCACATATGCATATTCTCCCTGTTCGGGAAGCATGATACGAGCCCTTCTGTCTAAGATTCCTTTCAACTCAGGCCGTTCTACAAAACCCGTTAAGCCTGATCTGTATCCATATTCCTTTCGCAGGGGGTCCAGGACTATACCCGACCTGCCTTTATATAGGGACTCCCGTACCTCCTCCAGGTTCTTGCCAATGCAAGAATAAATACCCATTCCAGTTATAACAACTCTATTCATATAATTTACGACATGATTTAAAATATATTGGGTAAGTCTTATATCTTTCAAATCCTTTCACACCTTGCAGAGCTGACCTATTTAAAAATGAGTCAAATACTATGAATACAACCCCCCGTTTACAGAAATCACTTCTGCAGTTATATAAGAAGCTTCAGCTGAAGCCAAAAATCCTACTGCATGTGCTACTTCCTCTGGTAACCCAAAACGCTTTAAAGGAATATGCGCTTTCAATTCATTTTCATTAAGTCCCTCGGTCATATCAGTTTTAATAAAGCCAGGGGCTACAGCATTTACAGTAATCCCTCTCTTTCCGATTTCCTGCGCCAAAGCCTTTGTAGCTCCAATAACTCCTGCTTTAGCAGCTGAATAATTGGTCTGGCCCGGCAATCCTTTTAATCCAGAAAGAGAAACAATATTGATGATCCGGCCATATTTTTTCATCAACATACTGTTTATAACCAGCCTGGTAACATAAAAAAAACCACCCAGGCTTGTATCAATAACACGATCCCACTGTTCGTCTTTCATCCACATCATAAGGGCGTCTTCCCGGATACCTGCATTATTTACCAACACTTCTATCACCTTATCCTTATTTGCTTCCAACCACCCCCCTAATACTGATTGTACCTGGTTTCTATCCGAAACATCAAATTGCATTATTTCAGCTTGTACTCCCTTACCTTCAACCAGTTCACGGGTTTGATTTGCTTCTGTTTCGTTTGTTTTGTAATTGATCAGGATATTATACCCCATTACTGCTAACTTAATACAAACAGCTTTTCCTATTCCTCTAGACCCACCTGTAACAAGTGCAAATTTCATTTTTAAAAAATATTTTTTTGCGGAAATAGCCAAATGTACTTCTCCTTTTTTGCTATAGCTTTTAGAAAGCAAAACTGAATTAGTAAATGAATTTTAAAAAAATCAGGGCCTAATTTATCACCTCGAATCAGGAAATCTACTATAACGAAATAATACCCAAATTGAATGAAATAACGGGGTCGGAATTTTCGAAATATTTTTTAATTTTTTCCAGGTCCATATATTTAGGTTTATCTTCAATAAACTTAGGAAATATTTGTCTTATTTCGGTATATATTTTCAAATTTTTAGATGATAATCTTAGCACACAATCCAAATAATCAATTGCCTGCAAGATCGTCATCATTTGAATGCTCAACACTTCGAATGAATTTTCAATTACCTTTTTTGTCATTAAAGCGGCATTGCAACCCATGCTTACAATATCCTGATTATCGTTGTTATTTGGTATACTGTGCACATACATAGGAAAAGATAATGATTGATTTTCTGCAACTGTGGAGGTTGCTGTAAATTGCATTCCCTGCATCCCAAAATTTAAACCCAAAACACCCAGATTCATAAATGGTGGGAATTTTTGATTTAGCTTTTCATTTAACAGATAATTCAATTGCCTTTCAGAAAGCATTGATAATTTTGTGATCGCTATTTTTAATTTATCCATTTCAAGCGAAACATAGTCGCCATGAAAATTTCCGCCATGAAAAATATTTTGATTTACATGATCGATTACTGGATTATCATTTACAGAATTAAGTTCATCAACTAAAACTTTTTCTGCCTGACAAATGGTATCATAAATAGGTCCCAATACCTGGGTTACACAACGCAATGAATAATATTCCTGTATTTTATCTTCAAAAATTTCCCTGTTAAGATTATCGGGGTTATACAAATGTTCGGTACGGCTGCGAATCATCTTACTGTCTTTAAGGATTTCCCGTAGTTGTGCAGCTATTTTGTTCTGGCCCCGGTGGGATTTTACGATATTCAATTCATTGGAATAATGATCGTCAAAAGCTTCAACTACTTCATTGATCATTGCAGACAGAACCACAGACCATTCCAATAATTTTTGAGCCTGGATTATATTGACCATGCCAATACCAGTCATTGCAGAAGTACCATTTAATATAGCCAACCCTTCTCTGATATGAATTACAAGTGGTTTAATTCCCAACTTTGTAAAAATATCAAGGGTCGGGTGTAATTCATTTTTATAAATCACTTCACCTTCACCAATTAACGTTAGCCCAAGATGAGCCAATTGCACGAGGTCGCCACTGGCGCCAACACCACCATGTTCATAAATGCAAGGGGTAATATCCTGGTTAATTAATTCGGCGAGGAGATCCACAGTGTCGGAATGAATACCAGAATATGCCAACATTAGACTATTTAAACGGGCAATCATTAATGCTTTCACTAAAATTGGCGAAAGATGACTTCCGCTTCCGGAACTGTGGCTTCTGATCAGATTATATTGTAATTGCAATAGGTCTTCCTTACCCACTTTATATTGAGCCATTGGACCAAAACCAGTATTTATACCGTAGATAAGTTTATTAGCAGAGAAGCTTTTTAAAAACCGAAAATTTTCTTCAACTTTTTCAACCGTAACTTTATCCAACTTTACTTTCTTTTTTTTAAAAAGAATATCGGAAAAATCATTTAAAGAAAGCACTTTGTTTCCAACATAAATCATGAGTCAAAACTATTTTAATGATAATAGCGATTATTTAGTAAAAAAAGTACCAAAATGATAAACACTTTAAATTTAACCATTTATACATCAAAATTGTATAGCATTAATAAATTAATGGGAAATATCTAAAATGAACGAATTTATTCATTAAATCCGATCTTTTTGCATTCAAATATACTTTTCCATTTAACTTACAAATCCAAATGAACAAAGTTTTCGATAGACTGAAAAATATGAAATTGGTTAGAGCCTTTGTGTATGCTCTTGTGGGAACAGTTTCTTACCCCAGTATTGTGTTGTTTAATAAGCTTAAGATTGAAGGAACAGAAAATTTAAAAAATCTTCCTAAACAAAATGTTTTATTTATCAGCAATCACCAGACCTATTTTGCAGAAGTAATAACTTTTCTTCATATTTTTTGTGCGGTAAAATGGCGCAAGCAAAACAGGCTTGGGGTTCCCTATTATTTATTGAATCCTTTTACAAGTGTGTTTTTTGTTTCTGCAGCAGAAACCATGAAAGAGAGCTGGCTAACCCGGTTATTTGAACTGGCGGGCTCCATCACTGTTAAAAGAACCTGGAATGAAGGAAGCTCGGAAGTGAGGCAGGGATTAGATCCTTCAGATACCAGAAAAATACTCAGGGCTCTGGAAAAAAGTTGGGTCATTAATTTCCCTCAGGGTACAACAAAGGCTTTCGCCCCAGGAAGAAAAGGAACCATTTTTTTGATCAAACAAACTAAACCAATCGTGATACCCATTGTTGTCAGTGGCTTTAATACAGCGTTTGACAAGAAAGGGATAAGATTAAAAAAGAAAGGAACAATGCTTTCTGTAAAATTTAAAGAGCCATTAAAGTTGAATTTTACAGCTAGTAATGACGAAATGATGGAGACCATTATGATAGCAATTGAACAAAGCAGTTCCCAGGTTAAAGTGTAGCTAAACCGTCTGAAGTTCAAATCCTTCTGTCCACAAATTTAACTACCTTTCTTCCTGTCTCTGTTATTTGCATTTTCTGAATTTCTTCAAGAGATACATATTTTATCTGAGGACTGACACGCAATCTTGCCTGTAAATTAGACCTAATCTTTCGATCACATTCTTCCAAAAGGTTCTTAGGCAATATATAAATCAATACTTCATCCGTTCCCATTTCGTTTGAAAACACTTCAGCTACAAAATCAATTACATCTTCTATTTCGTTCAAAATGTCAAAGAGTGCTGGCGGATAAAAGGTTGTCCCTTTAAATTTTATTATCTGCTGTTTTCGGCCAACAACAGGTGATAATCTTAAACTTGTGCGTCCACAACTACATATTTCATCAAAAAACATACAAATATCCCCGGTTTTATATCTCAGCAAAGGCATTCCCTCAACTCCTAATGTAGTAATAGTAACTTCCCCTGGCTGACCTGCTTTAACATGTTGTTCGTCATCATCTAGAATTTCGAGAATGATCAATTCCGGCTGCATATGTCCTCCTTTAAACTCACGGCATTCCGTAAAAGCTGTTTGCATTTCAGTTGATGCATATGTGGAATACAATTTTATGCCCCAGGCATCGGTAATTTTTTTACCGAGAACGTTTAAAGTAAAATCGTTGTTGCGGATATTCTCGCCTATGCAAATAGCTTTCCTTACAAAAGTTTTATTGATATCTATATTATGCTCCTCCGCAAATTGTATAAGTTTAATAATAAAAGTTGGAACGGCGACAATTGCTGTTGGTTTAAATCGCATAATAGTTTCCCATTGCAATGAAGGAACACCAGGTCCCAAACGAATTACACCCGCCCCC
>Ga0209254_10001954_pt1 | contig 18655 bp, 11 predicted proteins | sample FrelakmetDIP11DI_FD_187148 | JGI IMG/M metagenome (GOLD analysis project Ga0209254, IMG submission 187148) | Freshwater lake sediment microbial communities from the University of Notre Dame, USA, for methane emissions studies - DIP11 DI (SPAdes)... | ecosystem: Environmental > Aquatic >...
CGACGCCGGCTCCGAGGAGGCCGCACTGGGTGTCCGCTCCGCCCACGGCCACCGGCGTGCCCGGCCGCAGGCCGAGCGCCTCGGCGGCCGCGATCGTCAGTGGCCCCAGCGGCGTGCCGGCGGTCAGCACCGCGGGGAAGAGGCGCCGCGGAAGCCCGAGCCGCTCGATGAGGTCCCACGCCCACTCGCCGGCGGAGAGGTCGAACAGCAGGGTCTCGCCGGCCTGGGATGGGTCGGTGGCCGGCACACCGGTAAGCCTGAGAGCGACCCAGTCGCTCAGGCTGAGCGCAGAGACCGCGCGGGACAGGATGTCGGGGGCGTTCTCCGCCAGCCAGCAGAGCCGCGCGGCCAGGAAGATCGGCGCCGGCCAATGGCCGGCGCGCTCGTTGAAGACCGCGCCCATGTCGTCCGCCAGGCGGATGCCCTCAACAGCGGCGCGAGCGTCGTGGTTGGGCGCGGCGAAAAGGACCTCGTCGTCCCGGCCGACGACCACCGCGCTGAACCTCATGCCTGTGACGGCTATGCCGAAGATCTCGTCCGGGCGGGCACCGGCCTTCTGGACGGCATCGGCGACGCTCTCGCGCACCAGCCGCCAGCAGCGGTCCGTGTCGATGTCGAAGGCGAAGAACCCGGCGTCCGGCGCAGGGGTGGGTCTCCACGGCCGGGTCGCGGCGATCACGCGGCCGCTGTGCGCGTCCACGAGCGCGCAGCGGACGCTGCGGCCTCCGCAATCCAAGCCCATCAAGAACGGACTCATCTCGGCCTCTCCTCATCTGCCGGACCGGCGGGGAACGAGGGTGCGGCCAGTATACCGTGCACGATCGCCAGGAGGATGCGCCCGCCGGCCCGAGGGCCCCCACGGGCCGGCGTTCTTCACGCACGAGATGACAGACATCCGCGCCCCGGGAAGCAGTACCATAGACGGACCGGCGCGCAGACCCGGCCGGGGCGGACCACGCGCTCCGCCGGGCGTGCGCGGACCGCGGCCGCGCCTTGCGGGCGCCCGTGGGCCCGGCAGTCTGGAGGCGATGCCGAATGATGGCGTTCAGGGCGTCCACCATGGCGTTGTGCGCGTACCTCGCGAGGAAGGGCAGGTGACCTGACGTGGCGCTCCCCGCCCTGGACGAGTTCTTCTCGCTTCCCGCGGCGCAGCGAGGCTCTCTGCTTGTCGAGGGCATCCGCGAGGCGCACCGCTACCACTTCGCGCGCAACGCCGCGTACCGGCGCACCGTGAGCGCGCGGGGCGTCGGCGCGGAGGTCACCCCCGAGCGCTTCCAGCGCTTGCTGAGACCGGCGGCCCTCACCTTCAAGAGCTACGTGGAGACGATCGGGCCGTTCCCTCAGGACCATCCGCGCGCCTTTCTCGCCTGGCTCGGCGATCAGCTCTCGATCGCCCTGCCCGCGGATCGCGGGAGCGCTCTGCGGCGACGGTACCTGACGATGGAGGGCCTGCTCGCCGACACGGAACGCATCTTCGCCGATCTGGGTCTGGAGATGGTGACCTCCAGCGGGACCTCCGGCATCGCCAGCGTCGTCGCCCGCGACGCCGTCACCGTGGACCTCGCGGTGCGTTCGTTCTTCGCCGGCATCCACCGCGCCTGGGGCATCGCCCGCGACGCCGCCCTGGTTTTCGTGATGCCGGAGGACACCAGGGTGGCCATGGCCCGATCGGCGCGCCTCGGCGTCAAGCAGCTCGACTGGGCGGCGGACACGAGCGTCTCCTACACCATGCCGTTCTCCGCCACCCCCGACCTCATCCGCTTGCGGGCCGGGCGCACCTTCCACTCGGGCCCACGGGGGATCGTGGAGAGTCGCGTGCTCCACCCGGTCCTGGCCTGGGCCGACAAGCGCTGGGTGGCGCGCACGTACGTGGACCGCACGCTCGCGCGCCTGCGCGCGCTCTCCGCCGCCGGCCGCCCGCTGATGCTGCTGGGCGGACAGACGCAACTGCACGCCGTAGCCCTGAGGGCGCGGGTCGCGCTTCCCGCGGGCAGTCGCGTGGCCACCGGTGGAGGGAGCAAGGAGGAGTACCCCTTCACGTCCGCGCAGATCCGCGCCGACCTCGAAGTCGCGTTCGGCGGCGCACCGGTCGCCGATGTCTACGGCATGGCCGAGGCCGACTGGGCCGCGTTCGAGTGTCCTCGCGGCAACTATCACATCCCGCCCTGGGTGTACGCGGTGGTGACCGACGACGCCGCTCGCGTCGTCCCGGGACCGAAGGCTGCGGGGATGCTGGCCTTCTTCGACCCCGTGGCCGGCGGCGACCTCATCCCGCCCTTCTTCCAGAGCGCAGACCGCGTGACCCTCGTGAACGGCGCCGACCAGTACGACGCCGCGCTGGCCTGCGCGTGCGGCTACGACTCCGCGTACATCGCCGGCGGGATCCGGCGAGTGGACCTCATGGACGAAGCCGGCTGCGCGGCGCAACTGTGAGCCCGGACCGCGTGAACGGCGACGTGCGCGACGGCTTCTGGCTGCCGCGGAACGTGCGCCAGAGGGTCCTGAGCCGGGCCACATGGGAGACCGCCCGCCTCTGCGGCGGCGCACTCGTGGAGGCGGGGGCCGCTCGAAGAGGCACGACGGGCACCCAGGATGCCGCCACCGTGCCGATCCGCTGGCCGCGGCTCTCGCCGCAGCAGTGGACCGCTCTGCTCGTCGCGCTGCAGGCATCTCGCGGCGTGGCCGGCGCCGAGGCCGCCGGACGCTGGGAGGCCGCCCTTCTGAAGGCGCTCCCCAGCCTGGCCGGCGAGATGCCGGACATGCTCGCGCGGCTCTCGGCCTCCACGGGCTACAGCCCGGAGATGCTGACCACGGCGCTGGCCGGCGGGGACCTGGTCGATCCTTCTTCGCTGGCCGCGGCGATGGACTTCCGGCCGACATGGGCGGCGGCCTCGAGCTGGATCACGCATCCGCGCCTCGGAGGCCGTGTTCGTTTCTTTCCGCACGGTCTCGCGGGGCGGGCCAGAGCCGTGCTGACTCCGGACGCGGCCCTCTTCCGCTCCGCCCCGCCGGTGGACCTCACGCTGGGCTTCGCGGCGGGGAACGTGCCGGGCACCGCGCTCATCATCGCTCTTCTGGGCAGTCTGGCCGGCCACACAGCGTCCGGTGACGCGCGTGCGCCGGCCGTCCTGGTGCGCAACAGCCGCCACGAGCCGCTGTTCACCCCGTGGGTGCTGTCCGCCGTGGAAGCGGTGGACCCCGATCTGGTGGCCGGTACGGCCGTCATGATCTGGGACTACGACGATCCTGGACTGCAGGCGCTCCTTCTGCGCTCAGCCGGACTGATGATGGCGGCCGCGGACGACGCCACCATCGCGGCTCTCGACGGCTGGCGCGCGCGCTCCTCCCCGGGCCTGCGTTTTCACCGGCACGGCCACAAGGTCAGCTTCGCCACTCTCGGCGCGGGTTGGGCGACGCGGCCTCGTGCCCCTCGCTTGGCCGCCCTCGACTCCAGCTTCTGGGACCAGAACGGCTGCCTGTCCGCCCGCGTGCACTTCGTGGAGGGGAACGCGTCCGCATACGCCGAGGCGCTCACCGGGGAGATGCGGGCTCTCGGCCGGGGGCTGCCTCGCGGGACGACCCCGCGGCGCTTCACTCGGCGCGCCTTCGACGCCTACGCGGCGCTCACGGGCGCGGGCGGCGTGCGCTTGTTCTCAGACTACGACGACGAGTTCGCCGTCGTCGTCGACGGACGCTCCTGGGATGCCGGCACGCTGCGTAGGGCGGTCAACGCCTGTCAGGGGCGGGTGGTCGTGGTGCGTCCGGTCCGGGATGTGATGGATGTGCCCCGCCTGCTGCAGGCGCTGCCGGCGAGCAACCTGCAATCCATGAGCCTGCTGCTGGACGACGAGCGCCTGGAGCCGTTCGCCCATGCCGTGGGAGCCCGCGGCGTGACGGCACTCCGCAGTCTGGGGCGCGGGGCCTTCCCTCAACTGGCCTGGTCCTGGGACGGCCTGCTCCCACCGGACGTGGGATCCTTGCGCCCGCCCGGGCACTTCACTACCATCGAGCCCGATCCGCCAGTCACGTCCATTTCGGAGGTGTGACCCATGGGATGTCGGCGTGTGCCCGTACCACGGATCTTGCTCGCGATCGCCCTGCTGGCGACCGCAGCGCTGGCCGCCTCCTGCGGCGGGACCAGCTCGTCGGACCAGCAGAGCAGCTCCTCGCCCACGCCCGCGTCCTCGTCGGCCGGGAGCACCACGCCGCTCGCCGCCGAGGACGCACAGGCGGTCCGCGACCTGGCTCTCGCCTACTGGGCGGCCTACAACGCCTACGATCCCGAGAAGGCCATCTCCTACCTCGACGAGAGCTACCGGCCCGCTCAGGAGAAGATCGTCCGCGACGATATCGGCCGCATCAAGACCTTCGGCGTGAAGCTCGGCGTCAGCGAGAAGAGCGCGCCCGTGCTCATCGGGCCGGAGCAGGCCGAGATGTACCTCAACATGAAGACGCCGACGGGCACGCGGACGCTGTGGATGAAGTTCGCGCGACGCGGGGATGCCTGGACGATCACCTACGTGGAGGAAGTCAAGTAGGGCCAGGTCCCTCGGTCCGCCTCGAGAGGCGACCGTCAGAGGCGCCCTGCGCCACCTGGGGGCGGGGCCTCGCCGGGAAGATAGAGGTAGTCGGTGTAGCCCGGTCCCGGCTGCGGAGCGCCGCGGTCGCCGGGTCGGACGACCAGCAGCACGAGGATCGCGGCCACGGCTGTGGCGACGCCCACGACGAGAACGACCCATCCCCAGCGCCGCAGATCGCTCGTGATCGCGCCCCAGATCGCCGCCGAAGCGGCGTGGGGTATGCCGGCGTCGTCCGTGCGGCCCAGGTAGCTCATGCGGCCGATCGCAAGGCCTGCCTCGAGCGCTACCATGGCAAGCGTCAGCCCTGCGCCGACCCACGCGGCGGCGCGCAGTCGCCGGGGAGCCACAAGGACCGAGCCGAGAAGAAGCCCGAGCGTCGCGATCGGCAGGAGCGGGTAGAGGCGGTCGAGCGTCAGGAGGTACCTCCCGGCCCTGGCGAACGGGCGCGCATCGAACAGCATGACGTCGCCCGTCTTGAGGGTCTTGGGGAGCGGCTCCGGAAGCGAGACGCCGGACGAAGCCAGAAGGTCGGTGACGTCGGCCGTGACCTTCTTCAGGTCCAGGCCGATCAGGTCGCTGGCGGTCACCTTGAGGTTGCCTTTGCTGTTGATGACGTCGACGAGGATGGGGTGCACCTTGCGGTTCGCGGTCGCCCAGAACTCACGGAAGGCGCTGCTCTTCACGGCCTGAAGGGTGAGCTCTGCGGTCAGGTCCTCCAACTGGGCGCTCAGCGGCCCGGTGAACTCCCCCAGCTCCGCCGGCAAGGGGCCGGGCAGCACCTGGTCCGCGTCGAGGGCGCGGCTCACCTGCTTCGCCAGGGCGTCGGCGACCGCCTCCTGCACGGCCGCATCGTCGGCCACCGGAGTGACGGTGGCGACATAGCCGTCCACGTCCATGATGTCGCGGTGGACGTACACGCTGGCGAGGGCCGCCGGCGCCGTCAGGCAGCCGGCCACGACCAGCACGACGGCGAGCGTCCGGCGCCAGCCGCCGGTGGCACGGGGCCGAGATGCGGCGGCGGCCTCTTCGATCCTGTAGTGGCTGACCGGCGGCTGCACGGCGTTTCCCCCTCGCTCTCGCAGGGATCCACATCCCCAGGACAGCGCTACCCCGCTCCGGTCCTGAGGTAACTCGGGGACCGTCGTTGGGCAGAGCCCCGACCCTTCCATCGAGCCTACCATCCTGCTAGGGTTCGTGCAGGTCCTCCACGAGGAGAACACCATGCGCGGGGATGAGCAGCAGGGGGGTCCAGTGAGTCTCGTCGCTTCTCTCAAGGGCTGCCTGGCGGCCGGGCGTCCACGTCACGTCGCCCACTCCGTCTGCGTCGCCGCCCCGACCCCGACGGCTTCCCTCGGCGAGGACTGACCTCTCGTGCTCGGGGCGTTCACCATCCGCAGCCGGGACAAGACCGAGGAGTTCCCGCTCACGCAGGCCATCGTGAACGTGGGCCGAGCCGCCGACAACGACCTGAGCCTGCCGTACGCCACCGTCTCTCTCCACCATGCGCGCGTCCTCGCCGACGCCTCGGGCTGTCGCGTCATGGACCTGGGCAGCTCCAACGGCACCCGCCTCAACGGCGTGGAGATCTCGGTCAAGGTGGCTCAGCCGCTGCGTGAGGGCGACCTCGTTGAGATCGGGCCGTTCCAGCTGCGTTTCCACGCCTCGCCGGGTCGCGTCGCTGCGCCCGGCCAGGCCGGGACTCCCGCCGCGGTGGCCGCGCAGGCGCGAGCGGGTCACACCGTCGTCCTGCCTCCGGACCTGCCCGCTCGTCTGATCGTGAGCACCCCCGAAGGGACCCGGGAGTTCCCCCTCAAGAAGGACTCCGTGACCCTGGGCCGCGAGTCGGACAACGACATCGCCATCGAGGCCGAAGCGGTCTCCCGCCATCACGCCGTCATGAAGCGCCGCGGGCCCGCGTACCTCATCACGGACCTGGGGAGCACCAACGGCCTCAACGTGGCGGGGGAGCTGGTCAAGGAGAAGCTGCTGGCTCCGGGCGACTTCGTGTGCATCGGCCATAGCGTCACGCTGGAATACCGGGGGGCCGAGGCCCTCGCGGCGGACATGGCCGCGGCTGCTCTGGTCGGGGCGGGCGCCTACGGCCCGGGGCCCGCCGCCGGCGCGCCTGGCGAGCAGGCTCCGGCCGTCTTCGATATCCGCGACGGACACTCGCTCATTCTCGGCCGCGGCGACGAGACGAGCGTCCACATGGCCCACCCCCAGGTGTCCGCACAGCACGCCGAGGTGCAGCGCCAGGCTGACCAGTACGTCATCCGCGACATGGGCAGCAGCGCCGGCACCTACGTCAACGGTCAGCTGGTGAGCCAGCAGCCTCTCCGCGAGAACGACGTCATCCGCATCGGCCCGAACCGGCTGGTGTTCCAGGGCGGGCAGCTGCGGATGGTGAGCGAAGAAGGATGCCTGCGCCTGGACGCCTTCCACCTGAGCAAGATTGTCGGCAAGGGTCAGCGGATCCTGCGCGACGTCTCGCTCTCCATCAAGCCGCAGGAGTTCGTTGCCGTGGTCGGAGGCAGTGGCGCCGGCAAGTCGACGCTCGTGAACGCCCTCTGCGGCTTCAAGCCGGCCACAGAGGGCGCCGTCCTGCTGAACGGCGTCGACCTCTACGGTAACTTCGACGCCTACCGCAACGAGATGGGCTACGTCCCTCAGGACGACATCATCCATCTCGACCTCCCGGTGTCCAAGGCCCTGGACTACGCCGCCCGCCTGCGCATGCCCGCCGATACCAGCCGGTATGAGCGTGAGCAGCGTGTGCAGGAGGTCATCGACGAGCTGGACCTCAAGGCCTGCGCCGAGCGCACCGTCAGGCAGCTCAGCGGGGGGCAGCGCAAGCGCGTGTCCATCGGCGTCGAGCTGCTCACCCGGCCGAGCCTGTTCTTCCTCGACGAGGCGACCTCCGGGCTCGACCCGGCCACCGAGTCGCAGATGATGAAGCTCCTGCGCAAGCTGGCCGACCAGGGACGCACGATCATCCTCATCACGCACGCCACCAAGAACGTCATGGCGTGCGACAAGGTCGTCTTCCTGGTGCGTGGGGGTAAGCTCGCATTCTTCGGTCCTCCGGAGGATGCGCTCAAGTATTTCGGCGTCGAGGAGTTCGACGAGATCTATGAGAAGCTGGAGTCCGGGGCCTCGCCCGACGAATGGGCGCAGCGCTTCCTCGCCTCCCCCCAGCTTCAGGAGTACGTGGTGCGACCGCTGAGTGAGGTGGCCGGGGCGTCAGCGGGGCTCTACGGCGGCCGCCTCGACGGCGGCAACGGCGGCGGCGCCCGGGCGCGAGGCGGGCCGGCGGCTCCCGGAGCCCACATCAGGCGCTCCTCGTCCTGGAAGCAGTTTCTGATCCTCTCGGGCCGTTACCTCGACATCATCCGCCGCGACAAGAAGACGCTGGTGCTCCTTCTGGCCATCTCGCCGGTGCTCGGGGTACTGGACTTCGTCACGTGGAAGCGCAATCTGTTCGACCCAGTGGACGGGAGCGCCACCAAGGTCGTGACGATGCTGTTCATGGCCTGCCTCATCGGCGTCCTGGTCGGCACTATCACCTCGGTGCGTGAGATCGTCAAGGAAGACCCCATCTACCGGCGCGAGCGCATGGTGTGCATCCAGGTGTTCCCCTACGTGGCCTCGAAGATCGCCGTGGGGTCGATCTTCGCCCTGTACAGCGCGCTCGTCCTCTTTCTGTTCAAGATCGGCGCCGTCGACTTCGGCCACCTGAGCGGCATCGGGTATCTCGAGCTCCTGATCACTTTCGTGCTCTGCACGTTCGCAGGGCTCATGTGGGGGCTTCTGGTATCGGCGGTCGCCCCCACCGAGGACCGCGCCATGCTGCTGGTGATCCTGGTGCTGGTGCCCCAGTTCATCTTCTCGGGGGGCATGATGCCCGTGTCCGACCTGGGGGTGGCGGGCAAGGTCTTCGGGACGCTGACCTCCACACGCTGGGGGCTGGGGGCGATGGCCACGGTCGCGGAGATCAAGACCGGGGCCGGCAAGGCGGCCGACATGTCGGACACCGTGCTGCCGGGGATCAAGGGGCTGGAGACTACCGCGGAGAAGGTGGCGCTGGTGCACTCGCTCGACAGCCAGTACGGAGCGATCTTCAACGTCAACATCGCCTTCTACTGGGCGATGTCGCTCGTCCTGATCGCGGCACTGACGGTCATCATCTTCCTGCTGCAGAAGCGAAAGGACACGTTCTGACCGGGCTGGCCGCGCCGGCGCCGTTCGGGCGCGGCCGCGGTACCCCCACGGCGCCGCCCGGCACTTGTCTTTCCGCGCTGCTGCGAGAGAATGGGTGACAGGACGGCGCCTCGGGCAGCGACCATAGGGGGGCAGGTGTCTGCTCATCCGGACAGCGAACGCCGGGAGACGATCAGGCCCCGCCCCGCTGCGCGGGTGGACTCGGGACGCGGCCGCGGCGCCTTCATCCATCTGTCGCCGAAGCGCGGCGAGAGCCCGGCGCCGAGAGGCGCGACGGGGGGGTCATGGCAGACGAGCTGATCGGGCGCACGCTGGGGCGCTACAAGATCACCGCCCTCCTGGGCCGCGGTGGCATGGCCACGGTCTACCGGGCCACGCATCCCGGTCTGGAGCAGGCCGTGGCCGTCAAGGTGCTGCACGCGCACATCGCGACCGACGCGGACCTGCTCGGCAGGTTCCAGCAGGAGGCGCGGGCGGTCGCGGCCCTTCGCCACCCCAACATCGTGCGCGTCGTGGATTTCGACTGCATCGACAACGTGTACTTCATGGTGATGGAGTACATCGACGGTCTCACCATGTCCGCGCACCTTCGCGATATGGCTGCCAAGGGACGTCGCATGCCGGTCGCCGAAGTGCTGCGGGTCTTCGAGCCGCTCTGCTCCGCGGTGGACTACGCGCACGGGCAGGGCATGATCCACCGCGACATCAAGCCGTCCAACGTCCTGCTCACCGCGCAAGGCGAGCCGGTGCTCACCGACTACGGTATCGCCAAGATGATCGGGGTCACGCAGCATACGGCTGCCGGCACGGTCATGGGTTCTGCCTTCTACATGTCGCCGGAGCAGGCCCAGGGTGTCGCGGTGGATGGTCGCAGCGACATCTACTCTCTCGGCGTCATGCTGTTCGAGTCGCTGGCTGGGCAGGTGCCGTACGAGGGCGACACCTTGGCGACCGTCCTCGTCAAGCACATCACGGCGCCGGTGCCGGCCGTGTGTCCGCTCAACGACGAGCTGCCGCCGCTGCTCGATGGCCTGATGCGCGTGGCCCTGGCCAAGGATCCGGACGAGCGCTTCCAGACGGGAAGGGCGCTGGCGGCCGCGTTGCGGCAGGGGCTCGCGCCGCTCGCCGCGCAGAGCAGCGCCGTGGCGGCGACGGCCACGCGGGTGGAGCGGCCGCCGAGCGGTGGCGCGGCGCCGCAGGGCTTCACGCGCGTGGAGACGCCGACGCCGGCGCCGGCGAAGCCGCCGCGCGAACGGGCGACCGCGCACGATGTGTTCATCAGCTACGCGGCGAGCGACAAGGCGGTTGCCGATGCTGTCTGCACCGCGCTCGAGAGCGAGAACATCCGCTGCTGGATCGCGCCGCGCGACGTACTGCCCGGCCAGAGCTTCGCGCGGGCTCTGGTCAACGCGATCCATGAGGCTCGCGTGTTCGTCCTCGTGTTCTCGTCGGCCACCAACAACTCCCAGCAAGTGGAGCGCGAACTCGACAGGGCCGCCTCCTCGCGACTGCCGATCCTCCCCCTGCGCGTGGAGGACGTGCTGCCGCGCGAGTCCATCGAGTACTACCTCGCCGGCCAGCACTGGCTCGACGCGCTCACGCCGCCGCTCGACGACCATCTTGAACGCCTCACCGTGGCGATCGCGGCGCTGCTGCAGCGATCGGCGCCGCCGGTCGCCGAAGGCCCGCCGGAAGCTACGGCTTCCGAGCCGGCCGTGTGGGCGACCGGCACTCCGGCGGGAACAGCCTACGAGCCGGCACCGGCGACGACCACGTACGAGCCCGCGCCGGAGCCCGAGGCCGAGCCTGTGCCGGAGCCCGAAGCAGAGGCGCCTGTGGCTGAGGCCGAGCCTGTGCCGGAGCCCGAAGCTGAGCCCGCGCCGGAGCCCGAAGCAGAGGCGCCCGTGGCTGAGGCCGAGCCGACGCCGGCGACGCAACCGAAAGCGGAGGCGCCTGAGGCTGAAGCCGAGCCTGCGCTGGAGGTAGCGGCCCCCGAGCCCGTCGGGGTACCTGAGGCGGCAGTGGCGGTCACGGGCCTGGAGGCGGCGACGACCTACGAGCCGGCGCCGGAAGCTGAGCCTGAGCCCGAGCCGGCAGCGGAGCCGCCAGAGGCCGAGGCCGAGCCTGAGGCCGTGGTTGAGCTCGAGGCTGGAGCGGAGGCGCCGGAGGCTGAGGCCGAGCCGGAGCCGGAGGCAGAGGCTCCGGGGATCGTGCCCTTGCCGGAGCCTGAGGCCTTGATCGAGTCCGGGCCTGAGGCGGAGGCGCCTGAGGCCATGGCCGAGCCCCCGTCGGACCTGACGACGCTCGAGCGGCCGGTGGCGGCGACCGAGGCGCAGGCCGCCACGACCCACGAGCCGGCGCCCGTGCCGGCAACGGGAACCTCCGAGCTGGCGTTCGCCGCCGAGCCGACAGTGATGGCCGCGGCTGCGACGGCGGTGACACCCGGCGACGCTCCGACGCCCGTGGCTGCGACCGTGCTGGTGGCGGAGTCGCCGCCGGCCGGCGTGCCGGCCCTGGGCGAACGCGCCGGCGAAACGTCAGAGCCTTCCCGGCAAGCGCTTCACAAGCCCACGCTGATCGCCGCGGCGGCTGTGGGCATCGCGTGGATCGTGGTCCTCCTGGTCATCGACCAGGTGTTCCGCTAGCTCCTTCGACGGCGGACCGCCGAGCGCTCGCGCCGGTCCGCCCTCTTCGCTTCAGCGGGTGACGTACGGCTGGGTCTGCGGCGCTACGCGGAGCGCGGCTGGCTGCGGGCGACGGGCGGCGTCCACCACGCCAGCGCGACGACGACCAGGTCGACGCCCAGCGCCACCAGGACCCACAGCGGGGTGTCGGGCGGGTAGAAGAAGGCCCAGGCAAAGACGGCTGCCGTGACAAGGCCCGCGACGACGCCGAGCGCGACTCTCGCCTGGCCGAGCGCGCCGCGCCGGCGGCTTGGAGTCGCAGCTCGCATGACGACGTAGAACTGGACGGCGAACAGTACCCCGCCGCCGAACACGACCAGCCACTTGAGCCACGAGGAGTCGCCGCCTGCCGTTTCGGCCATGTCCTTCACGCGGTCGAGGTTGACGCTTGCGGCCTTCGCGAGGCGTGGCGCATCGGAGGACTGCTTGAGGTCGGTGAGCACGTCGATAGCAGCCGAGTCGTCGCCGTTCTCGGCGTCGATCAGCGCGAGTCCCATCTTGGCGTAGTCGTTGGTCGCCGTCTCGTTCGAGGCGGTGAAGTCGGCCTCGGCTCCGTCGAGGTCGCCCTTCTCGAGTCTCGTCATCCCGCGCTGGTAATACGCGGCCGCGAGGTTGGCGGCCGTCCTCGCCACGCCTTCATCAGGCTTCGACGCCACGATGTCCTCGAGCGAGGAGATGCCTTCGTCGTACTCACCCGCGGCGCACTGGGCCGTCGCCAGGGCCAAGTCGGTCTGCGGGCTGGCCGCGACGGCGGCGGACTTCTCGAAGTACGCCAGCGCGTCGGCGTACTGCCCTTCCCGTGCGGCGATGAGGCCGAGGTTGTACAGCGCCGCCGCCTTCACGCTGTCGCCGTTCTTCGTCGGCGGCGTGTCCTGCGCCTTGCGCGTGGGCGCCGCGGCCTTGTCCGTGTTGTCCTGGAAGAGGTAGTCGGCGCCGATATTGAGGTCGGCGCCTCGGTAGCGCTGGTTGAGGCGCAGCACCTTCTGTAGCAGCGGCAGCGCCTTGCCGTAGTCGCCGGTCTTCACGTAGCACACGGCCAGGTTGTTGAGGGCGTCGGTGTCTGAAGGATCCAGCTTGACGGCTTCCTTGAACAGTGTCGTCGCCCGGGCGACGTCGCCGGCGGCGAGAGCCTCGCAGCCGAGGTTGTACGGGTGCTTCGTGGCACCGGGCGCGGGCCCGGCCGTCACGGCCAGGCCCGCGAGGAGCAGCAGGACGGTGACGCCCGCGAGGGCGCAGGCCCGCCGGCCTCTGCTCAGAATGTGGTAGGTGGGCATGGTGGTTCGGCTCACGGCGTCATAGCTGCGCCTGGCAGGAACAGGGCCGGTCCGACTCGCAGGTGCAGCTCGACACGCCTTGGCACGTACAGACCGCGTCGCAGGTGCATGCTCCTCCTCCGCCTCCATCTCCCGCGTCCGCCACGCAGCTGCAGGCGGCCACGGACTCGCAGGTGCACACCAGGTTGCAGGTGCAGACGAGATCGCACGTGCAGAGGGCGCCGCCGAAGGCGTCGCGCCCGGTGAGCTTGGTCTTGGTCGCGTGGGAGCGCGTCTCCTTGCCGGCCTTCTGGGTCTTCTTCGGTGTCTTCTTGGGCCCGGAGACCTTGCGCGAGGGATTCTCGGGCGCGACGAAGACCTCGGGGTCCGGATACTCGTAGTCAGGCTGCGGCGCGCTCCAGTGCAGCACTTCGGGTGACGCGCTCGACGTGGGTGCGGCCTTCAGGGTGTCGTCGGGCGCGCTCTCTCCGGCGCGGAGGGAAGCCCATTCGACCGGCGCCTCGCTCTCGTAGATCGAGAGCTTGGGCGACTCGTAGCCGCCGGCCGCTGGGAGGCCGCCGGCGTCTAGACCCTCATTGCGCTGGTCGTCGGACACCGGATCACCTCCTCGAGCTGGTCCAGCGTGAGTCGCCGATTGATCTCACAGCGCGCGACCACGGCATCGTCGGCGCCCGGATAGAGTCGCTTGGACGGGCAGTCGCCTGCACAGTGGTACTTGGCGAAGCAGCGCGCGCAGCGTGGCGCGTCGTTCACAGTGAGATGGCGCAGTGCGTCGACCCGCGCGGCATCGAAGGCGAACGATCGGTGCGTGCGGTCGTAGGAGCCGTAGATGAACGTGTCGGCGCGGGAGTCGTCGCGGCCGGTGACCTCGTAGCAGGCGGTGACGTCGCCTTCGGTGGTGATATTGAAGCTGGGCCTGCTCGCCTGACAGAACGAACAGGCCAGCGACGATTGGTGCGCGCCCGAGTAGGCCACCTCGACGCCGTGACGCGCGGCGTACTCGCGGCACTCGCGAAACGCCTCGACGAAGCGCTCCGCGTTCGGCGGCTGCAGGCCATTGCTGATGGAGCGGCCGCAGGCGAAGAGCGGTTCGAGGTGGATGGTGTTGAGCCGGTAGGTGTCGACGAGGTGTCGTACCGTCTCCAGGGCGTGATCGAGCGCGTGGGACGTGCACGTGAGCCTGGTGCCCAACGTGCAGTCGCTCTCCGAGAGGCGCGCGAGCGTACGCTCGACGGCGGCCGACGAGCCGCCGCCGCCGGCCCGCGGCCGCAGGCGGTCCTGCACGGCCGCCGGGCCGTCGATGGACACCATCACCGACGTCATGCTCTCCGCCAGGTACTCCCGCATGGCGTCGTCCATGACGCCGTTCGTCGCGGTGCCGGTGGAGAGCTCGAGGGCGTGCTTTTCGCAGCGACGCCGGGCGTGAGCCACGCAGCTCTTCAGGGCTTCGCCCGCGAGCGTCGGCTCACCGCCGCCGTGGAAGGTGACGGTCACTTGGGGCTGCTCGCTCGCGACGGCGTTGTCCACGACGAAGTCGATCGCATCGAGGGCGACCTGCTCGTCGAGGTAGCGCGGCTGCTCGCCACCGGACGCATAGCAGTAGACGCAGCGCAGGTTGCAGGCCGTGGTGAGGAACAGCGTGACAGCCGTAGGCCGGAGTGTGGCCGCCGGCGGGTCGTAGGTCATTGGTCTATCGGAGGCGACGGCCGACGTCAGGGCCGGCGCTGCGCCGCTCGCCCGCCGTCTCCCGTGCTCCTTGCCGATGAGCTGTAGCTCCACGAGAAGATCCAGCACCTCGCGCGTGCCGGCGTCGCGAGTCACGCCGCGCTCGGCGGCGATGTCGGCAAGCAGGTTGAGCGCCGCGTCGTTCACCACCACGCTGGTCTGGAGCAGAGGCGCGTACACTAGGTGGTCGCGTCCGCGCGGCAGCGAGAAGACCTCGGTGGCCAGCCGGTACCTGGTCACGCCCGTTCTCCCGGGATACCGTTGCCCGCCCCGTAGACGCCGAACACGAGACCTGCCCCCGAAAGGGTCTGGAGGCAGTCCCTGGTGTCGGCGCGCGCCGCGGCCGCCGGGATGCCGTACGCGGCGCTGAGGAGGGCGGCGAGGTCGTCCACCGTGCGCCGCCCGTCGACGCCGCGCCATACGCACGCCGCCGACCGGTTGAGGCGGAAGACGGGTCCGTGCGGGTCGACGGGCGTGGCGCGGAGTTCCACGTCACGCCCGCGGGCTGTCTCGACGAGGTTCTCGGCGCGTCGCGGCCGGGCCGCCCAAGCCGACGTGGCGTGGCCGTCGCGCAGGCTCCAGAAGCGACCCAGAGCGAGCGCCACGGCGCCGCCGGCGACGGCCACGAGGAACGTCTTCCTGGTCGTCGCCCAGCTTGGCCCGTCCACACGTGCGGCCACCACACGACCCCCTTGGCCCCCATTCGCAGGGGGCTGATCGCCCTGCGCCTGAGCCCAATCGTGCCCCCTCACGAGTCTCGCGTCAAGGATTGCGGGCAAGAGACACCTTGACATGTGCGAGTCATGGCGTAGAACGGGTAGTAGAGAGATTGTGGAAGGGTGAGCGGCGCGAGACCGTCGCGCCTGGATCTGGGGGTGGTGCGAATGAGACCGCGATTCCGCAGCGCAAGCACGGACACGTCCTACGATCGCCGCCGGGGATGGCACTCCGTCGGTCGCGGGACCGCGGCCACCTTCCTGCTCGTGGGCATTCTCGTGGCCATGCTCTTCACCGCGGCGAGCGCCTCGGCGGGCGCGCCGAAGCTGGCGAAGCTCACGGCGTCCGGGGTGCGGGAGCTTCCCGCCGGGCTCGGGGTCCTTCGGGGCGAGACGGGCGCGTCGGGGAGTCTGCTACCGGCCGTGCCCGCTCCGGTACCCGGCGTGACGGGCGCACGCGCCGCCGCCGTCACGATCTTCTACGACGGGTCCGAGGGGAGCAGTTCGCCATGGAGCGTCGTCGGCGACCCGACATGGGCCATCACGACCTACCGCGCGGCCGCCGGCGCCCACTCGTCCTACTGCTCCGGCAGCGTGTTTCCGGCACCCGGCCCGTACGCCAACGGCATGTCGGCGCTGAGGATCGCGGGGCCGTTCGACCTCTCGGGCGTCACCGCGGCGACGTTCGCCTTTAAGCTCTGGCTCAACAGCGAGCTTGGCCACGATGGTATCTACTACCTTGTCTCGGTCGACGGCCAGAACTACTACGGACCTGATGGCATCTCGGGCAACAGCCAGGGCTGGATCGACCGGAGCCTCGACCTCACGGCCGTGCCGACCCTCGGCAACGTGTGCGGCCGCAGCCAGGTGTGGATCGCGTTCCAGTTCGAGAGCGATTCCTCGATCACCGGCGAGGGCGCCTACGTGGACGAGGTGAGCATCACCGGCGGCGGCTCGGGGGGCGCAGACGACGATATCCCCGGGGTGGCCATCCCGTCGTCTCCGTTCACCGGGAGCCTCTCCGGGACCACCGACTATGACGACGTCTTCCGGATCGCGCTCACGGCGGGCCAGACTCTCACTGCGGGCCTCACGGGGCCGTCCGGAAGCGACTTCCGCCTGTACCTGTACGCGCCCGGTACTGCCAGCGTGAAGGATCCCAACACTCCCTTCGTGGCCAGTGCTACCCAAGGCAGCTATCCGCGCAGCTTCAGCTATACGCCCACGCAGAGTGGTACCTACTACCTCGACGCGTACGCACAAACGGGCGACGGCGGCTACACGGTGACCTACTCCGCTGGCGGTGGCGACGTGGGGCTCGTCCTGAGCGCGGATCCGCTGACCGTTCCCTACCGCGGAGCAGTCGACCTCAGCGTGACGCTGATGGACGCGTCCTCGGGATCCCTGCTTCCCGGTCGGGAGATCGAGTGGTGGTACGCGCAGGACGACAACATTCAGAGGGAGTGGATCGTAGGGGGCACCGACAGTTCGCCGACCGGCGAATACTTGCTGCGGCTCTCTCCGATCTCCAAGCGGACGTACTTCATCATGCGCTTCCCAGGCGACGGTCAGTATGAGGAGGGCTGGAGCAACTTCGTCAAGGTCATGGCACGCGCCAAGCTCACACCGCCGGCCGTTCCGTCTCGCGTTGGCGCCAACAGGATGGGCACGTGGTGGGGCACGATCAAGCCGCCGCACTCTGACGCAGAGACTAGGATCAGCAACACCAAGGTCTATTGGGAGCGCTACCTCGGAGGGCGGTGGCGGCTGATTTCTTGGGGATTCGCGAAGTCGTTCAAGAACACGTCCTCGGTGACGAAGTACAGCGCGAGTGTGTTCTTCCCCTCATCCGCCGCCGGGAAATGGAGGGTCCGCGCTGTTCACCAGGACAGCGATCACGCCAAGACGACCTCGTCCTGGAGGACATTCACCGTGCGCTGACGCCGGGCGGCGAGCCCGACAGGCGCCGTTCGATCTGAAAGCCGGCCCGCGCGAGGAAGACCGGGAGCGAGCGGATCGTGTCGCGGTCCTTCTCCTTCTCGTCCTCGGTGAGCTGGCTCCAGGGGACGAGGGACGGGTGCGTCTTCTTGCGGTTCTGCTTGTCGCCGGGGGCGTGGACCCAGCCGGCTCGCACGTAGTCGTCCATCCAGCGCTCGTGTTCCTTGACGGCCAGCATCTCCACCTCACCCGGCGTGAAGGTGAAGCGGTCGGCGTCCCAGTCGGTCAGCGGGGCGAGCGTGCATCCGAGTTTCTCGAGCTTGACGCCGATGTCGTCGGCTTGGCGGCGGTTCGCCTCCTGCAGGCGCGGCGGCAGATCGTCCCAAGGCACGAGCGAAGGATTGCTCTGCGGTGTGTCGCCGCGCGCGGTCTGCTGGCGGAGGTACTGGCTGTGGATGGCGCGGGCCAGGGTCTCGTGCGCTCCGCCGAGGACCAGCTCGGGCGTACACGCACGATCGTAGACGGGGAAGGTTCGCAGCAGCTCGCACGCCTGGCCCGCGCCTCGCGGCAGAAGCTTGGCGAGGCCGACCTCGTCCCGCACTCTCACGATGATGCGCGGGGCGCCCGCGGGCAGGCACTCCCGCAGGGAGAGGCCGATCGAGATGGCGGCCGGCTCGTCGTTGAGGCAGATGTAGGCGGCGGAGAGGTCGCAGCGGCCGTCGGCGTCGACCAGCACAGCATGAGCATCGAAATCGGGGCGCGTGACGTCAGCCGTGTACGGCACGATCTCGCAGGTGGTAGCCAGACGCGGATACCGCGCGCAGAGCGCCTCGGTCATGCGTTTGGCATCCTTGCCGATGAGCATCATGCGCAGCCGCTGACCGCTCTCGCGGAAGTGCGGCTGCCAGTCGCGCGCCGCGTGCAGGACGACACTGCGTCCGAAGTTCCCGAGCCCGACGACGAGCACGCGCAGCCCGCGGTCAGCCTGCTCGGGGTCGACCAGCGGATACTCCTCCAGGATGGTGCGCGCCGCGAGGTCGAGCACGCTGAAGAGTTCGAGTCGCATACCGGCATCCAGGCCGGACGTGAGCTCCCTCTGACGCAGGAGCTGACAGAGGTCCGGATCGAGTACGTGCACGACGCACCTGAGCGGTCTGCCGCGCCGTCTGGCCACCAGACCGTGCGCGGCAAGCCCGACTTCGGCGTTGGCGCCGTCGTCGCGGCATACTGAGATCAGGTGCTCTGCCCGCGCCACTCCCGCCGCCTTCAGCACGTCCGCATCGGTGGCGTCGCCGACCAGCACGGCGATGCCCTCGTCCCGGCACTGCTCGATCCACGGGTTGGCGCGATCTCGCTCGACGACGACCGTCCGAGCCCCCAGGCTGTGGAAACCCCGCGCCAGGCGAAGGCCCTTGTCGCCGAGGCCGCAGATCACGACGTGACCGCGCATCATGCGCAGACGCAGCCGCAGGGTCCTGCCCCAGAACGCGACGACAAGGGCGGCAACGGTGGTATAGACG
>Ga0209254_10001955_pt1 | contig 18646 bp, 16 predicted proteins | sample FrelakmetDIP11DI_FD_187148 | JGI IMG/M metagenome (GOLD analysis project Ga0209254, IMG submission 187148) | Freshwater lake sediment microbial communities from the University of Notre Dame, USA, for methane emissions studies - DIP11 DI (SPAdes)... | ecosystem: Environmental > Aquatic >...
ACCGTCTGCGATCTGCGTGACCAGTGGGGGGATGGAACGTCCTCCCAACTCCCAGCGGGACAGCCCCTTGGCTTCGTAATACGGCTGCATCTGTGCCACAAGCTTCGTGTCACTGCCTTGCGTCTTGATGATGGCATTGATGCGGACCGATTCGCCTTTAGAGTTGGTGCACACCAATCGATGCGGTAGATGCTTGAGTTGGGGTCCCTCGCCTGTCTCCGGGCGTTCCACCGTGTGTTCCTGCACCAAGACCCACTCATAACCGCAATCCTTGAGTGTCTTGACGTACTCGTACGCCACATCCGGGTGATTGGGCAGCGCCATCTCGGACGGCGAGAACCCCCTCACCCGCGAAAGCGCCTCGAGACCGAAAATCCCGGCGAAATGCTGCTGCCATGCCTTAACATGGAGACGATAGTCCTGCATCGGTGTCGAAGGGGCGACCGCATGGCCCCACGGGGCGCCCAGCCATTCAACAGCACGAAGATAGTCGGGGTTACACGTGATCATCTTGAGTTGATCGAAGACGTCATCAAGGCCCATCTTGCGGAGACCGTGGAAGAGTGTTCCAGAGTACTCGAGCATCGCGCGCGGCTCCTTGCCTTCTCGAATCAGTTGCGGAATGAACTCGCCCATTCGTTTGTAACACCAATGAAAGACAGGCGCATTGTGGTTATCGCCAATGCCCTGATTTTCCATCATGTATTGGAGGTTACTGATCAACTCCGCCGTGCGCAGTTCGCTCCCGCCGGCCGGAATGAGCGGCTGATGCATATGCAATGCGATGGCGCACCCGCTCCGGATATGCTCGAGCGACAACCGACTCTCAGTCTTGTAAATCCACTTCGGTCGATCTCGGATCGCTTGTTCGACCTGTGCTTCTGCACCACAGACATTGGGTAAACCCTCGACGTATTCACTCAGTGCCCCCATGTAGCCCCCTCTGCTGAATCTTGAATGGCTGTTGAAAAAAGCCGACGAAGTATATTGCCAGCCTGTGCCCAGGAATCCGCACATCAGAGTCGCCGGATCAGCTGCTATTGTAGCGAGTTCTCGGAATTTCCCACTGTGCGCAGATGCTGACCGGTTTCCTTGGAGACATGCGCGGTTGCGGCAGGAGGGATCTTGCCCTCCTCGCTCGCTATGCTTACGCCATCGGTTGAGTAAACGGCGCGGTTAACCGCTGGGGCGACAGCTTGTCAGCCTCGTTAGCCCGTAATCGTTGTCGATACCGACTTCACTGCACGAGTGCTCGACATCGTCCATTGACCTGGGCCATCCACGCCGGAGTTGCCCGACTGTCGAATTGCGGCACGGCTTGTTTGCCGCCCCGGAGTATCTATCCAACCGGGTGGCTACCCAAACTGCGCAGCATCGTCTCGGGCCCCTCGGACGTATCCTGGTTCGATGTGCAAAACAACCCCTCAACTCCGGGCACGACGAGGCGGCGCTGATGAGCCCCAAGCTCAAGCCTCATCGCCGGACCTTGAACCGACACTGAACACTTCGCCAATGCGGATTACAGAAACCAGGTCTTCAGTGTGCTGTAGCGCGCCCCGCAAGAGTCGAGTTTCGATTCCACCAGGCAATAGGAATGGATGGTCCAGTTGATCGGTGCGGAGCAGGATTCTGTTGCGCACTCACCTTGAACGTTTCTTCCTAAAGTGAGATGCGCGCGAAACGGCCGGGCATCTATGAGAAAACCTCCCACCGTCAAACTGCTTTTCAGCGCCTCTACGAGCCGTTCCAGCGGCACAGGCGTAGAGCGAGGCGCAATCCAAATCAACTTCCTGCGCCGCTGGTACGCAATATTCTCTAACGCGAGCGCGAAAGGGTATTCAGAAGAAGGTTCCAGATCAAACAGGTAGTTCAATCGGGTTCCTGCGACGGAGCCAAGAAAGGCCAGCGTGATGTGAAAATTCTCGCGCGCTACCCATCGCCCATGGGTGTGCTGGCGAAGGCCAGCCACCACGCCTTCGAGTTTCTTGCAAACACCCTCATCTGGCCGAAGGGCGAAAAAGAGACGGTGTAGCGCTTGTGGCGCTCGATCATCCTCGGGTGGCATCGAGGATCCCTCGCAGTGCTATCCCGACTGCCTGCCGCCGGATGTGTCGCCGGTCGCCCGCGAGCAGCTCCCGCTTTGTCTGGCTAAACCGACCTTCTCTTGACAGCCAAGCGATCCAGACCGTACCGACCGGTTTATCGGCCGTACCCCCCGCAGGCCCGGCAATCCCGCTGATCGCTACCGCAAGGTCGGCCCCGGATCGTTTCAGAGCACCGGCCGCCATGGCTCGCACGGTTTCCTCGCTGACCGCACCGTGTTGGGCAAGCGTCGCTTCCGAGACGCCCAACAATTCCCGCTTTGCCCGATTGCTGTAGGTGACGAATCCGCACTCGAACCATTCCGAACTTCCTGGGACGTCCGTAATGGCTGCCGCCGCCCATCCCCCGGTGCAGGATTCGACCGTGACGAGCCGTACACCGCGCTTTCGCAGTGCTGTTCCGACGATCTCGGCGAGGCCATAGAGCTCAATGTCTTTCATGTAATATGCTCAGCTCCCAATTGTCACTGCCAATCCCCACGGCTGCCGATGACTGAACCGCCTGTGAACGCGCCCTCGCACACGCCCATGATGCAGCAGTATCTGCGGATCAAAGCGGAGCACCCCAATACGCTCCTGTTCTACCGGATGGGAGATTTCTACGAGTTATTCTTCGACGATGCAAGGCGGGTCGCCCAACTCCTCGACCTGACACTAACCAGCCGCGGTGAGTCGGGGGGGCACCGCGTACCGATGGCCGGGGTCCCTTACCACGCAGCGGAGAACTATCTGGCCCGCCTGATGAAAGCGGGCGAGTCGGTCGCCATTTGTGAACAAATCACCGACGTCGCTATCGGCAAAGGGCCGATGGAGCGTAAGGTCGTGCGCATCCTGACACCAGGCACCGTCACTGATGATGCATTACTCGAAGAACGTAGGGACAATCTCCTCGCTGCCCTCACCACCATCGACAATACTTTCGGATTCGCCACCCTGGATCTAACCTCTGGCCGGTCCACCCTTCAGCAGGCAGACTCCGAGGACCATGTCCTCAGTGAACTCGAACGGCTAAAGCCAGCCGAACTCCTCGTCAACGAAGCGTGGGCCCTACCCGAGACGCTTGCCAACCGACCTGGGCTGACACGGCGACCCCCTTGGCATTTCGATCCGGCGAGCGGCTATCAGCTGCTGCTGCGCCAGTTCGGGACCCGCGACCTCCGAGGTTTTGGCTGCGAACATAAACACGCCGCGATCGCCGCGGCCGGCGCGTTGCTGCAATACGTCAAGGAGACGCAGCAGGCGACGCTTCGCCACCTACAAGGCCTGCGCTTTGAAGCGCCAGACGACGCCATTGTGTTGGATGCCGCAAGCCGTCGCAACCTTGAATTGGACTACCATCCGTCGGGGCGCACCGAACTGACCCTGTTCGGCACTCTCGATAAGGCTGTTACCGCAATGGGCAGTCGTTTGCTGCGCCGCTGGTTACATCGCCCACTCCGAGACCGGAAGATCTTGAATGCTCGCTTCGCTGCCATCGAAACTCTGTTGGATGGAAATCGCGAGGAAACGTTGAGGGAAGCCCTCCGGCCAATTGGAGATGTAGAGCGCATCACCGCGCGGATCGCAATGAAGAACGCAAGACCACGAGATTTCGTCCTCTTGCTTCATTCCTTAAAGAGCTTGCCGCTCTTGCAAAACCATCTCCAGGATTTTTCGGGCTGCTCGCTGCTGGAGGAACTGAGCGAGAAGATCGCCGAACACCCCGACCTGTGCGAACTACTATCCCGAGCCATCGTCGAGAATCCGCCAGCGCTCGTTCGGGATGGCGGCGTCATCGCCTCCGGATACAACGCCGAACTCGACGAACTCCGTGAACTCAGCCAACACGCAGACGGGTTTCTTATCGCTCTCGAAGCGGCGGAAAGGCAGCGCACCGGCATTGGCAACCTCAAAGTTAACTTCAACCGGATCCACGGATTCTACATCGAGCTACCCCGCTCCCAAGCGGAGCAAGTTCCTGAGGACTACGTCCGGCGGCAAACCCTGAAGAACGTGGAACGTTACACCACCTCGGAACTTAGGGCCTTCGAGGCAAAGGTCTTGACGGCACGCGAACAGGCCCTCGCGTGCGAGAAGGCCCTCTACGACGAACTAATGGAGCTGCTTGCGCCATCCATACCCGCATTGCAGCGATGCGCCGAAGGTTTGGCAGAATTGGACGTCCTGGCCAACCTCGCCGAACGCGCGCACAGACTCGATTACCATCGCCCGACGCTCACCGACCAAGATGGGCTTCGCATCGTCAACGGACGTCATCCGGTTGTGGAGCGCTGCATCCAAACGCCTTTTGCGCCCAACGACATGCAGCTGGACGACGACCGACGCATGCTCATCATCACCGGGCCCAACATGGGTGGCAAGTCGACTTACATGCGCCAAACGGCGCTGATCGTTCTTCTCGCTCATATCGGCAGCTTCGTTCCCGCACAAAGCACCGAGATCGGCCGAATCGATCGGATCTTTACCCGTATCGGGGCGTCAGATGACCTCGCCACTGGACGCTCGACTTTCATGGTCGAAATGACGGAAACAGCTCACATCCTCAACAGCGCCACGATGAGCAGTCTAGTACTGATGGACGAAATTGGCCGGGGAACCAGCACGTTCGACGGACTGTCACTCGCCTGGTCCGTCGCCTTGCATCTTGCACGGGAAATCCGCGCGTTGACGCTATTTGCCACCCATTACTTCGAGTTGACGACACTGACCGAGGAGTGTGAGGCGATCCGCAACGTGCACCTGGACGCCGTCGAATACGATGACCGCATCGTTTTTCTGCATACGGTCAAGGACGGCCCGGCCAATCAAAGCTACGGCCTACAAGTGGCAGCTCTAGCCGGTGTTCCCAAAGGCGTGATCCGTCACGCCATGACGATCTTGGAGAACCTCGAAAGAAACACCTGCGAACGACAGCAACGGTACTCTCCACAGAGCCAATTGGACATGTTCGTCGAGACCGACCAGCTGCCAGTTATACGCTTGCTGGAGAGCATCAATCCCGACGATACGACCCCACGGCAGGCCCTGGAGTGGTTGTATAAGTTGAAGTCGATCGAAAACTACTGACCCGTCCCATCATCGCGCGAAATCGAGCATCCCGGTCTCGCGCATGCCGCTTGATGAGCCTCCATTATGCCACTCGGACACGGCCGGTCCGCTCCCTGTTGCTGTCTCGAAAGGCAAGAGCCCTATCCAAGATGCGGAGACGGCAAGGTCACTGCCCCGCGGTCGCAAATCGTAATAACCGCACCCGGCCGTGAGCCTGTCACACGACTTCGCCGCCGCGAGAAAGATAAGCGGCTAGGCCTTATTTTCATGACTGAGCAACTGGGACAATTGCGCTGCCGGCACATAGCCCGGCAGAATGCTGCCCTTGTCGGTAACGATCATCGGGGTGCCGGACGCTCCGAGTGCCGATCCCAGTGCCATGTGCTGACTAACTGGGTTTTCACAGGTCTTCTCGGGCAGAGACTCGCCCTTCTTCGCTTTGGTTAAAGCCTCGTTACGATTCCCGGCACACCAGACGGACACCGCTTTCTTGTAAGATTCCGAATCTTCCCCAGCCCGTGGGAAAAACAGATACCGTATTTCGATCCCCGCGTCGAGATACTGCTTGATCTCTGAGTGCAATTTGCGACAGTAGCCACAATCGATGTCGGTGAAGACATACGCCACGTATTTCGTAGTTTGGGGCTTGAAGACGATCATGTTGGCGGTGCCGACCTTGTTCAACGCGTTGATCCGGCCTTCGGCGAGCCTTGGCTCGGTCAAATCCCGGCGCGCTTTGATATCGATCAGCGAACCTTGAATGAGATAGCTTCCGTCTTCCGAAACGTAGAACAACTTCGGCCCAAGCATGACCTCGTAGAGACCCTTGATCTTGGTCGGTTCAATCGAATCCGGCTCCATGCCGGGGAGTGCTTGCTTCAAGGCGTCTCGAATGGATTTCTGGTCAGCGGAGACCACCGTAGTCGCCAGAAACGATGACAACCCCAGCGCGACTACAAAACGCGATAACTTCATGAAATCACCCAAAATGGATCTGCAGTGGTATTAGAAAAGCGGTTTCGCCGCTGGGAAGTTCAACTGAGAAGACGCTCAAGATCCAGGTAGAACGCCAAGCTCATCAGCGATATCAGAATGAAAACGCCGATCTGCTGACAAACCATGACCGTTTTTTCGGATAAGGGACGACCCTTAACGGCTTCGACCGCATAGAGGGCCAGATGGCCGCCGTCGAGCACTGGAATTGGCAACAGATTCAGCACAGCCAAGCTCACGCTTACCGCCGCTAGGAATTTTAGAAACTGCACCAGGCCCAGTCTGGCCGAAGCCCCAGCGTACTGAGCGATGCTCAGGGGACCACTCAGATTCTCCAGCGCCGCCTTACCGATGAGCATCCTGCCGATCATCTTTAGGGTCAGTGCGGAATAGTCAAACGTCTTGTCCCACGCAGCCGCGATAGCCGGAACGAGCCCGAGTCGGTACGTCACCCGCATCTCAGCGTCGATTTCCGGCGGAATTCTCACCGACGCGCCGATCCGTCCGATGACTCCCGCGCCCTTGGTTATCGGGGCGGGTTTGATCTCTAGTGGCACATCCAAGCCCGCGCGCTCGACCAAAAAGTGGATGTTGACGTCTGGGTGGCTTTGAACATACTTCACCCACTGTTGCCACGTCCCGATCGCAACGCCTTCGACTTCGACGATTCGATCGCCAGAGCGAAGCCCAGATTGCTCCGCTGCACTGTTCGACTCAACTCGATCAACGATGGCCTCTAAGTTCGGTTGCCAAGGCACAAAACCGAGGCGCTCGTATAGCTTGTCAGGCGATTCCATCAACTCTGGGGGAACCCTCAAAAGACGCTGAACGACCTCGCCCTCGGGCGTGCGCACAGTCACGGGAATCTCCCGGGCATCCATGACCTCCTCGAGCAACTGGCTGATCGCCTCATTCCAGGTCGGAGTCTTGTGTTCACCGACCGCTGCGATTTCATCACCTGCACGGAATCCAGATTGTACGGCGAGGGTTTCGGCGGGCACCTCCCCAAGAACCGGTCGAAGGCCGCTCTCACCAATCATGAACACGAGCCAGTAGAGCAGCAGGGCCAACAAAAAATTGAACAAGGGGCCGGCCGCAACGATCGCGAAGCGCGCCATTAGCGGCTGACGATTGAATGCATAAGGCAGATCAGCAGCACCAACGGGGCCTTCGCGCTCATCTACCATGCGCACATACCCGCCGAGCGGTATTGCAGAGACGGTGAATTCGGTAGTGTCTTGAGACTGCTGATAGCGCCAAATCGGTTTCCCGAAGCCGAGAGAAAATCGGAGCACCTTGACGCCGAAGCGTCTCGCCACCCAGTAATGGCCGTATTCGTGAATTGCGATCAAGATCGCAAGTGCCGCCAGAAACGAGACAACCGAATGCAGAATGGAATACATTCACTCTTACCCGCAGGCGATATCAGCAATGTGGCGTCTAGCTACTTCGCGAGCCCGTCGATCCGCTTCCAGAACGCATTCGATGGATGTGACGACGGAGGCCGCAACCGTGTCCATGCAGAAACGAATAGTGTCAGCGATTGAGGTAAACCTAATGCGGCCATCAAGGAAACTCGAAACAGCTTCTTCATTTGCCGCGTTGAGAACAGCCGGCATTGTTTGTCCCTCGCGCACCGCCCCATAGGCCAAACCCAAACAAGGAAAACGACGATCGTCAGGCCGATCAAACTCTAACGATTTGACCTGAAGCAGATCCAAAGGTTCGGCTCCGGATTCAAACCGGTCCGGCCAGGCGAGAGCATGAGCGATGGGCACTCGCATATCCGGATTGCCCAACTGAGCGAGCACCGAGCCGTCGACATAGTCGACCAGCGAATGGATGACGCTCTGGCGGTGAACGACGACGCTCACATCATCGGGCACGACGTCGAACAGGAGACAGGCTTCAATGACTTCTAGGCCCTTATTCATCATTGTCGCCGAGTCCACCGATATCTTCCTTCCCATCACCCAGTTCGGATGAGCCACGGCTTGTGTCGGCGTCACAAGGTCCAGTTGCTCGATCGGAGTGGACAGGAACGGCCCCCCGGAGGCGGTTAGCAGTATCTTGCGCACCTCCGCGGCCCGGATCCCGGCCCGGTAGTTGGAGGGCATGCATTGAAAGATGGCGTTGTGTTCGCTATCGATCGGCAACAGTTGGGCGTGCGCGCGTCGGACCTCCGCCATAAACAGCGGCCCCGACATCACCAAGGCTTCCTTGTTCGCCAACAGGATGCGCTTTCCGGCTCGGGCCGCAGCCAACGTCGGCATCAGCCCGGCTGCCCCGACGATGGCGGCCATCACTTGATCAACCTCGGGCAAGGAGGCTACCAGCTCCAAGGCCTGTGGTCCACTCAACACCTCGGTCCGTTTTAACCCCCGCGCTTTCAGGCCAGCACGTACCTTAGCCGCCTGGGTCGGATGAACGGCAACCGCGCACTGAGGCTGGTGCTCAACACACTGTTCGACGAGCCGGTCGACATTGTTGTTCGCAGTGAGAGCCACGACCCGAAAACGGTCCCGGTGTCGGGCGACGACATCCAGTGTGTTTACCCCGATCGAGCCGGTTGATCCGAGGACGCAGAGCCCCTTCATAGGAAAATCCCGCGAAGCATCGAACCCAAATAAAAGACTGAAACGCCAGCCGCCAGACTGTCGATGCGATCCAGAACACCGCCGTGCCCCGGAACCATCGTCCCGCTATCTTTCACTCCCCGGAGTCGCTTCGCCAGACTTTCAAAGAGATCACCGCACACCGATATGATCACAGTCAATAGTGAGAGCACCACAAAATCGGCAATCATAATCGGCTTGAACTCGTAAGCAACACCCACGGCGGCCGAGAGGATCGCTGCGGCAACCAGTGCCCCATAAACCCCCTCCCTGGTCTTACCGGGGCTGATTTGCGGCAAGAGCTTGGTTTGCCCAAAGCGCTTCCCGATGAAGTAGGCCGCCGCATCAGCTAACCAAATCAGCAGGAACAAGAACAACACCTGCTTTACCTCGAAGTGTATCCGCAACCACACCATCAGGATCCACGCCGTGATGAGGAAGAACAGGCCGACAAGGAATTTTAGGACCGGAGGATAGCGCAGGCGCAGCAGCTTATCCGGTGCGACACGCATCGCCATACCGATAGCGAACCACCAAATTACGGCTAACCAAGGCAACCAATCCAGCGCATAAGATGCCCAGTAGCGCGCGGTCAACTGGCAGATAAGGAGAACTCCGACGAAGCCAAGCCGACTCCACAGCGAGGAGAGTCCCGCAAGATCCGTCCACTCCCAAGACGCCATCAGAATAACCATGCCCCACATGAACGCGAACCACTGCCACTGCAACTTAAGTATCCCGAGAATGATTATCGGGGCTAGTACTGCAGCGGTGATGAGACGATTTCTCAACATAACATGACGATTCCCAATACCTTTTTACCTAACGCGAAGTCGTTTGCACCGAGAAAGCTTCAACTTGTTCGCCTGTGCCGCCGAATCGCCGGTGTCGGCTCGAAAAATCCGCGAACGCCTGATCCAGTAAATTCTCGTCAAAGTCGGGCCAAAGCGTCGGGGTAAAAAAAAGCTCGGTGTAGGCGAGCTGCCACAACAGAAAGTTGCTGACGCGCTGCTCGCCTCCGGTGCGGATGAATAGGTCGGGCTCTGGAAGATCGGCTGTCGACAGATGACTTCCCAAGAGCTCCTCGCTGATCTCCAGTCCTTTCCGCTCACCCCGCTCGATCTGATCTGCGATCCGGCGAACTGCGTTCACAATATCCCAACGCCCTCCATAATTGGCGGCAATAATCAGATCCATACGGTCGTTTTCTATGGTCAGCCGCTCGGAGGCCGCAATCTTGTCTTGAAGCTGCGGCGAGAAAGCTGCCCGATCACCGATCACCCGAAGTCGCACCTTGTTCTTGTGGAGCCGCTCCGTTTCGCGATCCAGGGTCGAGAGAAACAAGTCCATCAGCACCGAGACCTCCTGTTGCGGGCGCCGCCAATTTTCACTGCTGAATGCAAACAGCGTCAGGGCTTGGATGCCTCTCGACGCGCAGTGCTCAACCGCTCTCCGAACTGCCGTAACGCCAGCGCGGTGCCCTGCAGTGCGTGGGAGAAAGCGCTGCTTCGCCCACCGTCCGTTGCCGTCCATGATGATGGCGACATGCCGGGGTAAGCGTTCATTGGTTGGCGCTGTTCCTTCGGATTTCATCGACGTCATAGACAAGGTGTTTACGACCGAGACGGACGGTTCCGTCACGCGACCAGTTTCGGACGTCTGCCTCTCGATCTGGGAAATGCAAAGGCCCCAGATCCTCTCGGCGGCTCTTCTCCAAACGCGGCGCCAACCTCCGCTGCCGGAGCGTTTGATCGTCCCTCTTCGACCGATCCAGACTTGGGCCAAGGATGCTCAAATCGCCATCAGATCGGCTTCTTTTTCTTCCAATAAGGCGTCGATCTCCCTGATGTACTGATCCGTCAGCTTCTGAATCTGCTCTTCGATTCGCCGCTCCTGATCCTCCGATATCTGCTTCTCCTTCAGCGCGGCCTTGACCTCGCCGTTGGCATCGCGGCGGATATTGCGGATCGCGACCCGTCCGTTTTCCCCTTCATGACGCACCACCTTGATCAAATCCTTCCGCCGTTGCTCAGTCAGAGGCGGCATCGGCACACGGATCACCATTCCCGACGTCGCTGGATTCAGCCCCAGATCGGATGCCCGAATAGCCTTATCGACTGCTGCGACCATGTGTTTCTCCCAAGGCGTCACGACGAGCGTGCGTGAGTCCTCGATCGTGACAGTCGCAACCTGGCTGATGGGAACTTCACTCCCATAATAATCCACTTTGACATGCTCAAGCAGGCTGGGGTGTGCCCGACCAGTCCTGATTTTCGCGAGCTCATGCTTAAGCGATTCGATACTCTTTTGCATGCGCTCCGTGGTGCGCTTCTGTATATCGTCGACCATCTATGAGTACCCTAACGTCCCGTTTGCAACAAAGTTCCTATATCCTCACCCAAGACCAAGCGTATGATTGCCCCGGGCTGGCAGATATTCAGCACCCGAAGCGGCATCGCGTGGTCTCGACAAAGGACCAAGGCGGTGGCGTCCATGACATCCAGGCGCTGGTCCAGTGCCTCGTCGTAGGTCAGCTGCGAATACAGGCGGGCATGTGCATTCTTCAGGGGATCGCATGAATACACCCCATCAACCTTCGTAGCCTTAATCAACAGCTTCGCCTCGATTTCTATCGCGCGAAGGCTGGCGGCCGAATCAGTTGTGAAAAAAGGATTGCCTGTTCCGGCGGCGAAGATCACGACACGCCCTTTCTCAAGGTGACGTACCGCCCGACGACGGATGTAATCCTCGCAAACCTGATTGATCTTCAAAGCAGACATGACCCTAACCGGACGCCCCAGGCGCTCCAGAGCATCTTGCATGGCTAAGGCGTTAATAACCGTCGCCAGCATTCCCATGTAGTCTCCGGTAACCCGATCCAGGCCCTCAGCCGCCTTCGCAGATCCGCGAACGATGTTACCGCCGCCGATCACCAAACCGACTTCCACGCCAACCTTGCAGATCTCATCGATCTCGACCGCGAGACGATTCAAGACGCGCCCTTCGATGCCGCCCGTCTGCTCACCCATCAAGGCTTCACCGCTGAGCTTGAGAAGAATTCTCTTGTAGACCGGAGGCTTCATGGAGTGCCTCTCGAGATTTTTCTGCTCAGAGTCAACGAAACCACGATCGAGCTCTCACGCGCCACCACGAACTTGCGCCATAACCTCTTCGGCGAAATTACTCTCCTCCTTCTCAACCCCCTCGCCGACCTCGAACCTGACGAACCTAAACACCCGAGCTCCCCTCGCCTTCAACAGCTGGCCCACGGTCTGATCGGGATCCTTCACGAAGGGCTGACCCACCAAGGTAATCTCGCTGAGGAATTTCTTGATTCGCCCCTCGACCATCTTTTCCACGATGTTCGCCGGCTTGCCGCTGGTCGCGGCCTGCGCGGCAAAGATCTCTCGTTCCTTGGCGACGACAACTGCGGGTACGTCATTCTCCTCGACGCATACCGGCCTGCTGGCTGCGACATGCATCGCGACATCTTTGCCAAGATCGGCATCGCCAAAGAGATCGACGAGCACGCCGATGCGGGTCCCATGGAGGTAACTGGCAACGCGACCATGTTCGCTCTGATACTTTTCCAAGCGGCGTACAGCGATGTTCTCACCAACCTTTGCTACCAACTCCCGGCGCACCTGCTCCACCGATGCAGTCTGCCCAGCCAACGGTACGTCCAGTAGGTCGTCGACCGATGTTATTTCGATATCAAGAGCAGTCTTGGCGAGCGCCCCGCAGAAACTTGCGAAATCCTCGCCTTTGGCGACGAAATCAGTCTCACAGTTAACCTCCAAGATCACCGCCCGCTTACCGTCATCGCTGACGCGTACGCAGATAATTCCCTCGGCCGCTGTTCTACCGGACTTCTTGTCCGCCTTCGCCAGCCCAGCCTTCCGCATGAGTTCCACGGCGGCATCCAGGTCTCCATTGACCTCAGCCAGCGCCTTCTTGCACTCCATCATACCGGAACCCGTTCGCTCCCGGAGTTCCTTAACCATAGCCGCGGTAATGGTCATCAATCAAACCTCACAAACGTCAAATAATCGCTTAGGGCAATAAAAAAGAAGCCCCCAAATGGAGGCGCGTGATCCCACGTTCCACCCGGTATCCTTGGGAAACCGTCAGAAACGCCAGCAGAAAACTACTCGAAAACTGACTATTCGGCGAATTCGCCAAAAGCCTCTTCCTCCGCGATCAACGCCGACTGAGGTGTTTCCGAATCCATCTCCACGAATTCATCTTCGCTCCCGGCTATCTCCAAACCGCTAGCCTTGCCCTGCAAGATGGCCGACGCAGCACTTTGAGCGTAAAGTTGAACTGCACGAATCGAGTCATCGTTGCCAGGAATTATATAGTCGATACCCAACGGACTGTTGTTGGTATCGACTACTCCAACAACAGGTATGCCCAATGCTTTCGCCTCGGCGACCGCGTTCTTCTCATAACCCACATCCATGATGAACATTACCTCTGGCAATCGCTCCATATCGCGGATCCCGCCAAGGTTGTGCTCAAGCTTCTCCAGTTCGCGCATCATTCCGAGCGCTTCTTTCTTGTTAAATCGTTGCAAACGACCGTCCTCGCGTATGGCGCCAAGCTCTTTCATTCGAGCAACAGACTGCTTGATCGTACGGAAATTTGTGAGCATGCCGCCCAGCCAGCGATAATGAACGTAGGGCATACCACAACGACCAGCTTCTTCCTCGATCACCTTTCGCGTGGTTCTCTTGGTGCCAACGAACAGAACATTGCCCCGATTCGCGGCTACCTGTTCGAGGTATCTCATCGCTTCGCCAAACAGCGGCAGCGTTTTCTCGAGATTGATGATGTGTATATTGCTGCGAGCCCCGAAAATGAATGGGGCCATACGGGGATTCCAGTAGCGCGTCTGATGCCCGAAGTGCACACCCGCCTCGAGCATTTGCCGCATCGTCACATTCGTCATGTAGTTCTCCAAAACGGAAATGGGTCGTTCGTCGGCTGCAAGCCCACGAAACGACACCTGGGTTACGCCTCCACGGCCCCCGCGCGACCACCGAATCCAAGCTTCGGCACCCCACCGCGCGTGACGGACTGTGTGTGTTGTTGCTAATTCAAGGTGCGCTTTATACCATAAACGCCAAGCCACCAACAATGTCCCTCCGTCCCGTTCGGCCCGCCTTACGTTCCAAGTGCTCCCAGCTCTTCCATTTTGATGACCATCTCAATTAAGACGCCCGAAGAAGTCGAAAAAATGCGAGCCGCGGGTCGCCTGGCGGCGCAGGTCTTGGAAATGATCGAGCCATACGTTCGCCCCGGAGTCAGCACGGAGGAACTCGATAGGATTTGCCACGATTACATGGTCCAGGTTCAGAACGTGGTGCCAGCTCCACTGAACTATCGGGGCTTCCCAAAGTCGATTTGTACATCTGTTAATCATCAAGTTTGTCATGGCATACCAGGTCCCAAGAAGTTGAAATGTGGCGATATCGTGAATGTCGACATCACCGTCATTAAGGACGGCTTCCACGGCGACACCAGCAAGATGTTTGTGATCGGAGAAGCATCGATTCGGGCGAGGCGGTTGGTCGCGGTGACGCAGGAAGCTATGTACTCAGGGATTGAGCGTGTGCGCGCAGGTGCGCTGCTGAGCGACATCGGGCGGGCTATTCAGCACCATGCCGAGGCGCATGGGTATTCCGTCGTGCGAGAATTCTGCGGTCATGGAATCGGGCGAGAGTTTCACGAGGAACCACAGGTTTTGCACTACAGTGACCCTGGTATGCAACTCCGAATGCAGCCAGGCATGACATTCACTGTCGAACCCATGGTCAATCAGGGAAAACGCCATGTAAAGATCCTGCCCGATGGCTGGACAGCGGTAACGAAGGACCATAGCCTGTCAGCTCAATGGGAACACACAGTACTCGTAACCGCAGACGGCTACGAAATCCTCACTCTACGCCAAGAAGAAATGCGGGAACATGGTCGCCTCCAGGTCGCTAGCGCTTGACACAGTCGCGCCGTCGTCACTCGGCTATCTCAAGAGCTGCAAAGATAGGGTCGAGCAATTCAAGGCCGGCCTCATCGCCCGATTTCAAACAGACGAACCAATCGGGAATCTCATCAGATCCCGGGCGCAATTCATCGACGAACTCCTGATTGAATGCTGGCAACGCTTTCTCGGGCCATTTGCCGAACGCTTGGCCTTAATTGCCGTCGGCGGCTATGGTCGCGGCGAACTTTCCCTTTATTCCGACATCGATCTGCTTGTTCTGATGGACTGTGCCGATCACACGCTAGGTGCGGAATGTCCTGATCATAAAGCATACCAAAGTGATCTCGCGCAGTTCTCCAATTCCCTCTGGGACATTGGCCTCAAGCCCGGGCTAAGCGTGCGCACGCTCGAAGAATGCGTCGATCAGGCACGGAAGGATCAAACTACTATGACGAGTCTCATGGAGTCGCGCCTTCTCTTCGGCTCTCAGACTCTTTACGAGACGCTGTGGAACAGGATCGGCCCCGATTATCTGTGGCCGTCAAGAAAGTTTTTCGAAGCGAAGCTGACAGAACAGAAGGCTCGTTACGCAAAGTTTCACGACACAGCCTACAACCTCGAACCTAACGTCAAAGAAGGACCTGGTGGGCTACGCGACATCCAGATCGTTGGATGGATCATTAAACGTCACTACAATTCCCGCGACCTCCGTGACCTGGTCGTTCATGGCTGGCTCACGGAGATTGAATTTGCCGAATTAGTCGCCGCTCAGGAGTTTCTTTGGCGAGTGCGGTTCGCGTTGCATGCATTGACCGGCAAATGCGAGGATCGCTTGCTGTTCGACCATCAAAAGGAATTGGCAAGGCAGTTCGGCTACGAAGGGCAAGACGTCAACGAGTGCGTAGAGTACTTCATGCAGCAATACTTTCGCACCGTCATGGGAATCGAGCGCTTGAACGAGATGCTTCTCCAACTCTTCAAGGAAGTAGTACTACACGGTGCAGAAGACTTCCTGATCCTTCCGATTAACCGCTACTTCCAGGCGGTGAACAACTACATTGAGACCATTCATCCGGAGGTCTTCACCGAGGAGCCTTTGGCCTTGCTACAGATCTTTCTCGTCCTACAACAGAATACAGCCCTTCAAGGCGTTCGCGCCTCCAGTATCCGATTGATTCGGCAGCATCTTTACCTCATTGACGAGAAGTTTCGCAGCGACCCGCGCGCCTGCGCACTCTTTATGGAGATACTCCGACGGCCCCGCGGAATAACCCACCAACTGCGTCGCATGAACCGGTATGGCGTGCTCGCCGCCTATCTGCCCGCCTTCGGCAGGGTTGTCGGGCGCATGCAGTACGATTTGTTTCACGTCTATACCGTGGATGAGCACACATTGTTCGTCATTCGCAATCTGCGGCGTTTCGCACTCGAAAAGTTCCGCCCAGAACATACCCTGTGCAACGAGATTTTCCAGCTGATCGAGAAACCCGAACTTCTCTATATCGCGGGGTTGATGCACGATATCGCGAAAGGTAGCGGGGCCGATCATTCGATTGCCGGCGAAGCCATTGGCGAAGACTTCTGTCGAAGACACGGCGTGTCGAAGAGGGATACTGTTTTGGTCAGTTGGCTGGTTCGCAACCACTTGCTGATGTCGCTTACGGCCCAGCGCAAGGATATTAGCGATCCTAAAGTGATACACGAATTCGCTGAACAGGTCGGGGATCAGAATACGCTAAATCACCTGTTTCTGCTCACAGTAGCCGATATCCGCGCGACCAACCCAAGTCTTTGGAATAGCTGGCGGGACGCGCTGCTTCGTGAGCTATTCGCAACCACGCGTTGGGCACTCCGCCGTGGGTTGGAAAAGCCCTTGGGGCGTGCCGAGAAAATTGAAGGACTCAAGAGTGAGGCTCGCGAGCTGCTGCAGAACCTTGGACTGGCTGCAGGAACTGTGGATCGGGTCTGGAAGGATCTGGGCGACGAGTACTTCCAGCGTTACCTTCCGGACGAAATCGCCTGGCACACCATTGCCATTTCCTCCTGTCGCGTGGACGATTTCCCGTTGGTGCTACTGAGGCCAGTGAGTCAGCGCGGCAGCCCGGAAATCTTCGTGTACGCCAAGAACCAGGACTTCATCTTTCCGCACACCACGGCCGTTCTGGATCAATTAGGCCTCACAATCTTCGATGCCAAGATCATCACCGCGAAGAACGGCTTTGTTCTCAACAGCTACCACGTCCTCGAGCAAAGTGGACGACCGATCAAGGATCAGCTACGGCAGTTGGACATCTGCAGGAGGTTGCGTGATTGCCTGGTCAAGCCCGGGACCGCACCATTGCAGGTACAGCGCATGGAACCTCGGCACACCAAGCACTTCCCGGTGCCGACTCAGATCGACTTCAAGGAGGATTCTGAAGGGCGTTATACGATCATCGAACTGGTCGCCACCGACCGACCGGGATTGCTATCAAAGGTAGGCCAGGCGTTCAACCGTTTTGGGATTCGGTTGCACAATGCCAAGATTTCGACGATCGGTAGCTATGCGGAGGACATATTTGATATCACCGACCTACACAACCGGCCATTGCATGCCGAAAAGCTCCGGGAAGCTCTCCGAGAAACGATCGTGGAATTGGTCGGAAAGGTCTAAAGGGCGGAGAGTGCAACCGACTGTATACCCCAAGTGAGCCAGGCTGATCAGGAGGCGGTCCTTCTTTGCGCCGCTCATCACAAACACCAACGAGTGCAGGCTTTTCAGGACGTTCTAGCGACGGTTTCTCTGCGCTAAGCTATGACACATTACAACACTTCCCTTCACGAGAAAGGTTCCTGTGGGGCTCATAGACTTTGGTACTCGAGGGGTTGTGGAGCGCCCGACAAGGCTTAGCTCTCAATTTTCATGTTAACTGGGCAATGCGAGGGAGGATTTCTCAACATGGCAAGCGCACCCGCTTTTCTAGAAAATTGGTATCAGGACCGCAATACGGGCAAGACGTTCCGCATCGTCGCCATGGATGAACCAACCGACTCCATTGAGGTACAGTACCTTAACGGCGATCTTGCGGAGTACGACTCCGCTGCGTGGGACGAGTCCAACTTCACAGCCATCGAGCCACCCGAGGATTGGAGCGCCCCATACGACGACGTGGAGGCTGACGATCTAGGCTACACTGATCCAGACCTCCATCAACGGGACAGGCCTAACCTGACCTTGGACGACATCTTGAACGAAGACGAGACTTACTGAAGCAGGCGGACGCCCGGCACACGTGTTCCGCGACGACCTGATGGGTGTATAAGAACCAATCCTGGCTGCATGAAAAACCGACGACTCCGTCACCGATGATCGTTTTGCCTGACCGTAACGTCCGGCCCAACACTGACCAAGGCTGCGTCCCGCTCCCGCCGTTGAACTTGGCGAGGTAATGGCCCCCCGACCTGGACAGCCATCTTTCCAGCGATCGCACTCATCGGCGCCAGAACGGGGAAGACCTCCTTCCGAATCCGTCAGGCTTTTTGTGTGGGATGGCGGTGGTTCCAGCTGTTAACAGCCTCTCGGCTAGAGCCCGATCGACACCCCGCTAGATGAAAGAAGGTGAAAACCATCTGTCAGCCAAGAAATGGGTATTCGACCGACAGTGGTTCCTTCACTCTGACCAACTCTGCATTCCAAGTTTCGGGGGCGCTGCGGAGTTGGGCACCAACCTCTCGTTAGACGCTATCGGTGAACCCTGAACCGGTGCCGGCAGACGCTTCCACGTAACCGGGAGCCCAGCCCCCAGCAAGGCGCTCGCGCCTTCCGGGGTCAGCGCGACTCGGTATTTCTTGCCCTTGATCTTCTTGCGTATACCGATTTTCACGCGCAGTTAGGTGAACACGTAATCGTGGATTTCCCCCTGCGT
>Ga0209254_10001956_pt1 | contig 18645 bp, 15 predicted proteins | sample FrelakmetDIP11DI_FD_187148 | JGI IMG/M metagenome (GOLD analysis project Ga0209254, IMG submission 187148) | Freshwater lake sediment microbial communities from the University of Notre Dame, USA, for methane emissions studies - DIP11 DI (SPAdes)... | ecosystem: Environmental > Aquatic >...
ACCGAGCGCCAATAATAAAGGCAATAAACCAATGTAGATGGCATCTTCCCAATAATTTGCATATCCCCAATAATCAGCAGAGGTTGGGCTGCCGAATATCCCCGGCGCCAACAAGGTGAGCAAATGCCAGGGCCAGAATGAATAATTGAGGGCATAGTCATAATCAACCGCCACGGCGCGCTGCGACTGCGCCAGATATTCCGCGGTAGGAAAAAGCTGGGCGGCACAGATCCCAATCGCCAGAGCCAGCGCCAAAGCGAGCCACAGCCAGGCTTTGATGATCTGTAGCAGACCTGCCAACCAGGCGTCAGGCGAGGGTCGGACCATAAAGCCCGCCCAAAATCCCACCCACAGAGCCGCCAGCAACAGTGTATACCAGGCAGTCTGGGCGTGACCTGCCAGGAGCATCATCACCAAGCACAACACCAGTTTCAGGTAATCCCGAGGCGGCTTTAGCGGCTCGCCATGAGATGGCGTCAGGTAAAGCAACACCCAGGGCAGCCAGGCGGCAGTGGAGGTAATGCTTAAGAATCCCAGTCGAGCGACCAGATACCCGGACAACCCGAACGCCAGACCACTGACTACCTGCGCCAGCACGCCCAAGCCCAGCCGCCGGACAATCAATGCCATGCCAATCCCAGCCCACACCAGGTGCAAGGCAGCGACCAGCGCCATCCCCCAGGCCATCAGCCGCACGCCCGCCAGCGCATACAGGACCAGATACACCCAGTTCGGCGGATACAACAAAGCTGACTGGTAATTTGCCAACAACGGCGCGCCCATCCCCAAAAACGGATTCCACAAAGGTAGATGACCGGCCAACAGGGTTTGCCAGGCATAGCTCCACCAGGGTCCGAACTGCAAGAGCGGCGTGCCCCAGAATAATGCCTTGCCGGTCAGGTAAACCGGCGCTAACAGGATGAAAGGCGCCAGCCAGATAGGCAACAGCGGGAGGTCAAACATTATCCGCAAGCGCGACTGGACAGAATTCATTGCGCGGACCCCACTTGATAGAGAGCGTAATCGCCCTGCTGTTGCACCAAGGTCAGGTAACTGGCCGAAGATGGCAGCCAATCTCCCAGCTCTCGCTCGGCAGGTCCCCACAAGATATAGGCGATGGCGAAGCGATCGATAAACGCCCGACGTTGGTCATCAGAGGTCTGGGATTGGTAAAAGGCCGCGATCTGCGGTTCAAGCTCGGACTTATGAATGCTCTCCGGTCCATGCCCGACCAGCACGCGTACCGGCGCCCAAGCAGGCAATGCATTGCTGGTATCAAACGCGCCCAGAACAGTTGCTCCTGAGGCGGCATTGCGCTCCAAATAATCAAAAACCTGCACCTGTGCAGCGGCGCGAAAGACCGGCTGGGCGGGATACCAGACAGCCAATAAACCACCTAATAAAAGAAATAGGGTCGAAGGAAAAGCCAGCCAGAGCGGGGTAAAGCGGATATCCAGAGGCTGACGGGCGACACCGGCAGGTTTTCCAAAGGGTTGCTCCAGGGCAGCCAGCGCCAATACACACCAGGCCAGCCAGACGCCTTCTGTCAGGCGGCGCTGCAAATCGAATGGTGCGTAGGCCAACAAGGGAAATATCAATACCCAACCGACCGGCAGCCAGCCAGTTCGGAAATCTATGCGCAACAACCGCCGCCCGCCCAGCCAGGCAAACGGCACCAGCAGTCCATAAGCCAATAAAAAATGAAGGATATTAGGCGAACGGATCACATTTTGGGCAGTCCAGAGGCGGGCAAAAGGATCGAAGAAGGCTATCCCCAGATTATAGGCGGTGAACAGAGCGGGTAAAATGGCGGCAGCCAGCAGCCAGCCGATCAGGCGACGCCAGTTGCCCCAATCGACGACTTGCCCGCGATTCTGACAGATCAACTGCCAGACAAGCAGGCCAAGCTGGTGCCAAGCGATTATCACGCCGATGAGCACCAGCGTCAGCGGCTGGAACAACCCCGCCAGCAGCCAAAGCAAGCATAATTGAACCGCATGGCGCAACAATCGATAACGCTTCCCTGGCAACGCTGGCGGCTGATCCGATCCGCTCTCAACCAGCCTGAGGTAGACCAGCAAAGCCCAAAGCAATAGCGCCCGAGCCAAGGCAATATGCGGCAAGCCGTACAGACCCAGGAAGCCAAAGGCCTCTGGAGAATAGAAATCCAGGGGCAGTGATTCTAACCAGATCTGTCTTCCAAGCAGGACCAGCAGCCAGCCCAAACCGCCGCCCAGGCAAGCAAGCGCCACCCCAAAGCGGCGCAAACGGATTTCGCGGATGAAATAAGCCAGGAAATCGTAGCTGGCCAAAATCGCCAGCATCCCTGCAAAAAAGCGGAAAAGGTGATACAGGCTGACCAATTGCTCGTGCAAGCCCGGCGGAGCGGCCAGTTTGCCCAGCAAGAGATAGGGGATATACATGAACAGACCTGCTTGCGGGTAAGCGGTGTAAGGAGTGCGGAACAGCCAGTCGCCGGTAGAACCGCTGAGCATTTTGGCAATATAGGAATTGCCATCTTCGACACCGAAGACAAAACCGGTGAAGCGATCAGCCTGCCCTTGAGTAAAATAACCCAATAAGTAGGGCAGTGTGGTAACCAGCATGACCAGCGTCGCGAAGACCAGCACCCAACGCCACTCCTCCCGGCTGACAGACCGCCAGGTGGTATCTGTCGCCGGTGTGTGAGGCGTTTTATTCATCCTCTCCCCCGTTTCTGCCAATCGAAAAAACCAAACACCAGTATGAGCGTCGCGGTAAGACTGAGACCCAATCCCAGGTAAAGGCTGGACGGGTAGAAACCGAACTCGACCTCATGCTCCCCCGGACCCAACTGCAGACTGCGGAGCAAACCCACCATAACTCCGATTGGGGCCGGCTTGCCATCGATCCAGGCGCGCCAGCCAGGATAAACGACCTCAGACAGCACCAAAAAACCCGGCCCTGCAGCGCGCAGGCTGATCCGGTCAGGGTTGTATCCGAGCAGCTCAACCGGCTGGACAGATTCTCCGATAATAGAATTTACAGGCTGGACCCAAGCCCGCGGCAAGGCTTCCAGGTTGCGGTACAGGCGGGTTGAGCCGAATTGCTGTTCCAGCTCCAACCCATTCACCGGCAGGTCGAACTCAGCAGCCACATAACGGACGTTGAGCAAGCCTAATTTGCGCGGGTCAGGGCGGAAGGAGGCATTGTCGGTGGCAGGCTCGCCAGTAGCGAAGGGAGGCAAGGTGACGCTGTAACCGGCTGATGGAACACCACTGGCCTGTTCCATGAAGTAAACGTACGTTTGCAACTGGAGCGGGTCAACTCCATCGGCAAGCTGCAAGCCATTCGTTGCAGCCGTCTGCTGTGGCAGGCTATAGGATGGCGAATAGATCCGAAAATCCCTGCCCTGGGCAGCCAGATATTGCGCCAGAGGACGGCTGTCTGCCAATACAATTTCCGCCGGGCGCGGCCAGAATAAGGTGCGATCCATGCCGCCCCAATCTAGCAGGCAGATTGCGAACAAACCCACCAGCCAGACAGCGACCGGCAGTCGCCCGGCCAGGTAAAAGCCGATCCAGATGGCGGATAGCAAGGCGAACCCCGCTCCCCAGGCGAAGTTCGGCGGCAGCTTGCCGCCCAGCACCCAGACTCCGGCGCTCAGCGCCAGCTGGAAAGCAACATACGCGGTAAGGACCAGAGCAGCTCTGCGCTGTTGAGCGGCAGAAAGCCCCTCGATGATAGCCTGAACTGAATAAGCAGCCAGCACCAGCAGAGAAATTCCACTGATAAACAACATGCGGGAGGGGACGCGTAACAGGTCGAACAACGGCAGAGTAGCCAGCGCCTGGAATAGCGGCAAATTCGCACCCAATGCAAACCCGAGCGAGAGCAGGAAAGCAACCAACCAGAAGCGGACCGCCGCCTGGCGAGGACGCCAGAAGACAACCAATAACGCCAGCAACAACGCTGCCTGACCGGCATAGAGCATATATTCGTGGAAACCGTTGAAGTCCGGAAAGGCCAATCCTAATAAGCGGGGGAAGGGCAAAGAAAAAGTGAGGATATCTGCCGGGCGCATTTGCGAACGCGTAGAAAGACGAGAAAATTCGAGCAGCGGCAATGCCAGCGGCGCTGCCAGCATGGCGGCTAAGATCGTGTGGGTCAAAAGCGGCGGAATCCGTCTCCAGAAACCCGCCCAGCCTTTCTGAATCAAATCCATCTGAGGACCAAACAGGGCAAAGCCCCACCAGAGCAGGGCTGCATAGGCGCTCCAGCGCACATCCGCCAGAATAATCAGCGCCAGCAGCGGCGCCTCCCAGGAAATCAGGGTGCTCCAGCCGGAGCCAGCCTGCCAGCGAATGCGCCGGCGGCAGGACCACAATAACCAGGGTGTCCAGGTAACCGCGTAGAGCAGCGTCAGGTGCCCAGCACCGTAATGGGCAAACAGCTTGGGCAAGGCTTCGAAACCGAGAGCGCCGAGCAGGGCTGGTGGATAGCTCAAGCCCTCGCTGCGCAAGAACAAAAACATACCCAGCCCACCCCAAAGCAGGTGCAACAACACCAACAAGTTGAAACCCAGCGGAAGTGGGAAGAGCAAGGCGAGCCAGCCTGGCGGGTACCACAATCCGGATAGCGGGTTGGCAGCAAATGGAGCCCCGCTCAAGATGAGCGGTGACCAGAGCGGCAGGCGATGCTCGACCAGCACAGCCTGGCGCAAATAAACGGCGTACGGATAATGCGCCAGGGCCATATCTGAATAGTGCGAATCGGCTGACGGATATGGGAAAGTCCCCAGAGCAGGCAGAAGAAGCAGCAGAGGCACCAACAGAACCCAAAGCCAGGCAAGCCGCCTGAACAGACCGGCCTGAGCTGGGATTGCCGGGTGAGCTGCAATTCCGGCCGTCACGCTGCACCCGCCATCACGGACCTGCCACCCGGTAGATGGTCACACCCGCCTGCGAATAGATCACGGAAAGTTCGGGCAAGCCCGGCATCTGACCTAGTAGCTGCTCGCGCGGACCGTAAAAAACGTAATCGATTTTGCGTTTGGCAAGGAAATCCTGGGCTGCCAGAGGGTTGGCAGCGGCATTCGCGAAAAAACTGGTCACGGCGGTTTGCTCGACCTCCGCATCCACCGTCTCGAATGGGTGCCCATAAAGCACGCGCCGGCCGGTATGAGCGGGGATATATAATCCGGTCTGGGGCGCCGTCAATAGCAAGGCGTCCGCGGCGGTATTTGACCTCACCCAGGAAAAGGCCTGTGTTTCTCCACGCGTCAGGTAAAGAAATGGATCGCGAGCCAGCGCCCCGAACTGACCCACCAGCAAGACCAGCAACAGGGTGGGGAATGTCAACACGAGTGCAGCGATCGCAATGGACCTGACCCGCTGACCAACCCGGTTTTCCAACCATTCCAACGCGAACCCGGCCAGGGCCGTTAAGGGGACCGCCAAACCAACCAGAAAGCGTCGCTGCAACCCGAAAGGCAGGTAAACCATACCCAACGCCAGGACTGCCCAGACCCAGACGATTTGGATTTGGATCTCTTTGCGCCGCCAGACCTGTGCCAGACCCAGGCAGGCCAGCAGCAGAGCGGGTGAAAAAGCCAGCAACAGGTCCCAGGCTGGGGGGGCGGGGGTCAAGTTTTGAGCGTTCCAGGCGGCCAGCAGCGGGTCGAGGTTCAGCGCTAACACAGAATATAAGACCACCGAGGCGCCGCCTAGCAAGAGGCAAACCAGCCGGACCAGAACGAGTCTGAATGGCCGGTCTGCCCGCAAACTGCCCACCAGTCCAGAAAAACCAGCCGGCGAAGAGTGGAGAGAGAGCCAGCCATCGAACACTCTTAGTACAAGGACGAATCCCAATATTGCCAGGCCCAATACCACCGCGAACGGGGACAGGCTGCCCAACACGGCTGAAGCCAGCAGCACGAGGGCTGCGCCAACCCAAGCCTTAAGCCGCTGGGGTTGTGGCGTGTCTGAGGCAGCCGGTCGGATGGTCAATAACCAGACCAGTAAAGCCAGGCCCAGCACAAAATGAGGGTTGGTATAAGCAGAAAGGAAAGGATAGGCTTCAGCAACCCAGAAATCGGAGGTGATGAAGCCAAATGGGAATGCCAGCCAGCCCATCCCCAAACCCAGGCAGCTCAGAGCATAGACCAGGCGGTTATATTTACCCTGCGGGTTCAGATTTTGCAGGAACTGCCATAAGACCCACAATAGCAAAGCGGTTGCGAGCAGCCGCGCCAGGTGGAATACCCCGATCAAGGGTAATCCCAAAAGCCGCGCCAGGTGGCCCAATAAAATATAAAAGGTAAATAGATATGCTCCGTGGCTCGTGGCAGCGGTATATGGAAGCGTAAAACGCCAATCACCTCGCCAGCCTTCGTACATCTTTGCCAGGTAGGAATTACCATCGGTAGGATTGAGCAGGAACCCCCCAAAAGTATGCCCCGAACCGGCCGCCAGCCAAGCGGTAAAATACGGCACAGAGATTAATAAGAGCACCAGGAGTGCAATGCGATAAGGCACAGTGTTATGCAAGAGGAACCAGGATCCAGATTACCAGCTTGTCCAAGCAACTATACAACCTCCCTACAAGCCTGTCAAGCCAGACATGTGGCGTGTCCCTTGCCTTTTCTGTCATCCGCCTCTATAATCAGAACAAGATGAGTCGCCCATTTCAATTGTACCGCCTCCAACAACTCGATACACAAATAGATGGAATGCATGCGCGCCTCAAGGAAACGGAAAGCGCGCTGGCAGATGATTCGGAGGTCAGTCTGAGTCGCGAGAAATTGGCGCAGACCAATACCGAGTTACAACTGGCCCGCCAAAATCTACGGAATGCAGAGTTTGAGACCCAGCAACAGCGGATCAAGATCGAGCAGACCGAAGCGACGCTTTACGGCGGGAAGGTGCACAACCCCAAAGAGCTGAAAGACCTGGAGAATGAAGCCGCGGCTTTGAAAAGGCAACTGAGCGTATTGGAAGACCGCCAGCTTGAAAGCATGGAGGCTGAAGAAGAAGCTTCCAAATGCCAGAGGATTATTGCGGGTGAACTCGATGCAGCCCTTGCCAGGCACCAGCGCCGTTCAGGAGAACTCAACCAGGAAAAAGAGAAACTGGAAAAAGACCTGAAACGTATGGAAGAGGAGCGGCGAGTTGCAGCCGGGTCCACACCGGCGGAAGATCTAACTGTTTATGAACAACTGAGACAAAAACGACGCGGCCTTGCCGTGGCGAAAGTTACAGACCGGGCCTGTGCGGCCTGCGGATCTACGCTGAATGCCATGTTATTGAACGCAGCGCGCAGCCCGAACCAGTTGAATATGTGCGACCATTGCGGGCGGATCCTTTACCTGGGATAAGTAGGTAAACCATGAGTAACTGGCTGCGATATTTTGACCGGGTGTCTTTCTGGCTGGGATTCCTGGCCTCCACGCTCTTATGGTGGCTGCTAAGCCGTTTCCGCCCGTTGTTGGCGCGCCTGTTTGCCCATTTAAAAGCCCAGGCACAGGCGGCGCGCCAGGAACGCTCGACTGGGGATGAAATCCGGCTGGGCAATGATGTTCTGCGCGTGGCTCAGGGATGGCACCTGGCAGCGCCGCTCTTTTCGCTAGATGAGATCGGCATTGCAATGCGCCTGTTGGCGCCCGCAGTACCACCCATGGCTTATGAACCGCCCGCCAGCGAGGATATCACCGATTGGGCACTGCCTTACACACCTGATGAGCCTGAGCTGGCTTCATTCTATGGTGCGCCAACACTTGGCCTGGCAGAGGCATTGCAGGATGGCGCCAATTTGGTCCTAATTGGCCAGCCCGGTACGGGGAAAAGTTTCGCGCTGGCTCAGCTGGCGTGCCAAATTATCCGTAAGGCGCCTGGGACAGAAAAGCTGGCAGGCAGCGTGCCAGTGCTGGTCCATGTAGCCAACCTAGACCTCGCTCCGGCTGGCTCTCAAGCGCCGGATGAGGCGCTGTTAAGCACTATCTCCGCTTACGCATCTTCTCTCCGTGCGAAGCGCTTACCGGCCGTCTTCCGGGGTTTACTCAAGCAGGGCAGGTTGCTGTTGCTGCTAGATGGCCTGGACGAGCTGGCTCCTGCGCAGTTGAATGTAGCAAAGGAGTATATCAAGCGTCTGCTGGAGCAGCATCCCAAACTGCGCGCGGTGGTAACGGCTCATCCGGGCAACCTGGATGGGTTACCATCCTTGGGGTTCCAGGTGGTCGCGCTGGCCAGCTGGGGGCAGGAACAACGCGCCGAGTTTATCGGCCGCTGGAGCGCTCTCTGGCAACACTATATTGCAGACAGCAGCCAGGAAAAATCGCCGGTTGACCCGCTGATTTTGGTCGGTTGGCTGCTGAACAACAGCGCGCGTTTATCACCGCTCGAGCTGACCCTGAGAGTATGGGCGGCCTTCGCGGGCGATGCGTTGGGTCCAGGACCGCTGGCAGCCATCGAAGCCTATCTACGCCGCATGACTGCCGACCAGCCCATTAAAAACAGAGCCGGTTTGGGTCAACTGGCGGCCCAAATGGTGCTCGCCCAAAGACCGGTCATCGATCGCAAAACGGCTGAAAACTGGCTGGGCAGCGCCGAAGCGCTCCAACAAGGACCTGCACCAGAGACAGCAGCAGAAACAGCCGGTGGTGCACCAGAAAAAACCAAAGTTGAGCAAGTACGGGCACGTGGAGCGCTGCCAGACCTGTTGAACAGCGGTCTATTGGTTGCCCGAGCCGGCGAACGGCTCTCCATTGCAAACCCCGGACTTGGCGCTTACCTGGTTGGGCAGGCGCTGGCGCCGATCCATGCGGCCATCCAGTTATTCACACAACCAGAATGGTGGGGCAAATCTGCCACCCTGGCATATCTGGCAACCCTGGACGCTCAAGGAGCCTGGGTTGTCCAAAGCTTCAGCAAATCAGAGACTGATGATCCCTTCCAATTCAGCGTTTTAGAAGCCGGTCGCTGGCTTAAGCACGCACCCGATGGTTTGCCCTGGATCTCGCAGTTAATGCGCCAGCTGGCGCTGTGTTTGCAGCAAGAGCTGTTACCGATTGGGATTAAGGGGCGCGCCCTGGCTTCACTGGTGCTATCCAATAGCCCCGGGGTGGCAGTGTTACTGCGCCAGATGCTGGCAGCGCAACAACCTGTACAACGCCAGCTTGCTGCGCTGGGTTTGGGGTATTTGCGAGATACTAAGTCGATCACGGAGTTGAGCAAGCTTATCGGCGACCACTCGCCAGGGGTCAGCCGGGCAGCTCTGCTGGCACTGGTGGCAATCGGCGACCAGACTGGCATGGAGACGGTGGCGTATACGTTATTACACGGTGATGAAACCTTGCGAAGAGCAGCCGCCCAGGCGCTGACTAACAACCCAGAAGAGGGCTACCCCACTCTACAGGAGGGCAGCACCCTGGAAGATTCTGGAGTACGCCGGGCTGTCACTTATGGGCTAGGACGCCTGCGCCAGCCCTGGGCGAATGAAATCCTCGAAAAAATGGTCGCTGAGGATTCGCAATGGATGGTGCAGGATGCGGCGAATCAGATGCTGCATACCATCCAGAATCCGCACCCTCGCCTGCCTCGCCCAATGCCAGCGCTTACGCAAACAGCCTGGTTAATCGCCTTTGCTGCCGAGCGCGGTATGGGCATCGCCCCCGGCAAACCGGCGGTGGAGATGCTCTTTAAGGCATTGCGCGAAGGGGATGAGGACCAAAAGCTGGCTACCCTATATTACCTGGGGCAGAGCGGCGCGGAGAGCGCGATTATGCCGGTTTACAAGGTTTACTTCGCCAGCCAGGGCGAGCTGCGCGAGGCAGCTTTTAGCGCCTTGTGGAATCTGGCTGCATGCGGAATACAGTTACCCCCACCTGCCCAATTTGGGCTTGTTCCAGTCTGATCTCTTAGCCCCTTGCCCTTAGCCTTTAGTCTGTGGCGCACAGGTTGAAGAGCGTGATCGACGAAGGCGGGTTTAACTCATCTTCTTAATGATGTGCTGCTGAACGGTGGCTGCATCGAGATCCAGGATTGTTACCAGTTTATCCAGCCCGGTTGTCCCAGCCACGATTTCCATCCGTCCAGCCTGCACACCGAGCACCTCTGAGAGGAAATCCAGCAGTGTCTGGTTGAGTTTCTTGTCATCCGCAGATGAGGTCAGGCGGATTTTTACCGTGCTGTCGTTCAGGATCTCGGCAATTTCATTTTTGGACGAACGGGGGATCACCCGCACAGCCAGGGCAGCGCCCTTTTTACCGTCATGAAGATGATAGTTTCTGCTTCCCACAGTCTCTCCTCTACTTCAATCAACCTAATGAGAAAAGCAAACTTTGCAATACCCGTTCCAAAATCCATAACAGGATAATCAGAACCATTGGGCTGAAATCCAGGTTTCCTGTCCGAGGAATTAACCTGCGGATAGGGTTCAGGAATGGATTGACAATGCTGTCAATCGTCCGGCGCACACGGTGGTACGGATCCATAAAGTAAGAAAGTATCGCCTGGACAACTATCAGCAGGATGAACACCTGAATAATCCAGAGAATAATCTGTATGATCCAATGAATAATTCCGTAAACCGTGCCCATCGACACTCTCCCAATACGATTAATCTATGCGCAAATCACGCGCTCCCAGAATCGCCGTACCTACCCGTACGAGTGTGGCGCCTTCCTGCACTGCCACCGTAAAATCTCCGCTCATGCCCATCGAAAGCTCAGCCCAATCCGAGAGGGGCAAACTTTTTACCAAAAAAGCCTGAAATCGGCGCAGGCGCTGGAAATATGGTCTGGCCGGCTCCGGCTGATCGAAAAACGGCGCCATGGTCATCAGCCCACGCACTTGCAAATGCGGCAACTCCAGCAGGCGGGAGAATTCCCCGACGAACTCATGCCAGGTGTCTTCGCGCCAGACCGGATAACCAAACTTGGTCTGCTCGCCGCTCACATTGCATTCCAGAAGCACCGGCAGCTTACGCCCGAGCTCTGCGGCAAAGCGGTCCAGGCGTTCAGCCAGCTTGAGACTATCTAATGAATGCAGACAGGCAAAATGCTGGCAGACCAGCCGGGCCTTGCGGCTTTGCAGATGGCCGATCATATGCCATTCCAACTCGCCCGGACTGCCAATCGCTTGACTGGCGAGGGTTTGCATTTTCTCGAGCGCTTCTTCGACGTAATTCTCACCCAACAGCCGGATACCAGCGGCGACTGCCTGGTGCACTGTTTCGACGGGATGTCCCTTGGTCACTACCAACAGCCGGACCGTTGCCGGGTTTCTCCCGGCAGAACGCGCTGCGCTGTCGATCTGTTCGAGCACGCGGAGATAATTACCGCGGATGTCCTCGATCCCGTCCATATCTCTTTTCACAAGCCGATCAACGCTCCAAAGCGACCCGTACAACCCTGCTCGCCGCGATGAGAATACCAATCCTCCAGGTGGCAGGCTGTACATATATTTGCAATTTCGATTTGTTGCACGCCGACCTCTTCGAGGATTAGCAGGTTAGCACGCCACAGGTCAAATTGTACCCCAGATTTTTCGCTGCCTCCATTGGGACTTTTCAGCAGGTCCTCGGCGCCTGCGCCAAAAGCCTGCCGCACCTGGACGACCACATCGGATCCTACTTCATAGTGGTGAGGACCAACCGATGGACCAATCCCGGCTAGAATATCCTGAGGCCGGGAGCGATAGCGAGCCTGCATGGCTCGCACCGCATAACCGGCGGTCTTCTTCACCGTACCCTGCCAGCCGGCGTGCACCAGCCCGACAACCCGATGAATTGGATCGTAAAGGAAAATCGGGACGCAATCGGCGAAGCGCATGAATAACGTTACGCCCGGCTGGTCAGTTAAAATGGCATCGGCTTTCAGATGCGGTTGTTCCGGCGGACGCGGCGAGTCGGTACAGACTACTTCTATGCCATGCACCTGCCAGACATCATAGAGACTTTCGTACGGTCTTCCTAAAGCCCGGAAGGAACGCTGCCGGTTCTCAAGCACACGGGCAGCTTCATCACCTACCGTACCACCCACATTCAGTGACGCCCAGGGCTGCGGGCTAACGCCACCCTGCCGGGTAATCGTCGCGTGGACAATCTCCGTTTCTTCGAGCGATTCGAATGTATGGTAGCGGATTTCGTCAGATTGGTAGAATGGCATTCTGAAAGCTCTAAATCCTGGCGTCTCTGGTTTTTTGGAGGCGCTTGCGCTTCGATTCATACGTTTTGCGCATCTCACGCATCGATTCTTCTACCACCGGATAGCCAAACCAAGCTGTAGTAAACCCGAATAAGAAACCTGTCAGCATACGCAAGGCAGGCGTACTCTCGCGGTAGGGTATGAAGGAAAGCGGCGGCTGGCTAAGCAACTGCGAAAAGCCATCCAATGCAATTGGGAGGATGCCGATCACGATCCACAAATACCAGGGGAGGGAGGGCAGCCTCAATCCGGAAAGGGAGAACAATAAGCCAAATATCAGGATACCGCCGTAGATGGCGATATCGCGCTCGCAAAGCGCAACCTTATAACCCACCAGTTCGTTCCCGACAAAGGAACGGGCGGCATAGAGATTCTCAGCAGTGCTACCTTCGCTCAAACCAGTCGCCTGAGCGAAGGTAGAGACGCCATAAATGCCAGCCGCTGCTCGAGGATAAAAATATTGCTCGCCAAACAGAAATAATGAACGGAATCCAAGCTCGTGACAGACCAGGCTGTAAGCTTTATAAAGTACAGTCGCCGGTAATTCCAACCTGGCTTTCATCAAAACCGGCGCCAGGAAGGCCAATCCCAGGTAGATGGCGACCATCAGATTGAATAAGAACATATAATGTTTGGATAGCCAACTGGAAAAGCTATCGGCTTTGGTCCAGACTGCCTGCTGGTAGACCTGGTCCAGCAGGGGTGATTTTTCTACCATTTCGATATGCCGTTCGCGATCAGTGGCGGCTGAGAGGGTAATGCGCAATTCCTGCAAGCTAAACGGGGCTTTCAAACGGAACGGACCCACTGCCACAACCGGGATATCCGGTCCAAATTCACGCAGCAGTTTCGGATCGTCGTCGACATCCAACTCAACCAGTGTGTGAGGAATATCAGCTTTCAAACTGTCCAGGTCGAGGCGCGCCTGGTCACACAAGTGGCATTCTTTCCGCCCGTACAAGGTGACTGTAATCATTGGATCACACCCAGGGTGCGTAAATAGTATGCCATTTGGTCGGGTGTCATGATCCCATAGTGACGGAAGCGGATCATGCCCTCCTGGTCGATGAAAATGGTAGTTGGCAGCATAAACACCTTGTAAGAGCCAGCGACTTTGGCATTGTAATCCAGCAATATCTGGTAATCGATCCCCTTGCCTTCAAGAAATGTACGCACCTGCTCAAGCCCTTCTTTCTGATCGATGCCAAGCATGACAATATCGGGGTACTGGTTCTGAAATTCCTGGAAAGAGGGCATTTCTTCAACGCAGGGTATGCACCAGGTAGCCCAAAAGTTCACCACTACAACCTTACCACGCAGATCAGACAGGCGCACCTGTTCCGCATTCAGGTTTTCCAGGGCAAAATCATTAGCCAGGGAACCGTTCTCAAGCTTCGCCAGAGGGGGTGCGCCGGGCAACTCTGGGGCGCCCAATGAAATATAACCATTTAAAACCAAAACAACAATAATAATCGCCCCGAATAGAATAGCAAACCATAACCCCAGGACAGCGATGAGCAGTTTTTTAGTGGTTTTCTTTTTCTCGAGCAAAGTTCTCTCCTTGTTTGGCGAGCAATCAAGCCTCCGCCGTTGGACAGGGGGTCAGTTACTCTTGGATGACAGGTAGTGGACTTTCGGCAGGTTCGGTGAATGGTTCAATCAGAATCGCCAGCGGTAAAGCAATAATGAATAGTGTAGCGCCAAAGATCCACCAGACCCAGAAATTGTATCGTTTACGATGGGCAATAAAAGCGGGGATCAAACCAAGCGGAGTCAGGACCAGGAGGGTCACCAATAACCACTTTCCTAGCAAGACCTCATTGTAGGAGCTGAATAAGGAAGAGCTGAAACGGGCAATTTGCTCGAAACGACCCGACAAAAGCAAGATACCCACAATGACCAACAATATTCCCATGCCCACTTCGACGTAGTGCAGGGCTTTTCCATAGCGCTTCAGCACTGTGGTCACCAGACCAATCTGGGCCGAAGCGATTAAGAACGGGATAGCCAGACCTGCCGAGTAAGCGATTAGCAACAGGGTTCCTTGCGAGACTGAGCCATTGGACAAAGCCAGGGTGAGGATCGATCCCAATACCGGTCCAACACAAGGCGACCAACCGGCCGAGAAGAATATCCCCATCAAAAAAGAAGTCACGTAACCCCGATTGCGGTGCGGGATGGTCTGCGGGCGTAAATCGTACTCAAGGAAGCGCAAGCGAAATATTCCGGTCATATGCAGACCAAAGATGATCACCACCACGCCGCCGATGCGCGTCAGCCAGATACGCGCGTCGTAAAGCAATCCGCCCAGGAGGGAGGTCGCGAAACCCAGAGAGATGAAAATTAAACTAAACCCTAAGACAAAGAATACCCCATGACTGAAAGAGATCCAGGGGTGGGCTTTGCCATCCCGCGCGGAAGCAGCCGAAAGACCACCCAGGTAACCAACATAAGCAGGCACCAAAGCAAAGACACATGGTGAAAGAAAAGAGGCCAGTCCAGCCAGAAAGGCTAATCCAATACCGATATTCGCAAACTGCATAACATACTCCTCTATTAAGTTTCTTTAACCAATACCTTTGTACTACCCTGACCCGAGAGCGTGATATCGCCGGGCTCGGCAGGCACGGTGGGAAGCGTCCACCGGAAAATCCATAACGCATCTTCTGGCTTGCAATTGACACAGCCATGTGAATGGGGCGTCCCGAAGCTATTATGCCAGAAGGTAGAATGGATCGCCATCCCTTTGCTGGCAAACAGGGTGGTCCAACCAATACCCGCCAAGTCATAGCCGCCGCCGGTAGTACCACCGGTCATATGGACTGAGATCAATTTGCGCCAGATGGTATGTTTACCGAGCGGGGTAGCCCATTCGCCGCCCGATTTCGACTTACTGTTCAATTTCGGACCGGTCGATACCCGGCAAAAATATACTTCCGAGTCGCCCTCCAGGCATGCCAGGGTCTGGTATGTCAGGTCGACGACGACCAATTTGTCTGTCACCTGCGGATTGATTGGACTGATCTCTTCTGCCTGCAATTGATGGAACGCCTGGGCATCCGCCCAAAAATAATCGCCGAAACTGCCATAGCGGTCAGAAACTCTGTATAAAGTCTGTCCCAGTTCGCCAGTCTTGATCTGGTCGGCCCACATAACCTGGCTGTAATACAGGCGTGGGGTGTTCGTATAATCCAACCAGGGTGAACGCGCCGGGGGATTGGCAAGCTGCAGGTCAACATAGGGCACAGTCACTTCGACCCACATCCCTTGCGGATCGGGCAACACCGTCAGCGGTTGGTTCGGCAAATTACGCACCGGCTGGAGGTTGGCGGCGTAGATATAACCGTCGGGCGTTTCCACATATCGCTGGTCATTCCAGAGCGGGCGCGAGCCAATCCCCTCTGCCAGCCAGACCACCAACGAGTCCTCAGGTAAGATTTTAACCGTCGGACTGGCCTCGTCTGGACGGGCTTTTACCTCGACATTGCCACCTAACACCCGCCCAATCTTCTCGGCTGCAGGGACCTCCAACGCGGCGATCCGGCCTGATGGTTGATCCAACCAGGGTCTCAATGCAATGCCACCCAAAGATAATGCCGCCATGCTTAAGAACTGGCGGCGCGAGATTACCTGGCTACCCATCTGCTAACCTTCCACCACCTCAACGCGGGTACTGGGCTGACCCGAAACGGTCACATCCAGCATGCCAGGGTCATAAACCACTTCGGGCATGATCCAGCGGAAAATCCATTTGGCATCCTCCGGCGTGCAGTTGACGCAGCCATGCGAAACAGGATCGCCGTAATTATTGTGCCAGAAAGTGGAATGAATGGCTACGCCGCCTGTGGCGAAGACCGAGGTCCAGGCAATACCCGGCAAGTCGTATCCAGCGCCGGTTGTACCCCCGCTCATCTGCAAGGAGATATATTTTCGCTCCACACGATGCATGCCAACCGGTGTGGCCCATTTATCCACCGGATTTCCGTACATGTCATATTTTGCGCCGGTCGAAATGCGAGCAAAGTACACTTCACTCTGACCTTCGTAACAAGAGAGCAGCTGGTGGAGCACGTCTACGACGATTTTTTTATCGGTCACATCCTGGTGGATCGGTGTCAGGTCGTCCAGAGTAAGCGGTCGTAACGCCTCGGCGGCAACCCATAACATATCTACTCCGCCGTAATAGTTCGGGTTGAGGCGGTAGAATTTCTGCCCCTGGTCGCCGGTTTTGATCCGATCCACCCAGAAGGCCTGGCTATAATACACCCGTAAGGGCAGACCTTGCTGCAACTTGGCTTCCACCCAGGAATTCGAGGATGGTTCAACTTGGTCCAAAGCCGCTTCAGCAAATGGCACAGTGACTTCTACCCACATACCCGGCTCACGAGAAGAAGGCGGCAGAGTCTCGACCGGCTGGTTTGGCCGGTTATATACGGGCTGAAAATATGGTCCATAAATGTAACCATCAGGGGTCTCAACCCAACGCTGGTTGTTGAAGATGGCAGCTATCCGGGCGCCAGCCGTTTCTTTCAACCAAGGAATAACGGCGTCTTCGTATAACACACCCAAAGTTGGGCTGTCGGGGTCGGGCCGCATTTTTAGCTCTACCATACCTACCGCTACCCGCCCCAGGCGCTCAGCCTTGGGGAACTCGGGGAGCGCCAGCCCATTCCTGTAATAAGTAAAGGAAAGACCACCCAAGCTGAGGGCAGCCAGCTTTAAAAACTCGCGACGTGAGAACGCCGACCGAGGCCGAACCAGCTGGTTTCTTGAAGACATCCGGATTTATTTCTCCAATTTGGGTTAAGGATAACCGTAAAGATAGGACGGGTCAATAGCCAGGCATTTTTCAGGGGATTAGCGTTTGGTGAGAGGAAAGGGGAATTCAAGATCAGGGCAAGGCAGAGTCCAACGCCTGGCGGAATTGCTCCACAGTCACATAACCCACCCACTGCTGGAGCACTTTACCCTTTGCGTCAAGCAAGAAGAAATGCGGTTCCATGCGGTAATGGAGCTGTTGCTTGAATTGATCCGTGGCCGGGTCATCGATATCCAGATAAATGAAGTTGATCCGCCCGGTGTATTCTTTTTCAACGCCCTGCACCACAGGCGCCATCGCCAGGCTGGGACCGCTCCAGAAGGCAAAGAATTCGATCAATTGCGGTTTTCCAGCCGCCAGCTGCACCGTGCGCGGATCGGTGGCATGCAACTGGACACTCACCCAAGGCGGCACCGGCATCGGTGTGCGCGTTGGGCTGGGCGTAAAGGTGATGGTGGGTGTAGGGGTCAAGAAAGGCGTCCGAGTTGGCGTGGGGGTCAGGGTGGGCACAAAAAATGTGGCAGTGGGGGAAGATAGGATAGTAGGAGCGAGAATCAGGGTTGCGGATGGAGTAGCCGACATTACGTAGACAGGGGTAGAAGTTGCCGCCGGAGCCTGTAATAACGGTGTCGTAGTGGGAGAGACACTCATCTGTGGAGTGGCAGATCGCTGCGGTACTCCGAGACCAGGTTTCTGCGTGAAGGTGGGGGAGGAGGACGATGGCTGTGTCGGTGTAACGCTCGCAATTGGTGAGGCAACCGGCTTGTTCGTTGCCTGCCCTAAGACCGACGAAGTGGCAGGGATAGCAGAGGTTGCCTGGGAGCCTGGCTCAGGGTAAGAACCTTCGGACCCGGAAGCCGTCACCTGAGCCGGTCCCGGGTAGCTATTATCCGCCGGCAGGGTCGCCTGGCCCACTTCGAGTCCTGGATAAGCTCCAGGTACGCTGGCTTGCGTTCCGCCAGTCGGGGTGCCGGTGTTGGAGGTGGTCGCTTCCAAATCTGAAGTTGAGGGAACAACCAGCGTCGTCAGGGGAGCTGAGCTTCCAATAGTCTGAGATGGAATTGGCGTCCCTTGCGTCTCGCCTGCTGGGTAAGCCGGTGCTTCGGTTGGAATAGCAGGCTCAGGGGTAGCGGTAAAAGCCATCACCGGCGTGGCTGAAGCAAGACCTGCTTGAGATGTGGATTTTGTTGTTGAAATGGGAGTAGAAGGAGTGGAAGTTGTTAAACTCCCAGAGCCCCGGATAGATTGTGTTATTTGCCCAGGCAACTGGCAGGCAAAAAGGAAAAAGAGGGCTGCTAGGATGAAACCGATAATGAGGCGCAGCATTCTCAATGACATATCATCTCCAACCGTACAAAATCATCATAACAAAGTCCACTGGTTTGTCAAGTTGAAGAGATAACAATGAGAATCCGCTCAGTCAGCAAGAATTATTAAAATAGCCCGAAATTTCGGTTATAAGACCGGGTTCGTTCCTCGCGAAATGTTTTCAAGGAACTCCTGCCGTGTGGCGATATTTTTACGGAAGGCGCCAAACATTGCCGAAGTCGTCATGCGCGCATCATGTTTCTTAACACCACGCATCGTGGCGCACAGATGCAAACCTTCAATCACCACAGCCACACCAAATGGATTTAGAAGATTA
>Ga0209254_10001957_pt1 | contig 18636 bp, 19 predicted proteins | sample FrelakmetDIP11DI_FD_187148 | JGI IMG/M metagenome (GOLD analysis project Ga0209254, IMG submission 187148) | Freshwater lake sediment microbial communities from the University of Notre Dame, USA, for methane emissions studies - DIP11 DI (SPAdes)... | ecosystem: Environmental > Aquatic >...
CTCAGCTTTTTTCTTCGCTTCCAGTTCAGCCTGTTTCTTTTGCTCCAGTTCGGCTTGACGTTTAGCCGCCTGGTCTGCCTTCTTCTTGGCCTCGACCTCGGCCAGTCTCTTGGCTTCCGCTTCAGCTTTCTTCTTGGCTGCAGCATCAGCCTCAGCTTTTTTCTTCGCTTCCAGCTCAGCCTGTTTTTTTTGCTCCACTTCGGCCTGACGCCTGGCCTGCTCTTCAGCCATTTTTCTGGCTTCGCGATCGGCCCGTTTCTTGGCGTCCTCCTCTGCCTGTTTCCGGGCTTCCCGCTCCGCCTCCTTTTTCGCTTCCTCTTGCGCTTTGCTCCTGGCCTCTTGCTCGGCCGCGTTGCTCTCTGCCTCCTTGCGCTTTTTCTCGGCAAGCTTTTTGGCCTCTTCTTCAGTCTTTTTCCGGGCGTCCGCCTCAGCCTTCTGCTTGGCCGCGAGCTCCGCCTGACGCTTGTCGTCCTCCAGTCGCTGCCGTTCGGCTTGCAGTTTCTGCTGCTCTAACCTTTTTCGGGCTTCGACCTCCGCCTCCCGCCTTTCCTCTTGTTTTTGCTTTTGTTCGGCCTGCTTCCTTGCTTGTTCCTCGGCTTGTCTTCTCGCTTCCTGTTCGGCTCTTTTCTTGGCCTCCAGGGTGGCCTGCTGTTTGGCCGCTTCTTCGGCTTGCTGCCTGGCTTCGCGCTCAGCCTGTTCTTTTGCCTCGGCTTCCGCCCGTTTTTTCGCCTCGCGATCCGCTTCCTTCTTTTCAGCCTCCCTGCGCTTTTGCTCGGCTGCTTCTTTTTGCTTTTTCAGCTCGGCCTGATGGCGCGCATCTTCTTCCTGCTTTTGCTTCAGCTCAACCTGTCTTTCTGTCTCTTCGGCCTCCTGCTCGCGCTTTTCCTGCAGCAGCTTCTTGGCTTGTTGTTCGGCTAAACGCTGTTGCTGTTCCAGAAGCCGCTGCTCAGCCGCCTGTTTTTTCTGGTCTTCGACCACGGTCATCTTTTGCATTTCCGCCTCGACCTCGGCCGCGTCCAGCATCGTTGCCTCAATTACCTCGGGCTGAGGCGGCTGCGCGGGAGGTTTGGCGGCATCGAAGTTGATGGCGAAGAGCAGGAACAGAATGACGTGAAGCAGGAGCGACAGCCCCAGCGGGCCCCGAAAACCTCGCAAACGGAATGGCATCATTCGTCCATGGGGCTGGTCATCAAGCCTACACTGGGAACACCCGCCTGCTTGAGCGCCGCCATCACCGTAATCACCTTGCCGTAATCCACCGACTTGTCGCCGCGAATCAATACGGGACGCCCCGGCTTTTCCTGAATGGCGCCCATGACTTTCCCGCTCAATTCTGCGGCCTCGATGGGCACGTCCTCATGGTTGCCCACATCCACGAAAAAGCTCCCATCCGCCTTGATCGAGACGATCACCGGCGGCTCCTGAGCGGGATCGACCGTTTTCGCTTCCGCCTGCGGCAGCTCCACATCCACTCCGGTTTGCAGCAGTGGGGTCGTGATCATGAAAATGATCAGAAGCACCAGGGAAACGTCGATATACGGAACGACATTGATTTCGGCCATGGGCTTGCGGCGGCTGCCGCGCCCGCCTCCGGTCTGAACGTTCATTTCGCGTGCGCCTGACGATGCAATAAGCTCAAGAACTCATCGGTGAAGGCTTCGTAACGGTTGGCCAAGCGTCCGATGTTGGTCGAGTAGCGGTTATAGGCCATGACCGCCGGGATCGCGGCAAACAAACCCATGGCTGTCGCCACCAAGGCCTCGGAGATGCCGGGCGCGACCATTGCCAGGGTAGCCTGTTTGACAGTTCCCAAGGAGCGGAAGGAGTTCATGATGCCCCAGACGGTTCCGAATAGGCCGATGTAGGGACTGGTGGATCCGACCGTGGCCAGGAAAGGCAGGCGCTCGTCGAGCCGATCCAGTTCGCGCGACAGGGCGACCCGCATGCCTCGCTGCGCCCCCTCCACGACGGCGTCGGGCGTAATGCCTGGCTGCTGCCGCAGCCGGGCAAACTCCTTGAATCCGGCCAGAAAGATGTTCTCCATTCCCTCGCTGTCGTAGTCTTCACTGGCGAGCTGACGGTAGAGGTCGGAGAGATCGATGCCGGACCAGAAACGCTCCTCGAAGTCGTCGGAGGTCTCCTCGGCGCGCTTGATTTCCCTGTACTTTGAGAAAATGAATGTCCACGAGGCCACCGACGCCAACAGCAGGATAAACATCACGAGCTGGACGACCAGACTGGCTTCCTTGATCAGGGTAAAAATGGATAATTCAGACGTCATCGTTGATCCGTTGCAATAAATGATCGGGTATCGCGGTGGGGCGCATCGTGTCAGCTGTCAGACAGACGATGTACACCCGGGCCTCGCACAATTTCTCGCCCAGCACCTCGCCACGGCGGATTTCCTGGCAGAAGACCAGGCTGGCGCGTTTGATTTCAGGGACTTCGGCCGTTACCCATAGTGCTTCGTTGAAGCGGGCTGGCCTAAGGTATTCCACCTGTATGGACCTGACCGCGAAAATGATGCCTTCCCGCCGTCTCAGCTCATCCTGTTCGAAGCCCAATGCGCGTAGGCGCTCGGTGCGGGCACGCTCGAAAAACTTCAGGTAGTTGGCATAGTAAACCACGCCGCCCGCATCGGTGTCCTCGTAATAAACGCGTACCGGCCAGAAAAAGCATGTTTCTCTTCGCTTGGTTTCAGAAGAAGGCATGACTTCCAGCGACTCAAAAGAGCTCTTCGTTGTACCCGGCCCGTTGCGGCAGCTCCAGTCCGAAATGCAGGTAGGCATTGCGAGTGGCCACGCGCCCCCTGGACGTCCGCATGATAAATCCCTGCTGGATCAGATACGGCTCCAGCACGTCCTCTATGGTCCCTCGCTCTTCGCTGATCGCAGCCGCGAGATTATCGAGGCCGACCGGACCGCCGTCGAACTTTTCGATCATGGTCAGCAGAAACTTGCGATCCAGCTGGTCAAATCCGTGTCGATCCACATTCAGCATTTCCAGAGCCTTGCCAGCGACATCTTCGGTCACCGTCCCATCGGACATGACCTGAGCGAAGTCCCGAACCCGACGCAAAAGCCGGTTGGCGATACGGGGCGTACCGCGTGAACGGCGAGCGATTTCCCGCGCACCATCCGGGCTCATGGTCATCCCCAGTATCCGCGCGGAACGGCTGACGATTTCGGTCAGTTCCTCCGTGGTATAAAACTCCAGGCGATGCACGATCCCGAAACGATCGCGCAACGGCGAAGTCAACAGCCCGGCCCGGGTCGTCGCACCAACGAGGGTGAACGGGGACAGGTCGAGCTTGATGGAGCGCGCTCCCGGGCCCTCGCCGATCATGATGTCGAGCTGGTAGTCCTCCATCGCAGGATAGAGGATTTCCTCCACCAGCGGGCTGAGCCGGTGAATTTCATCGATGAACAAGACATCCCGTGCGTCCAGATTGGTCAACAGGGCCGCCACATCACCCGCCTTTTCCAGAACCGGACCCGACGTCTGGCGGATATTCACGCCCATCTCGTTGGCGATGATGTTGGCCAAGGTGGTCTTGCCCAAGCCTGGCGGCCCGAAGATCAACACATGGTCTAGCGCCTCACTGCGTGTCCGCGCAGCCTGGATGAAAATCGCCATCTGCTCGCGCATGGCCTGTTGGCCAATATAGTCCTGAAGGCGGCGCGGACGGATGGCACAGTCAACCACCGTATCTTCGCTACCCTCTTGCGGGCTGATCAGGCGTTCGCCCGTCGCATTCGTAGCCATTGCTATTTCGCCACGGCCTGCAGGGCCAGGCGGATCAGCTCTTCACTGCTCATCCCCTCGGCCGGCAACATCCGTACCATCGCATTCGCCTCTTGGGGCCTGAAACCCAGGGCAATCAGCGCGCTGGTCGCCTCCTGAACAGGACTGACTTCGACGGCAAGGAACCTACCGGCCGCGGGTGCTTCCGTCGATTCGTTCTCCGGCAGCCGGTCGCGCATCTCGATAATCAGGCGTTCGGCGGTTTTCTTGCCAATGCCTGGCAAACGCACCAGCGCGGCCGTATCGTGGGCTTGCACGCAGCGGTGAAACTCATCCGCGCTGACGCCCGACAGAATGCCGAGAGCCAGTTTCGCGCCCACGCCGCTGACCCGGATCAGGCTCCTGAACAAGGCGCGCTCGGACTCGGAAAGAAATCCAAACAGGCTATGGGCATCCTCGCGCACCACCAAGTGGGTATGCAGCATCACCTCTTCGCCCAAGGCCGGCAGCTTGAAGAAAGTCGACATGGGCGCGTCGATTTCATAACCGACCCCGCGCACGTCGAGCACCAGGGACGGTGCTCGCTTGACGACCAGGATGCCGCGCAGGAAACCGATCACACCCTTGCCGCCCCGGGCCGGCGGGTCAGCTCCTCGATGCGCCGCACGGTCTGCTGGTTATGCATATGGCAAAGCGCCACACCCAAGGCGTCGCTGGCGTCGCTTTGAAGCGGGGCGGAGAGGCTGAGTAATACCTTGACCATGTGCTGTACCTGGTGCTTGTCGGCACTACCCTTGCCCACCAGAGCTTGTTTGACCGCTCGGGCGGCGTATTCGTAAACCGCCACCCCGGCCGCCAGCGCTCCGCAGATCGCCGCTCCTCGCGCGTGACCCAGTTTCAGCGCGGAATCGGCGTTCTTGTGCATGAAAACCTGCTCGATCGCCAATTCGTCTGGCCCGTATTGAAGCGCGACATTATAGATGCCGTCATAGATCTGCTTGAGCCGAGCGGGGAAACTTTCTGTTTCCGTGCGGATACAACCGTAAGCGACCAGAAGCGGTCCCTTCGCGGCGGCGTCGATCACCCCGTAGCCGGTGACCCGCGAGCCGGGATCGATGCCTAAAATGCGCCCCAATCCGTTAGCTCCGGCTAAGCGATGTTGGCAAGGATTTCCTCGCTGATGTCGGCATTGGAATAAACGTTCTGCACGTCGTCCAAGTCCTCCAAACGTTCCAGCAAGCGTACCATTTTCTCCGCTTCGTCCTGGCCGAGCGGGGTGCTGGTACTCGCCTGCTGGGTAATTTCGGCGCTCTCCGGCGCCAGCCCTGCCTTCAGCAGCACCCCCTTCACGGCCTCGAAACCATCCGGCGAGGTCAGCACGTCGATTGAGCCGTCTGCATTGATCACCACGTCATTGGCCCCGGCTTCAAGCGCCGCCTCCATCAGCGTGTCTTCGTCAACGCCAGAGGCATAACTCAGAATGCCCATCTTGGTGAACAAATACGCCACCGAACCGTCCGTACCGAGGTTGCCCCCCGCCTTGCTGAAGGCATGTCGCACCTCGGACACGGTGCGATTGCGGTTGTCCGTCAGGCAGTCCACCATCACGGCGACACCGCCGGGTCCATAGCCTTCGTAGCGCACTTCCTCGTAATGTTCCCCCTCGCCCGCGCCGACGCCTTTCTTGATGGCGCGCTCGATGGTGTCCTTGGACAGGTTCGCCGTCAGGGATTTGTCAATGACGGCACGCAACCGAGGATTGTTCGAGGGATCACCACCCCCGGTGCGGGCCGACACGGTGATTTCCCTGATTAGCTTGGTGAACAGCTTGCCCCTTTTCGCGTCCTGGGCACCCTTGCGATGCTGAATGTTTGCCCACTTGCTATGACCAGCCATGATAGTTCTTGCTAGACCTCGCTCTGCGTCCGGGAAGATTCCACAAGTTGCGGGAAGTTTAGCATTTTGATCGGTTTAGATCGACGCTTGCGGCGGCAGCACGCCGGATGCGCCTCGACAATTCGGCCCCTCGCAACGCCCCACGGCCAAATCAGTCCGCGTTTCCACAAGCGCGGCGCGCCATGGCCCGATGAAATTCGTAAGCCCTGCAACGCCAGGCTTCTCAATTCTGCAGGGAATCAGCCCTCCTCATAGAGGACGGACACTACCGAGACTGGGTGTTAAGTTGGGAACACCGGTCGAAGGATTAACCACTGAAGAACGCCCGCTCCCCTCTGGATCGTTACGGAATCGGAGGAAACGGAACCTTTGCGTAAGGCGAGGGTGTACCGGGTGGCACATGGGGATCCTGGCGACCCCACTGGTTGCCCCACCTCGGATAATTGTCCGTCAGCGTTCTCATGAACGCCACAATGTCGGCTTCTTCCTGCGCGCTGAGGCCGAGATTGCCCAATTCATCCCGGTTGATCGTCTCGGGAAACTCCGCTGCCGGCCAGCAATCATTGCCGAAGCCGGGATCGTTGATGTCAGTACAAACCCGTGGCTTCACGTCCCGCGTATTATAGAAGTGGACGACTTGTTCAAGGGTTTGAAAAGCCCCGTTATGCATGTATGGCGGCGTCAGTTCGATATTCCGCAGGCTCATGACCTTGTGTTTGCCGATTTCGTTGCCGGCGGGGTCTCTTGCCGCGATCTCCGGTCTCCCGCCCAAGCCAGGATTCGGTTCTGGATTGCCCGGGATATTCTGATTGCGGGGTACGCCGAGGTTGTCGTAGGTAAAATCCGTCAGCAATGCCGGAAAGGGGCTGCCATCGGGCGCGACGGTCAGGGTGGTGACATGGCAGGCCGAACACAGCGCCTTTTCGCCCGTGAACAGCTCGAATCCCCGTTGTTCTTCCTGCGTAAACCGGGTAACGCCCGCCATGACGTAATCGAACTTGGAGTCGAACCGATTGAAAACTCGGCTTTTCTCGAATTCGGCAATGGCCCTGGCCATGGCGTCATAGGCCGCCACTACACCGGGCGGGGCGGGCTGGTCTGCGGGCGCCAGCTTGAAGGCCGGGATCAAGGTCAGGTCAATGCTGTAGAGCTTCTTGAAGAGTTTCACATAGTGCGTATTCTTCAGGAGTCGGGTCACGACGGCCCATTTACTCGGCATCGCCATCTCGGCTGGATTCAGCGGGGGTTGTGCCGCCTGCTCGGCGAGTGTTCTGGCGCGCCCATTCCAGAACTGCCCGCCGACGTAAAGGCCCTCGCTGCCATCCCAGTGAAAAAACGGACTAAAGGCAGCGTAGCCGGCACTCGGGGTGTTAAGCATCCCGAACTGGCCACTGACAGAACCCTCCGCCACCGTTGTGCCGCTCTGAATACTGTCTGGATCCGCAAAGGAAAGGCTGGGTTGCTTCTTGGCCCTGAAGATGCCGGGTTCGACTTCGGTAGGGACGGTAACTCGTGAAAGTGAATGGCATGACTCGCAGGATTGATTGCGTTTGAGCGAGAGGTTGACGTCGCGGTAAAGCTTCTCGCCAAGACGCTGTTCGGTCGTCAGGTCATCGCCGGATGCCAGGCTCGATCCCATTACCATACTCAATGCAACAGAAAGAAAGCGGGTGTTCATCGGTTGATCGCTCTTGTTGTAGAGAAATGGCGTGGACATTCGGCGAATGAACGGCAGCGCCTAGCCGACAGCCGCCGTCTGTGAATACACCAACGTCCGCCGCCAGCGCCAGCGGAATCGACGCCATCAATGCACGGAGTTTTCGATCTCCGCTGCCGACTGCAGCCGCTCGCCTTTGGTGGCTGAGTGCTGACGCCGAAAACAAGCCAACGCCGTATTGAGGGTGCCACTCAGGGTGGCAAACGCCTCGGGCTTGAGATGCAGCGTGGTGTAGCCGATCTGCAAATGAAAAAGCTGGCAATCGAGGCAATAATCGATCTTGCTCAGACCTCCGTTGGCCAGGGTTTGTACGCGGCAGGACGGTGTGTTCATGGTGTTCCTTCCTCATTCATTAACAAGGTGTGAAATCGAGGTCGTGACCAGCCCCGAGACGGATCGCCGCCATCTGCCCTGCCATCAACCCAACGTTTCGACCAGGCGCCAGTACGTTCGCATTTGCCGGTAAGTACACCGTTCCTCCGGCGCCGTTTTGAACTGTGGGTGAGCAAGCAGCATGTCCAGGCAGCGAGCAATGTTGCCCGCTACCGCAGGCGAGGGATTTCGGCCATAACGCATCAACAGAAAGCGCAATGCCTGCAATAAGGTCTCTGGGGCCGGAGACGCTAAGATTTGAGCTGAAGGTTCGGAGGTCATACGGGTTCCTATTCATTCGCATGCTGGCGTTCGGTGATGGCCCTAACGACAGCAAGCTAACAACAACAAACGCCTGATCAGGTATTGCGACCGAAGATCCAGGCAGCGAAAGTCTTCCGCACATAAAATTCCGCTCACGAACAACGGCAATAGTTTCGCCGCGGGAATGCACAGACAAACCTCGCTGACCGATTCGTTCGTCGCCGCATCATGTCCAAGTGAAATCATGGCATATAAAACGCATGCTTTTCATCGGCGCCTTCTGCGGCGCCATCACTGTAGCGCTGTTGGCCGGCTACGCTAGAAAGGGCGATCCCATTGCCGCTGCCAACCGGGCAGACAAGAAACCGGACATCGCCGAAACCAAGACCATTGCCGAAGAAGGCTTCATTTTCGGCCTGCCGATCGTGATGAACTACGCGGTGATGTACGAATATGCGGTTGACCGCAACTCCGGTCAGTTCAAGGCGCCGTTCAACGAGATCATGAACGAGGCGCGTGTCTTCACGTACAAGGACACTGCCATCATCACGCCAAACAGCGACACGCCGTATTCGTTCCTATGGATGGACCTGCGTGCCGAGCCTATGGTGTATCGGTTCCCGCCATCCCGAGGGACCGCTACTACTCGGTGATGCTCTGTGACGGCAATACCTACAATTTCGGCTACATCGGCTCGCGCGCCACCGGCACCGAACCCGGCGATTACATGGTCGTCGGCCCGGACTGGAAGGGCGAGACCCCGCCGGGCATCAAGAAGGTTTTCCGATCGGGCACGCAATTCGCCGTTGCGGGCTTTCGGACCCAGCTTTTCAATGCGGACGACATGCCGAACGTCAAGAAGATCCAGGCGGGTTACAAGGGCCAGCCGCTGTCGGCCTATCTGAAGCAGCTGGCCCCGCCCGCCGCCCCGGCGGTTAACTTCCCCAAAGTCGACAAGGAGCTCGTCAAGACCAACTTCTTCGAGTATCTCGACTTCGCGCTGCAGTTCGCGCCGGCTCAGCCGAACGAGACCGAGATCCGCGCCAGGCTCGCCAAGATCGGCATCGGCCCGGGCAAGACCTTCACATTCAAGGACCTGTCCCCAGAGCACAAGGCCGCCGTCCTCCTGGCGATGAAGGAGGGCGACGACAAGGTGAGCGCCTACCTGAACACGGGTGTGAAAGACATCAACGGCTGGAAGATCGGTTCTCTGTCCGGCGATAGCCAGTTCTTCAATGGCGATTGGCTGAAGCCTGCCGCTGCCGCCAAGGGTGGGATTTATGGCAACGACGCGGTCGAGGCCACTTATCCGATCACCCGCGTCGACGCGGCGGGCGAGACGCTCGATGGCAGCAAGCGCAACTACACGCTCACCTTCCCCGCCGGGCAACTCCCGCCGGTCAATGCCTTCTGGTCGGTAACGATGTATGACGGCAAGACGCAGTTGCTGATCGAGAACCCGATCAACCGCTACCTGATCAACTCGCCGATGCTGCCTTCCATGAAAAGGAACAAGGACGGCTCGCTCACCCTCTACATCCAGAAGGATTCGCCGGGCAAGGATAAGGAAGCGAACTGGCTGCCGGCGCCCAACGACACCATCTACCTGGTGATGCGCCTCTACTGGCCGAAGACGGAAGCGCCATCCATTCTTGCGGCCGGCAAAGGCAGTTGGAGTCCACCGGGCATCGTGTTGGCGAAGTGAGAGCCGGTCTGGGAGTCTCGACTGCAGGCAAACGTGGTACATCAGATGGCCGCCCAACAATCAAGTGCACCGGGCCGTCTTTGGTTTTTTCGGCCCGCTTATCGAGCGGGGACCCACTCAGGATGAGGGCTGGACTGTTGGCGTTATCCCTTGACCCGGCAGCGGCTTACTGCAGCCGGTGGCTCTTGGTCGCTGACCGGGAAGCAAACGCGGGGCGCGCGTTCAGAAGGTCCACTTCGTCACCCAGTATATGGGCCGCCTCGTACAGCAACGCGTCCTTGGCGGTATTGGGTGGTTTTTCGAGCCCCTCTTCGCCTTCTTCATCCGCCAGCGCGTTCGCTGCGAGCGAACTGATCTCGGCAGATGGTAGGGAGGATTTCTTTTCCGCGGTACCGTCTTTTTCGCGCGACTTCAACTTGGCTTCCTGGGCATCACGCTCTTTGCGCCGTTCAGCCTCATTGAGGGAAATTTGTTTTTCCTGGCGCCGTTGATTGAACTCGGCGATGTCTTCAAGCAGATTCTGATACTCCTTGTCTTGGGCGACACGCCGGTCATGGCGATGCTGCAGCATCGGCAACACGTCCTTCAGATCGGCGACCGGGTGATAATCGGCAGCCCTGATTCGCATCCAGGGCAGTGCGTTGTCATAACTGGCTTCGCCGAAGTGCTCAGCATCCGAGGTCGCCGGCAAACTGATGTCCGGTGTTACGCCATGCAGTTGCGTCGTGCTCCCGTCGATGCGGAAGAACTGGGCAATGGTCAGCTTGAGGTCGCCGAGTTGGCGTTTTGGAGTGTGGGCGATGTTATCCAGGTTGATCATCGCTTGCACGGTGCCTTTGCCAAAACTCGGTTCCCCTATCACCAGTCCCCGATGGTAGTCCTGAACGGCGGCAGCAAAAATCTCTGAAGCGGATGCCGAACCCCTGTTGATCAGGACGCCGAGTGGACCCTCCCAGGCCACACCGGGAGCCGTGTCCCTGGCTACGGTGACCCGGCCGTCGGCGTCGCGCTGCTGCACCACCGGCCCGGTGCCGATAAACAGGCCGGTCAGTTCAATCGCCTCGGTCAGCGATCCACCGCCGTTATGGCGCAGGTCTATCAACACGCTATCAACTTTTTCCGCTTTCAATTCGCTCAGCAGGCGCGAGACATCCCGCGTCGCGCTCTTGAAATTCTGTTCGCCCTTGTTACGGGCCTCGAAGTCCTCATAAAAGGCAGGTAGGGAAATGACGCCGATACGATGGGCTACGCCTTCGTCATGGAGGGAGAGAATCGATTTCTTGGCGGCCTGTTCTTCCAGGCTGATCTTCTTGCGAACCAGCGAAACCAACCGGTGTTCGGCGTCCGGGCCGGCGCCGGCGGGAATGACGTCGAGTACGACCACTGAGTCGGCTGCGCCGCGAATCAGGGCAACCGTGTCGTCAAGACGCCAGCCCACCACATCGGCCATGGCGCCCTGGTCACCTTGTGCCACGCCGAGGATACGGTCCCCCGCTTGCAGCTTTCCCGAAAGGGCCGCGGGACTGCCGGGGATGAGTTCCTTGATGGTCGCGTAGTCGTCCTTGTCTTCGAGCACGGCGCCTATGCCGACCAGGGAAAGCCTCATCGCTATGTCGAAATCTTCCGTTGCCCGCGGTCCCATGTAGTTAGTGTGCGGTTCAACCGACATGGTGTAGGCGTTCATGAACAGCTGAAACACATCCTCGCTCTTCAGCTTGCTCATGCGCTTCACGAAATTCTCGTAGCGCTTGTCCAGGGTTTCGAGAATAGTCCTGTCGTCCTTGCCGGCAAGCCTGAGCTGAAGCCAGTCGTGCTTGACCCGTTTGCGCCACAACTCGCGAATGTCGTCTTCAGACTTCGCCCAGGGTGCTTTGTCGCGACGATATTGGAAAGCTTCATGCTGCTGAAAATCGAAGCCCGTCTTGAGCAAGGTGCGGGCATAGGCGTAGCGCTCAACCACTCGGCTGGCATAACGATTGACCATGGCGAAGGGAATATCCAGATTATCCGCGAGAATGGCGTCGTCGAGCTGGGTGCGGGCTCCGGTCCATTGGTCGATGTCGGCCTGAACAAAAATCATCTTCTCGGAATCGAGCGACTTCAGGTAGCGATCGAATATTTTCTTCGACAAAGTATCGTCGAGGGCGACGGGCTGGTAGTGATGTTCCCCGATGAGTCGGGCCGTCAAGTGCGCCGCCAGTGGCTGCTGCTGCAATGGCCTGAAGGCCGGGACTGGCTGCGGTCCTACCTCTGGCGTAGCGGCCTGGGGTACTGCCGCGAACGCCAGCACCAGCCACAATAGTTTCAGTTTCCTGTTCAGGTTAATCATCATTCAAGCATTACCCGCGTTCAACACTTCTGTTTCGATGGTACGACGTCGCAATTTATTGAGAGTTCAACTGTACCCAGTTTAGTGCCCTGGCTATTCGGCGCACTGAAACGGGAAAAGCTTCAAGCACAGTTCCTTGGTCGATTTCGCGGCGTGCGTGCCATCCGGCGCAATGGTTACACGGTCTTGCTGGTGGAAGTTAGACCGGGACACCCACGAGCGTTGATTAAGAAAAGGATAGGTGAGGGCTCTGGGGCGAAATCTAAGGCCATCCCAGGCCACGTCGACTCGCACCCGCAAAACCCTGCCGTTTCAGAGGCGGTTTGTTAGAATGCATCGTTACCTGAACGATCACCTCCGAATCGATGAATACCGTTGCCGACAAACCGCACATCGACGGTGCGCGCCAGCGCGCAGTGGTGAGCGCGCTCGCTGCATTCTTGCCGGCACACGCCCTCTTGTTCGAGCGCGAAGACGTGCAGCCCTACGAATGCGACGGCTTGTCGGCCTTTCGCCAGTTGCCGATGGTGGTCGCCCTGCCGGAAACCGAAGCGGAGGTTCAGCGCATCCTAACCACCTGTCATGCATTGCGCGTGCCGGTCGTTGCGCGCGGCGCCGGCACCGGACTATCCGGCGGCGCGTTGCCGTCCGGTGACGGCGTGCTGTTGTCACTCGCGCGCTGCATGCGCATCCTAGAAATCGATCCCGCGTCGCGCGTCGCGCGGGTGCAACCCGGCGTGCGCAATCTCGCGATTTCCGAGGCCGCCGCCCAATACGGCCTCTACTATGCGCCCGATCCATCCAGCCAGATCGCGTGCACGATCGGCGGCAATGTCGCCGAGAATTCAGGCGGCATACATTGCCTCAAATACGGGCTCACCGTGCACAACATACTCAAACTGCGCGCGTTCACGATCGAAGGCGAGCTGCTCGAGATCGGCGGCGACGGCCTCGACGCGGCGGGCTACGACCTGCTTCCGCTGCTCACCGGCTCGGAGGGATTACTCGCGGTGATCACCGAGGTCACGGTCAAGCTGTTGCCCAACCCCGAGCGCACGCAATGCATACTCGCCGCGTTCGACGATGTCGCGAAGGCAGGCCGCGCGGTCGCCAATATCATCGCCGCCGGCATTATTCCCGCCGGGCTCGAAATGATGGACAAGATCACCATCGGCGCGGTCGAACCGTTCGTGCAGGCCGGTTATCCACTCGACGCGGCGGCGATTCTGTTGTGCGAGTCCGACGGCAACAAAGCGGAAGTTGCCGAAGAAATCGAGCGCATGAAAGCGGTACTGCAGGCGAGCGGCGCATCCGAAATCCGCGTGTCGGCGAACGAGGCCGAACGCGACCGCTTCTGGGCCGGGCGCAAGGCAGCCTTCCCCGCGGCGGGGCGCGTGTCGCCCGACTATTATTGCATGGACGGCACGATTCCGAAGAAGGCGCTGCCGCACGCGCTCGACGCCATTGCTGCGCTGTCGGAGAAATATGGCCTGCGCTGCATGAACGTGTTCCATGCCGGCGACGGCAACCTGCATCCGCTGATACTGTATGACGCCAACCAACCCGGGGAACTCGAGAAAACCGCACAATTTGGCATGGAGATCCTGCTGCTTTCGATCGAAGTCGGCGGGACGATTACCGGCGAGCACGGCGTCGGCGTCGAGAAAATCGATTCCATGTGCGTGCAGTTCAAGCCGCTTGAGCTGGCCATGTTCCATGGCATCAAAGCCTGCTTCGACCAACACGCGCTGCTCAATCCCGGCAAGGCGGTGCCGACGCTGCATCGCTGCGCCGAATTCGGTCGCATGCACGTGCATGCGGGTCAGCAGAAGTTTCCCGACCTGCCGAGATTCTGAAAGCGAAGCGTAAGGCGAAAACGGCATTGTTCCTTGCCTGCCTAACCACTTGCTTATCCAAACTCGTGAGAGACATCATCGACCAACTGGCGGCTACCATCCGCGACGCCGCCGCACAGCGCACACCGCTGCGCATCCGCAGCGGCGGCAGCAAGGATTTCTACGGCGGCACGCCGCGCGGAGAGACTTTAAGCGTCGCCGCATACCGCGGCATCATCGACTACGAACCCAGCGAACTCGTGATCACGGCGCGAGCCGGCACGCCGCTCGCCGACATCGAGGCGGCGCTGCGCGAACGCGGACAGATGCTGGGGTTCGAGCCGCCCCATTTCGGCTCCCAAACGACGCTCGGCGGCTGCGTCGCCGCGGGACTCTCGGGCCCCCGGCGCGCGTACGCCGGCGCGGTGCGCGATGCGTTGCTCGGCGTGCGCATGCTCGATGGCAAGGGTGACGATTTGCACTTTGGCGGTCAGGTGATGAAAAATGTTGCCGGATTTGACGTGTCGCGCCTACTGGCCGGCTCCATGGGCACGCTTGGCGCGATGCTTGAAATATCGCTCAAGGTGCTCCCCGTCCCGGTGGCCGAGGCGACATTGTGTTTCGAGCACACCGCGGCTGATGCGATAGCCTTGATGAACGAATGGGCGGGCAAGCCCTTGCCGCTTTCCGCCACTGCATGGCACGATGGTAAATTGTTCGTCCGCCTGTCCGGCGCATCCGCCGCGGTCGATGCCGCGACAAACCTGCTGGGCGGCGATCGGATCGGTGAAGCCGATGCGCAACGCCATTGGCAGGACATTCGCGAGCACACCGCCGCATTTTTCAACACGACCCAATCGGTGTGGCGGCTGTCCGTAAAATCCACCACTCCGCCGCTCAACCTGTCCGGCGCGCAACTGCTCGAATGGAACGGCGCTTTGCGCTGGCTGGCGACCAGCGCCGATGCCGCCAGCGTGCGCGACGCCGCAAAATTCGGCGGCGGCCATGCCACGCTCTTTCGCGGCGACGATAAAGCGGTCGGTGTGTTTCAGCCGCTACCGCCGGCACTGATGACCATCCACCGCAATCTCAAGCACACGTTCGATCCGGCCGGCATATTCAATCCCGGCCGCATGTATGCTGAATTTTGAAAAGTGACGGCACTCATGCAAACCAATCTGGCCGACTTCATCAAGGACACGCCGCAAGGCCGTGAGGCGGAAGCCATCCTGCGCAAGTGCGTGCATTGCGGTTTCTGCACGGCCACCTGTCCGACCTATCAGTTGCTCGGCGACGAACTCGACGGGCCACGCGGCCGCATTTACCTGATGAAACAGGTGCTCGAAGGCGCTCCGGCGACGGCGAAGACACAGCTGCACCTCGACCGCTGCCTGACGTGCCGCTCGTGCGAGACGACTTGCCCATCCGGCGTGCAATACGGACGGCTGCTCGATATCGGCCGCGCTATCGTCGATAAACAGGTCGGCCGCGGCCCGGTGGAAGCGGTTAAGCGCAAAGCACTGCGCGCCGTGATTCCGCATCCGTCGCGCTTCTCGCCGCTGCTCAATCTCGGGCAAAGGTTGCAGCCCGCGCTGTTCGGCGCGCTCAAACGCAAAGTGCCGCCGCCGGCGCGCACTTCCGCTTGGCCTGCACGCGCGCACGTGCGCAAAATGCTCGTACTCGACGGCTGCGTGCAACCAATCCTATCGCCGAATACCAATGCGGCGGCCGCGCGCGTGCTCGACCGGCTGGGCATCACACTCATCCGCGCAGCGCAAGCCGGCTGCTGCGGCGCCATCTCGTATCACCTCAACGCGCAGGACGAAGGTCTCGGCTATATGCGGCGCAACATTGATGCGTGGTGGCCCTATCTTCAACAGGGAGCGGAAGCGATCGTGATGACTGCGAGCGGTTGCGGCGCGATGGTTGCCGAATACGGTCACCTGCTCGCCCACGATACCGCTTATGCCGAAAAAGCCGCCCGGGTTTCCGCGTTGATGAAGGACGTCAGCGAAATCATCGCGGCAGAGCAAGCAAGAGTGATGGCTCTTTCGCTTCACGCCTCACGCCTCGCACCGCACCGCGTTGCGTTCCATCCGCCCTGCTCGCTGCAGCATGGCCTCAAACTGAAAGGCACGGTCGAAACGCTGCTTGCGGACTTCGGCTTCGACCTTTCGCCAGTGCCGGATGCGCACTTATGTTGCGGTTCGGCCGGCACTTACTCGATACTGCAACCGGAGCTGTCACAGCGGTTGCTGAAGAACAAACTCGCGGCGCTGACCTCCGGCGCGCCGGCCGCGATCGTCACCGCCAACATCGGCTGCCAGTCGCATCTGCAAACCGCGACGGGCCTGCCGGTCATGCACTGGATAGAAGCACTCGATGCACGACTTGACTAACACGCTCGCGGCGGAGCGAGACGATTTGGTGAGAAACATGACCCCGGAACAGCTTGCCAAAGCCCAGCAGCTATCACGGGACTATTTCAAGCGATACGTTGAACCCTTGCTCCGTGAGGCGGAATAGGTCGGCTAACCCGCTGTTTCAAGGGGACACTTTTTCGCCGTCGTTTACCTCATCTTCATGCAAATAGAATTGTGCTCATGAGCCGACGGCCTACACCGCCTCCCACGCCAGCTTCGGACACGCTAGTCCCAATCGCATCAGATAACTAATTGGTCAAACGATGATGACAAAAAGGCCAACCTCGGGTTGCATCCACGTCATCGCCGACAGCTGAAACGCCTCAAGCTCAAAACGTTCTTGAGAAAGCACAAAAACGACTATTCATCTATGGAGCGACCTCACAGCCAACCACGGCGGCGAAATCGCCAGAGCATGTATCCCGCAACGATCAGACAGATCAACCAGAAAAGCGGATAACTTTCGGGCCATTGGTTCTCTGGAATTGGCATATTCATTCCGTAAACACCGGCAAGAAAGGTGAGCGGAATGAAGATGGTGCCAATCACCGTGAGCACTTTCATGATGTCGTTCGTTCGGTTGGACACAACCGACACGTAGGTTTCCGTCACGGCGGATGCAATTTCACGATAAGTTTCGATCAGATCGAGAATCTGGACGCAGTGGTCGTAGACATCCCGAAAATAGGTCTGGGTGATCTCCGACAGGCACTCGTGCCGCTCACGCTGCAACTGGGCGACCAGTTCCCGCATCGGCCAGGCCGCCCGGCGGACCAGCACCAACTCCCGCTTGATCCCATGCATGGCTTGCAGACTCTGCATCTGCGGGCGGCTGAGGACCTCGTCTTCGGCGGCCTCCAAGCGTTCGGAGAATTCCTCCAGGATGGGAAAGAAGCGGTCGACGATGGCGTCCAGAAGGGAATAGAGAAGGAAACTCACATCGTTTTCGCGCAGCCGCGAACGCGGGCTCTCGATCCGGCGACAGACCTCGGTAACTGAGGGACTCGGGTCCTGCTGGAATGTGAGGAGCGTATTTCGGCCGAGGAAAAAACTGATCTGCTCTGCCAGCAGCTTGCCCTCGCTAAAATGCGCGGTGCGCGCCACGACAAAGAGACGCCCGGGCAGGTCGCCGGTGCCGGGGTAGTCCTCAACTTTGGGTCGCGCCCCGGCATCGAGCGCGTCCTCGATGGCTAAAGGATGAAGCTGGTACTTCTCGGCGAGCGAACGGATGACGCCTGAGTCCTGTAGTCCCTCGACCTGAATCCAACGGACTTGCGACCACGCCGGGCGATGATTGGCCAGAAACTCGCCAATATCCTTCACGGTCTGAATTTCAACCCGTTCCCGGCAATAGTCTGTGCAGCAAACGCGTGCCGGTGCCAGCCCAGCGGTCTGGACCAAATCATGATATTCGATGCCGGCCGCGGTTCCCTGAGAGCGATGCCTCAGTCTCGGCACCGCCACATTAGCCGCTGTCGAGACATGACGACGTGGACGGAACAACCGCCGAATGCTTCTTACACACGCAGGCCAAAATCCTGCTTCGACAGGAGATTGGGGTTCCTCTGGATCAACGGTTTCAGTCATTTTCGGCCTCGTTTTTCTTGAATCAAACGTACATAAAGCACCGGTCTTCCCGACCAACACGACGCAGCCCCGGTTCGGGTCAACCATGGAAGATCGCACAGGGTGAAGCCCCCATTTATCATGTGCCGAGTCATCTGCCGGTATAATGACGGCCACGTGTTATGACTTGGGCTGGAAAATTCGTGTTAGAACTCAGCGCGTATACACACATTGGAATAAGAGTGAGCGACCGTGAGCGGTCGGTCAAATTTTGTGGGAAACTCGGCTTCCACCCCCTGCTCGAGGCTGAGGAAGAAAAGGTCGCGGCAAAGTCGGCCCCGCGGGCAAACAAAGCGTCCCGATCAAAGACCTTTGGTTGTATCCCTTGGAAAAGCGCTTGCGAGGATGGCTGACTCGTTAAAAATGCTTCTGGATACACGGCAGCGCGCTTTCCGGTAGAGCTTATTTCGTCACAAGAAACGAAAACGCGAGAAGACACCTTATCAGCGGAGAGGCAAATCAAGGGGTGGAGCCCCAACAAGAAAGAGGCCATGATGCGTGGCGATTGGACAGAAGTTTCTCGCCTGGCCATTGAATTTCTTATCCTTTATGTCGTCCCATGCGGAAGAAGAGATGCTGGATGATGGACTTGAGCGAAAAGATTATAGAAAATGCAATCCTGAAAGGGCGCATCGAAAAGAAGCTGACACATGATTCCCGTGGCACCCGATACCGAGTGGCACCCGATACCGAATAGAAGGGCCAGCCCTAGATGAACGGCCAAT
>Ga0209254_10001958_pt1 | contig 18635 bp, 18 predicted proteins | sample FrelakmetDIP11DI_FD_187148 | JGI IMG/M metagenome (GOLD analysis project Ga0209254, IMG submission 187148) | Freshwater lake sediment microbial communities from the University of Notre Dame, USA, for methane emissions studies - DIP11 DI (SPAdes)... | ecosystem: Environmental > Aquatic >...
CTGGTAACCGAATATTATACCTCCTATGATAAGCCCCCCACCCAGCGGATCGTTAAATCTACGGAGACTGGTGCTGCAACTGATATCATCGCCGGACTTGCTGTCGGCTTTGAGAGTACCATCTTTCCGGTCGTTATTGTCGTAATTGCCATCCTTATTGCAGCCCAGCAGGCAGGCCTCTACGGTATATCCCTGGCCGGGCTCGGTATGCTGGCCACCCTGGGAATAACGCTATCTGTCGATGCCTACGGACCGGTGGCAGACAATGCCGGCGGCATCGCTGAAATGTCACACCAGGACAAGAGTGTGAGGGAGATCACTGATACCCTTGACGCTGTGGGAAACACTACCGCTGCAATGGGGAAGGGCTTTGCTATTGGTGGCGCCGCGTTAACTGCGCTAGGCCTGTTTGCTGCCTATACCCAGGCAGTCGGCCTGAAGATGGTTGACATGCTTGATCCTTCCGGGGTAGTTTTTGCAGGGATACTGATTGGTGCCGTACTGCCGTTCCTGTTCTGTTCTTTTGCCCTGTCTGCGGTTGGAAAAGCAGCAGGGTATATCGTGCAGGAAGTCAGACGGCAGTTCAGAGAGATTCCTGGCCTGATGGAGGGAACAGCCGATCCGGATTATAACACCTGTATTACCATTTCCACTGACGCAGCGATCAAACAAATGATTGCGCCGGGACTCCTCGCAATAATCGCTCCCCTTTTTGTGGGATTCGTCCTTGGGCCGGAAGCCCTCGCTGGCCTTCTGGTCGGTTCCATAGCAACCGGATTTATCTTAGCCATCATGATGGCCAACGCAGGGGGAGCATGGGATAATACGAAGAAGTACATTGAACACGGACACCTCGGGGGGAAGGGATCCCCTGCCCACAAGGCAGCCGTGACGGGTGACACTGTCGGTGATCCCTTCAAGGATACGGCCGGACCGGCACTCAATATCCTCCTCAAGCTGATGGCAATTGTGGCTGCGGTCTTTGCACCTCTCTTCATCTAATTTTTCGGAGTTGCCACTCCGGTCCTATCTCCCCCGGGCTGCTGCCAGGGCAGTCCTGAATCATAGGGTGAACAATCAGACAGAGAGAACCTGCAATTGATACACGGACCTTCAGGATATCCGCAACCTGTCTGCCAGGTATCCCGGTCACTTGTTGGCACGATGCTTCAGAGAACTATTACTATCTCTCATATGAGCCCGCAATTCCTGAGGAACCGGATATGGAGCCGCGGGTCTTTTCCAAGTTCAGGATGAAACGAGAGAGCCATGTGTTTTCCCTGTTCGACAGCAACAACTCCCTCATCGAGCGTGCCGAGAATATGGGTGGGGACTCCAACCCGGATGGCAACCGGTGCCCTGATAAACACAGCATGGAACGGCTGATCAAGACCGGATATTCCGATATCGGCCTCAAATGATTCACGTTGGCGGCCAAAGGCATTCCGCTGTACGGAGAAATCCATGAGCCCGAGAGGATGGATGCGGGGATCATCAGCTTCCCTGGCCATGAGAACCATGCCTGCGCAGGTGGCAAAGATCCCTCCTTCAAACTGCACCAGCGGTTTGTATAACCCGTTCTTGTCGATAAGCCGGGAGATGGTAGTCGATTCTCCTCCGGGAAGAGCCAGGGCATCGAGTCCGGACAGGTCGCCAGCCCGCCTTACCGGGAGAACGTCATATCCGTTTTCATGCCCGGACTTCCGGAAGGCATCCCTGAACGCATCGAGGTGCTCGCTTACGTTCCCCTGGAGCGCAAGAACGCCAAGCTTAACGCCCACGGTACTGGAGCACCTCGTCCTCGCGCAGGGTATGGATATCGATACCCTTCATGGGTTCCCCGAGGCCTTTGCTCACCTCTGCAATCACGCCGGGATCATCAAAGTGATTGACCGCCTCAACAATGGCCCGTGCCATCTTCTTTGGATTGGCTGAGAGAAAGATCCCGGACCCCACAAAAACCCCGTCTGCCCCCATCTGCATCATCAGTGCAGCATCGCAGGGGGTTGCAATACCTCCCGCAGAAAAGTTTACCACCGGGAGTCGCCCCCGTTTCACCGTCTCGATGAGAAGGTCAGCCGGTGCCTCAAGATCCCGGGCCCGGTCAGTAATTTCCTGGGGGGTGCGCCCCTGGAGTGCACGGATTTCACCGAGGATGTTTCTCATATGCCTGACGGCTTCGACCACGTTACCGGTACCGGCCTCACCCTTGGTCCGGATCATGGCCGCCCCTTCCTGCACCCGCCTGAGGGCCTCGCCGAGATCACGGGCACCACAAACGAAAGGCACGGTAAAATGCTGCTTGTCGATGTGGAATTCCTCATCGGCCGGGGTGAGGACTTCGCTCTCATCGATCATATCCACCCCAAGCGATTCGAGGACCTGGGCTTCCACGAAATGCCCTATCCGTACTTTGGCCATGACCGGGATGGAGACAGTATCCATGATCTCCACGATAATGGCCGGATCTGCCATTCTTGCCACTCCTCCGGCCTTCCTGATATCTGCGGGGACCCGCTCAAGCGCCATTACCGCCACTGCACCTGCTTCTTCAGCGATAGCCGCCTGGTCCGCGCTGACCACATCCATGATCACCCCCCCTTTCTGCATGGATGCAAAACCGCGCTTCAGGAGCTCGGTGCCAAATCTCAGCTCCTCGAGCTTCATATGCCTCTATATATTGAACCGGATCCCAATAAAATGAGTACCAGCATGACTGTAATCGCGAAGAGAAGGGTAACCGCCCGCACCGCTGCAATGATCTCCGGCCCGCCTTCCCGGAGTGATCGTTCTCCGGTTCCCATCACGTAGACGCCCGGCTTTTCAAACCTGATCCCGGTCCCCCCGGCAATGACGGCCATGGGAATTCCGCCGTTCAAACCGGGGCGTTTTCTCCGATCCCGTTTCAATGCTTCATATGCCGGGAAAAATCTTCCTTTCACCGCAAAATAGAGAAGGAGCAGCACCCCGGTAACTCTTGCGGGTATATAATTGAGGAGATCATCCATTCTGGCCGAGAACCAGCCGATACGCTCCCGCTCATCATGATATCCGAGCATTGCATCCAGGGTGTTTGCAGCACGGAAAACGGCCGCACCCGCCAGGCCAAAGATGGCAAAATAAAAAACAGGGGATATGATACTGTCTACAACATTCTCAGCCAGGGATTCATATGCTGCCGAGAGGACCTGTTCTTCGTTCAGATCCTGTGTCGGTCTGCTCACCATTTTGGCCGCTTCTCTCTTTCCCTCTTCAATGCTCCTGGAAATCCCCTCACTGACTGAGCGGGTATGCTGCTCAAGTGAACGCCAGGCAAGGCAGGATTTCAGGAGAAAGGGACCAAGAAAAAGAAGGAGAATCCAGGGCAGATAGTGTCCGGCAAGAAAGAACGGGAGAGCGAACAGGATTACCGTGCCAAACCACATCACAACCCCGGCTGCACGCTGCAGATTGCAGGTCCAGATTGCAGGTCTCCCCCACCAGCCAATAAACTGCCCGATCAGGGCGACGGGGTGGAACCGGCTCCGGGGGTCTCCTGTGATACGGTCAATGATAAGTGCAAGGGGAAGAATTACGGCATTTATCGCGGTCATGAAATCCCCGCTCCCGTATCTGCGTCCACTGCCTTCATAGATATATCCAACCTATTTTTATTACCGCGCCCTTTCAGTCCGCGGTGATAGATTGTAAAATTCCTCTTGCCGGGTACTGCACCCGTGATCGCGGAAATAGGGTGAGGTTATTTTGACGAGCCCCGGGGGAGGAGATCCGGGATTCCATCCTCGATCGGGTAGTTTACACAGCAGGACTGACAATGGAGGGCGCCGTCCATAATCTCCCTCTCGTCCCCTTCATCGACATGGACCGTGAGCTCCCCTTTACAGACTGGACAGCAGAGGAGGGGGAGTATCGATCGCTTCATGTCTCGCCTCTCAAATCGATGATCTGGGAGACATCGGGTCCGGTCGAGATAAGGGTGACCGGAGCGCCAATATCCTCTTCGGCTCGTGCCAGAAAATCTTTGGCCTTTTTGGAGAGTTTCTTGTATTCCGTAACTCCAAAACAGTCATGATCGATTTTATCAATACCCGTGATTGCTGCTTGTGTGCATCCATTGATCATTGCCGAATACCGTGCCATTTCTCCGTCCCAACCACCGATTCGCCGCTGGCGGTGGGTAACCGTGCCAAATTCCTGGATGCCGAGACTGTCGGAAACATCCCTTGCCATCTCGGTCGAAAAGGGTCCTTCTCCCACCCGGGTTGGATAGGCCTTGAAAACAACAATCACGTCATCAATCCGCGTGGGTCCCACGCCATTGTCTGACGCGATCTGCGATGCAGAGGTATCCTTACTGGTCACAAAGGGATATGTTCCGTAGTAGAGGGAGATACCAAATCCCTGCGTCCCCTCCAGGAGGACCGTCTCTCCCCGGTCGAGTGCCATGTTCAGTTCGTAGGGGACATCCATGAGGAATGGTTCAAGTTCCGGGAAGTCCCTGGCCTGCTTTGCCACACGTAATACCCGGTCGGCATTGGCCGGGCCGCAGCCACTCCCCGTGCTTCCGATCTTCTTGGCCAGGTACTCGCTTGATTTATCCCGTCTGATATGATCTTCCTCAATGACCGCACAACGATAATCGACAAATATCCGGTCCCGGACATTGAGGAGCCCTACCTCCTGCAGAAAAATCCTGGGGTCGACGAGAACCCCGGTCCCGATGCAGAGGCGGGCCCCGGGATACATAAATCCGGACGGGACCATACGCACACCGTATTCCTGATCCCCCATCTTGACTGTATGTCCCGCATTCGGACCGACCCCTCCGCGGGAGATCAGGGTAGGTTGATCATGAAATGCCACATGGGCAACAATTTTTCCTTTCCCCTCGTCACCGAAAAATCCGCCGACGATAACGGTACAGCTCATTGTCCAACCATCTAGTATAGGTATACGTCCGGCATAAAACTATTACTTCAATCTGAAAGGGGGGTGCGTGATGGACATGGCAGCCGGGTGCTCATCACTCTCTGCCATGGTCCGCAATGAAGTGCTCCATCCGGCGGAGCGCTTCTGCCAGGTCTTTCCGGGAGACGGCATAGGCACACCGGCAGTGGTTCTCACCACCCTGCCCAAGCACACTCCCCGGTACTACGGCCACATGTTCTTCCTTGAGGAGCTGTTCGGCAAACTCAACGTCTGAAAGGCCGGTCTTTTGGACCGATGGAAAGGCGTAGAATGCACCTTCCGGGAGGTGGCAGCGGAGACCGATCCGGTTCAGGCCTTCAACAAATAGATTCCGCCGGACACGGTATTCCTGGACCATACGATCCTTCTCATCCTCACCCCGCCGGATCCCTTCGAATGCGGCTACCTGACCCATGACCGGAGCGCAGAGCATGACATACTGGTGGATTTTCAGTGCCGCATCACAGAGCTCCTGGGGGGCACAAAGATACCCGATTCTCCATCCGGTCATCGCATAGGCCTTGGAGAAGCCATTAAGAGTAATCGTCCGCTCCCACATGCCGTCCAGAGCGGCACTTGACACGTGCTTGCCGGAATATGTCAGTTCCGAATATACCTCGTCACTGATGAGCAGCAGATCATGGTCGATAATGATATCAGCAAGAGCACGAAGGTGCTCCCGCCTCATGACTGCCCCGGTGGGGTTGTTGGGGAAATTTATAATGATGGCCTTGGTCTTTCCGGTCAGCACCTCCATCAGATGGTCAGGATTCAGCCGGAAATGATCCTCCTCTCTGCATTGGACCGGAACAGGGATCCCTCCGGCCAGGGTAACACACGGCGCATATGAGACGTAGGAAGGTTCAGCTACAATCACCTCGTCTCCAGGGTCAGTTACCGCACGGATAGCAATATCCAGTCCTTCCGACACACCGGTAGTGATAACCATCTCGGTATCCGGGTGGTACGTTAGCTGGTAGTGGTCAGATAACCAGACCGATAGCGCTTCACGGAGCTTCTGGATTCCCCGGTTGGAGGTATATGAGGTCCCGCCCTGTTCGATGGAATAGATGCTTGCCTCGCAGAGGTTCCAGGGGGTGGAAAAGTCCGGTTCACCCACGCCGAGGGATATGACACCTTCCATGGAGAGGGCAAGATCAAAGAACTTTCTGATTCCGGACGGCGGAATCGTCCGGGCACGAGCGGAGACAAAATCCCTCATGGGCTCCTCTCAAAATGAGTACGGGATCCGTTCCCCCGACTCTTTCTCAAAGAAATTCTGACCGTTTTCCTTGTAGGTCTTCATGATGATGTGGGTTGCAGTCTCCCGTATCCGGTCCATCGGGGCAATGTATTCAGAGACGAACCGGGCAACTTCCTGCATCGTTTTTCCGGTCACCAGAAGCTGGAGGTCATATACCCCCGTAATCAGGCGAAGTGACCTGACTTCGCGGAAATTTGCAAGCCTCCCCGCAATACGATCATAGCCAAAATCCCGTTCCGGGTTCACCTTGAGTTCGATGATTGCTGCGACCCCCTCGTTGGCTGCCCGTTCCCAATCGATAACCGTCGTGTAGCTCTTGATTATCTTCCCCTCTTCAAGTGCTGTGACCCGGCTTGCAACATCGTCGGGGGACAGCTCAGCCATTATCCCCAGGTCGTCTGGTGAGAGCCGGCTGTTTTCCTCCAGAAGGCGCAGGAGGAGGAGGTCTTTTTCGTCCATATTCGGTTTCACCTGAACAGGGCCTTCACCCAGGCAACATCCATCTTATTGAGCCCGTGATTGCTCAAGCGGGGATCGCTCAGGATGACATCCCATATCCTATATGTATTTGAGTCAAACCACATCTCTTTTGTCCTTCCATAGCGACCACGGCTCACGACACGGGTGTTAATTACCCCGAGCATGTTGAGTTCTGAAATGAGATCGGTAATCCGCCGGTGGGTCAGGATATCCAGATCCATAACCGGTGCAATTTCCTGGTAAATGCGGCTGACCTCTCCGCTTGTAAAAATATTCTGGCCCATATGATCGAGAAGGAGCATGGAGTACAGCACAATTTTGCTCTGGGTTGGAAGGGTTGCTATGCATTCCACCATACTGTCAGTCTCGATCTTGGCCTGTGCCTGTTTCACATGTTTCTCCCCGACCTTTTCCGATTCCTCGCGATCTGCAATCTCACCGGAGACACGGAGTAAATCGAGCGCTCTTCGGGCATCGCCATGTTCCTGGGCGGCCAGAGCTGCACAGAGAGGAATGACGCCTTCTTCAAGCACCCCCTCAAGAAACGCGATCTCAGCACGCTGCTGGAGGATGTCACAAAGCTGAGGGGCATTATAGGGAGGGAAGACCAGTTCCTCCTCGGAGAGAGAAGAGAGGACCCGGGGATCAAGAAAATCCTTGAAACTCAAATCATTGGAGATGCCGATCGTGCTTACTTTTGATTTCTTGAGATCGGTATTGATCCTGGTAAGGTTGTAGAGTGTTTCATCCCCGCTTTTCTTGACGAGCTTGTCAATTTCATCAAGCACAATGACCAGCACCCCGCCCGTGGTTTCAAGCTGGTTCTTCAGTTCCTGGTATACCTGGTCGGTGGGCCACCCGGTCATGGGAATAATGGAGCGGGTCTTATCACTGGCAATTTCATCTTCCCCAGAGAGACTTTTCGATATCTGGGCGAGCACCCGGTACTGGGTATCGATAATTTCGCAGTTCAGGTGTACCACCCGGCAGGAGGTCCCCATCTGACTGCTGGCATTCTCCAGTTCGCTGCCGACATACCGTACAACAGCTGTTTTGCCCGTGCCGGTTTTTCCATAGATAACAATATTGGAAGGGGTTTCATTCTTCAGGGCGGGGGCAAGAATGGAGGCCACCTGGTCGATTTGGGGGTGCCGGTGGGGAAGTATTTGTGGCCGGTAGGAATGACGGAGGACTTCCCGGTTTTTAAAAATATTGTTGCCCGTAAGATATTTCTTGAATAATCCAACTGATTCCTGCCCTTCTGACACATGAACCCCCCAGGGTGTGATCCTTAGATACTGACCGATAAATATCTGCTTATTTTAAGATCATATAAACCCCTCCATTTCCATTGGAAAACAATTATCAAGGCTTTATTTTGATAAAAAAAGAGATTTAATGATGTTTAGTCTAGATATGAAAAACCCGGTTTTCCCTACGAAATTGAGGTGCTATTCGATCCCCCCTACCCTAGTATTTCTACTGGAACTGGTTTTAATGATACAGAACTTCTCTATCTTAAAAATTAAAATGACAGCATTTGGTAACTTTCCTCATTCACATATATAAAAAATTGGAATTCTATCTCAGGAAGGTAAGAAATATCCCGGCTGTCATTCCATCATGAAAACAACTTTGTAGAGTGATTTCAGCTGCATTCAGAAGAGAGCACCCGAAAGGCAATGCGGCAAAATACCTGTTATCAAGTACGAACACCTGATTACCAGGGCATCCCTCATCTGATCTCCATTGGAAATAAAGGGGGGGGTTCTCATAATCACGATGGGTTAAGGGAAATTAAACCCCTGACCGTTTTTATCCTCAGGCAATACAGGAGGAAAGAGATCCTCCCGGCTAAGGAAATGAACCATGAATTTTTTAACCCTGCCGCTCTCCAGATTGTAGCAATGAATCCGGACCATATTCAATCCCTCAAGATTGTCGGGGCAGTCATAACGGTATCAAGCACACGTACACCCGATACCGATACGAGCGGGGAGACTATCATACGACTTCTGAAAGAAGCCGGGATCGAGATCTTTCATTATGCCATTGTTCCCGATACCCTTGAAGCCATCCGCCATGAGGTCATAACGGCACTGAAAGGAGCCAACTGTATTGTCCTCAATGGCGGTACCGGGCTGACTCATGATGACTGCACCATAGAAGCAGTGCTCCCCCTCATGGACAAGCGTATTGAAGGATTTGGCGAACTTTTCCGGATGATAAGCTACCAGGAGATTGGGAGTTCAGCAATGCTGTCCCGCGCACTTGCCGGTATTTCCGGGGGGAAGGCAATATTCTGCATCCCTGGCTCAACCGGCGCTGTAAAACTGGCGACAAGCGGGCTGATCATTCCCGAGATTGGGCACATCCTCACCCACGCCAGTAAATAATCCATAAAAAATATCCTGTATATCCAGAATAGCGGACCGGAAAGGAGGTCATCACGGTCCTCCCCTCGTCCTCTCCAAAATTGAAGATTGAAACGGACAGGATCGGTATAACAGGTCTTCGGGATTACCGTTCACTTCGTCAGAACGAACGGAAAACTTCAGGACAATACTAACGATACACTTCAAGAAGCGCGACCCGTTCCAGAACAAGTTCTGCAAGTCTTGATAGCCCTGCCACCTCCACCTCTTCCCGGGTGATTCCGAATATCTCTCTCAGCCGCTCGATCTTTTCAGGTTCCAGGACCTCCCAGTCCTCATCACAGACCTCTCCCAATTTCAGCAGCTCCACCACCGCAGCATCCCTGCCAGGACAGATGCAGAGATAGGCATCATTCCTGCCGGCATGAATCCCAAATCGGACGGCGTGCTGACACTGCCGTGAACCGCAGGCATACAGGAGAGCCTCCATCTCAAGGCTGTTGGATATGGTTCTCTCCTCTCGCAATGCCCGTAATGCATGGAAGAGTGAGGACCGGACATGAGCGATACCGGCCATCATCGATGCATTAAAGAGGATAACACAGACCCCGTGCCGTAATGCAATCATCCGAACAGTCCGAAGGAATTCTTCAGGCTCTTTTATCTCAGACCTGAACTGGAGTACTGTACATTCGTTTTCCTGCATCGGGATCTCCGGGATTATTCTTCACGATGCTCCCCGAACTGGAAGAGGTTTGCCTGAGAACCGGGTTCCTTTGGCGGGATTTCATGGTTCTCTGCTCCTCTCAGGTCTCTTATGACCTGGGAGGCAATACTGTGGCCAAGAATAGGAACAATCCGCTCTTCACCGGCAGCCAAAATCATCGCAGGAGACATAAAACCGTTATTAAAGAGCCGCCGGGCCCTCACCCGTCCGATGTTCCGGATCCGGATCAGGGGGATGAGTTCCCGTCTGATGCCATGCTTCATACAGAGCTCAAATTCGAGGACGGCTGGGGCAAACCGCGGTTTGAACATCCGCGCCAGACGGCCGGTTGCATGTAACAGCCAGTTCATGCTCTCAACCATAGCGTATACATCGCCTGGTCCTATACCATAGCGTTCGCAGATGGTAGCGTCCGGGACCTCCTGACACCAGTCTGAAAGAACCATTGCAGTCTTGAGGCCCCTGAAGAATCCTTCGTCATCACCACAAGGGAGATCCATCCAGAGTTCGTGTTCATGTTCAAGGACGAACCGCTCGAGGTAATGACGGTCCCGGTTTGCCACATAGAGGGTGAACATGTCCGGGGTTGTGCAGAGCACCTGTAATAGCCCGATATCAGCATATTCTTCCGTTCCGGTAAGCTGCTCAACAATGAGATCTGCGCTCAGCGGATCAATATACAGTTGCGAGACGAGTGATCCGTACTCTGTTGGGGAGAGAAGATCGTCCTGTATTACGATCATTTCTGCGTTATCGAGAAAGGTGAGCGCACGATCGATAACCGACCTGAGTATCCTGTCGGTCTTTCTCTGGTGAAAATAATACGTATTCCGCATAAATTCCCCAAGGGCTGGTCGGGAACCGGCAAAACCGGACGCGATGAGTGAGAGGATATGGGTGGTGAGTGCCTGTTCGTTTGAGCACTGGGAATTGACGTCTTCAGGTGCAGCATCGATATAGTAGGAGAAGAGTTCCTCTGCATCTCCGGAAGAATGCCCGATGAGTACAGCTTCTCCGTAGGGATCAAGGTGGGGACGACCGGCACGTCCGGCCATCTGATGGTATTCCCTGGCCGGAATCGGGACCATCCCCTCACCGGTGCTGTATCGCCGGTAGTCCCGGATGATCACCCGCCGCGCAGGAAGATTCAGGCCCGCCGCCAGGGTGGGAGTTGATGAAATACACCGGACAGCTCCCTTCCGGAACCCCTCCTCGACAATATTCCGGGCCTCTTTTCTGAGGCCGGCATGGTGGAACGCAGCTCCTGAACCGACACAGTGGGCGAGCGCCTTCTCCTGATCAGTGCCGGCAATCCGCTCAAGCTGCTTCCCATATAAAGAAAGTTCAGGGCTCTCCAGATGCAGAGCTTTTGCTGCCCGTTTGGCAAATGCTTCTGCATTCTTCCGGGATGAGACAAAGACGAGGCACTGACCTCCTTCATCTATCGTATCCATGAGCAGGTTGAGATCTTCATATTTGGAGATGGACTTCACCGCTCTGGTCTGGGAATGAAAATGAATGCTACCATCGTAATAGACTCCCTGGCGGAGCTCCACCGGCCGCCAGTCGCTGGTAACCAGCTCTGCAGCAAGCCAGCGGCCCAGGGTACCGGGATTTCCAATCGTGGCAGAGAGGGCAATCACCTGCATGGAAGGATTTATACACTGCATTTTGGTCATAACCATCTCGAGTGTCGGACCCCGGTCGGGAGAATCGATAAGGTGGACTTCATCGACAACAAGGAGACTGATATCATACAGCCAGGGGGTCGCATTCCTCAGAAGGGAATCTACTTTTTCACTTGTTGCAACAATGATGTCGTTTCGGCCAAGGTACTCGTCGCGCCGGTCATAATCACCGGTAGATATTCCTACCCGCACTCCTTTTCCCGCGAAATCATCGAACTTTTCACTGGCCAGAGCCTTGAGAGGAACAATATAGAGGCATTTCCCCCCCCGTTGAATATGGGAGTGCATGGCCATCTCGGCAATAAGGGTCTTTCCACTCGCAGTAGGAATGGCAACCAGAAGGTTTTTACCGTCAAATAATCCCCTCTCAACACATTCGGCCTGGGGGGGGTACAGATCTACGAGTCCTGCTGAGAGGTAGCGGCTGATCAGGGTGTCGGGAAGCGGGAGATCGACAATCTTCATGCAAACCCCTTTTATTCCAGTCTATATCCCTCGTGGATCGCCCCTTTTTATAATCTGAATGCGGAGCGCGCGTTTGATGTTCCAATGGAAATAAACCATTTCCCGAGCAAAACCAACTGGATCAGTGATGAAATGGCCCCGGATTCCTTTCCGGTCAATAGTAGTAATCAATAACGTTTCCTTTGGCCTCGCGGCGCTTCCGCTCCAGAAACCCGTAGACAACGTCATGCGGGAGGCCCTGGAGCAGCATATCAATGGCATTCCGGGCGATTTTAATCTGATCAGGGAGGCCGATGAGGGCTACGGTTTTTCCAAAGACCGAAATTTCACAGTCAGTCATATGCTCAATCTGCTCCCGGGAGCGTCCATCCTTCCCGATAATTCGTCCCCTGAGGCGTTCAAGTTGCCGGGGATTGTCGGTCATACCCGAGAGATCGATCATGTCGAGGAGGAGGTCTTCGTCATCAAGGAGCATAAAGGCCCGTTCCGGAGAAAATCCCCGATTAATTGCCTGAATAACCTCGACTCCCCTGAGGAGGTACGGGGCATTATCCCCTTCCACCCTCACGATTCCCTCCTTGCTATCGACGGAGATCCTGGTACTCGTGCGGTCCTCGAGGATTTTTTTCGTTGCACCACCTTTGCCAATGAGGACTCCCACCCTGGCCCCGGTAATTTTCACTTCCTGTATCATGGGTATATATCTGCGGCTGCTACGAGGCAACCCCTCCTTCTGGAATCGGCCTTCCCGTTATCTCCGCAAATATTTCCCCGCTATCCCGGACATTGCAGAGTCTACCAAAGTATCTGTTCACATTCCCAATATCCCTTGCGAGGAATGCCCAGGCCCGCGGGTGGTCGATGGTAACAGCCTGTCCCATATCGATTACAAAGGGCCGGCCGCCATAAAGGATATTAAACTCGGAGAGATCGGCATGGACAAGCTCCGCATCCTGATACATGACCTTCATGAAGGTGACAATTTTATTGTATTCAGCATCCGGATCTTCCAGGTGTACACTCCTGATCTGCGGGTATGGCACTTCATCATCTCCCAGGAATTCCATGACCAGGATGTTCCTGTCCCATCCGAATGGTTCAGGGACAGGAATTCCGGCTTCATGCGCCCGTTTGAGATTTGCATACTCTTTTCTCGTCCAGGTAAAGACGATATCCTTTTTTGTCCTTTTGATATTCGAGAATCTGCGATCGCCGATAATGTAATCGCTCATAGCGTTGAAGTTTGCGGTACGGATACGGTAAATCTTGATTGCCAGCTTACAATCATCCCGCTCACCGAAGAATACATTGGCCTCTTTCCCTGTACTGATTGATCCGCCAATGGCAGTTATCCACCCTTTGTGAACCATCTTGTATAAGGCAAGGAACGTCACCTCATCAAATACATCCTGCCTGACCTTGAGCTGGTTTACATCCTTGATGCGGATACCGAGGTATTCGATCTTCCGGTCAAACCCGCTCTCAACCCTGTCGATGCTCACGCCCTCGCTCCTCACGTAATATAGTCCCGTACACAGGAAAGGATCTCTGCCATCGCGATACCAACCGTTCTCTTCAAATCGAGAGGGTGAATCTCTCCATTCCGGTAAGCCGTTTCGATCTCAGGGTAGCTTGCAAATTCCCGGTCACCGCCGAATTTTGCCGGGCGCTTTACCGTTACCGTCCCCATCCGGGGGAACACGTGATACTGAAGGATCTGGAGGACCGGGTTCTCTTCACATTCCGGCGGGCAGAAAGCCTTCTGGCACTTCTTCTCAATCTCTTCAACAGAATCGGCAACCGAAATATAATTTCCACTGGAAGAAGACATCTTCTTTCCATCAAGGCCGTTGAGGATGGGGGTATGGATACAGACCGGTGATGGATATCCTAAAATTGCCAGATGTTCCCGGGCCAGCATATGGATCTTCCGCTGATCAATCCCGCCTACCGCGGCATCTACCCGGAGCATGGCGATATCCACCATCTGCATGATGGGATAGATCATCTGCGACACGGTCGGAGCCTCCATGTTCCTCCCCACCTCATCCATGCTCCGCCGTGCCCGGTTCAGGGTGATCTGCTGGGAGAGCTGGAGGACCTTAAGCTGGTATTCGGATGAAAGCTGCAGATCGGAACCGAGCACATATTCGACGTTCCGTAGCCCGAGTCCCTCGAAGCATCGTTTATTATATCCGGCAAGCTCCCCGACCTGCTCCATGGTCCCTTTCCGGTTGAGGAACGCATGGAGATCAGCGAGAAGCACCACGACCTCAAACCCGGCTTCCTTCAGGTCAATCAGTTTATTGACCGTGACGAGGTGCCCGAGGTGGATTTCGCCGCTCGGCTCATATCCCGCATAGACCCGCCTGGTATCCCTGGCGAGAAGAGCCTGCAGTTCATCGTCCGTAATAACCTCAACCGTGTTCCTCGTCACCAGCTGATAAGGATCCATCTGGTATACATGAGTTCTGGGGGGTGTTAAGGGTTACGAGGTGGGAAAAGGAATATCAGCGTCAACAGGGCAACCACTGGGTGAACTTGATCCTTGTATAAGAAATGAAAAGTATCTCGGGCAACTCAGTTGTCCATATATATTATTTTTGTCGATTAAGATTCATCAAAAAGATTAATACCCTTGATAAAGGAATTTATCTATGTTTTCCCGCAAATTGATCCTTTGTTCTCTCCTCCTGATGATAATCTTGCTACCTGCATCCGCAACACTCGACGAATCAAGTGAATGTAAAGATGGGTGCGGGGCCGCAGCAGAGCCCATGAACCGTTTATCACTCCTGCAGATCCCGGTCAGAACTATTTCAGGTATAAAATTCCATGACCTGAACGGCGATGCTAGCTATACCGGCAATGATTATGGTATCCCTGGCTGGAAGATCTTCCTCACCCCTTCTGAGGGGGCACCGGTTATGGAGACCATGACAAATGATAGCGGGTACTATGAGTTCAGCGGAATTGACCCGACACGTAGTTACCGTGTGGAAGAGGCTATTTATCCCGGCTGGGTGAATACCACCCCCCTGAGTGAAACGGTCTCATTTACCTGTAGCGATTTTCCGAATTTACCGCCTTCGGGGACGGTAAATATCCAGCACAACCAGGGGGGTTTTTACTGGCTTATTACCACGAAAAATATCCCGTCTGGCTATGATATCGTAAACAGTCCGCCCACCTATGCGGGATGGTGCGTGGATTTGGATCACCAGATTGGCAATGGTAACCATGGTGTCAGACTATTCATCTCCAGCTACGATGATCTTACCCCTCTCTATGGTCGCTACCCCCATGTACAGAATGTTACGTGGGATAAGATCAACTACCTGCTCAATCACAGACAGGGTCTCCCGATGTGTGTTGTGGAACGGACAATTTGGAACTTCACAAATAACCTAGCTATCACGACACAGAATATCGGGGGTTGTCCTCTGACGAACGATCAAGTGAATGCTGCTCTTGCGTTTCGGAATGAAGTGAATGCAAACGGTCACGGTTACCAGCCTGCCTGCGGCGATGTGCTGGGCGTGCTTATTGATGTCTCAACTCCTTCTTCAACCCCTCAGCTGAATATCATGGAGGTTCCGGTTCGGTGCTGTGATCAACGGGTTGATTTCGGGAACCAGAGGGTTTCGGGGAATATTTCCGGATTAAAAGTTCGCGCTGAAGACAATGAGCCACTCGAAGGTTGGGAAATCACGCTGAAATATGAAAATGGTACCATCTACAGGACTACAACTACCGGTGTGAACGGCAGATTTTCCTTTGATTTTGTCCCGCTTGGGAATTTCACCGTTCACGAATTGATCAAGGACGGCTGGCTCATCGTCTCTCCAGCGGAAGGATATTACCAGGTTTCCCTGACCCAAGAAACCTTCAATGTCACCGATCTCATCTTTTCCAACGATCCCGCCGGCAGCATTTCCGGATATAAGCGCGACAGTGGAAACGGACAGGGTCTTGCGTCATGGGAGATCAATCTGTTCAACACGACCGGTCTGGTGGCCTCTACTCTCACCAATGAAACGGGCTGGTTCATATTCCAGAATCTTGCCTGGGGTGATTATATCCTGAACGAGACTCTCCAGACCGGCTGGATACCTGTTGATCCACCGTCCGGAAGCTATCCGGTCACCATCAATTATTCCAGCCTGGTCATCGAAAACAGGAACTTTTCCAATCAGAAACAGCGGGGAATGATCTCGGGTATCAAATTTGAAGACCTGAATAAGAATGGTGTCCAGGATGTAAATGACGGAAACCTTTCCGGCTGGACTATCAATCTCTATAACCAGAGCAGCGGAATCCTGCTTAATTCAACGAGTACCGATGGGAACGGCAAGTTTTCTTTTTCGGGGCTGGACTGGGGAGTCTATCTCCTCCGTGAAACACAGAAAGCCGGGTGGAATCAGACCGCACCAGCCGGGGGTAGTTTTATCATTAAAATTAATGGGACCTCTTTGACCATAGACGGGCTGAAATTTGGGAATAATAAGATTTGCGATAAATGCTCCTGCCCTTCGCGTGCATATTTCACGTACAGTCCGACAACGGTAAAAGACGGGAAGCCGGTAGTATTTACTGATGGATCAAAAGGAAATATCATTCAATGGAACTGGTCGTTTGGCGACGGGACATTCGATGAACACAAGAATCCGGTGCACATTTTCCATAATCCCCCAAAACCCACAAAAACTACAAAATACCAATCTTATAAAGTGACAGAATACGTCTGGTGTGCGTGTTCATCTACCCCGGTTGTTACATCATACTCAAAGACGATCAATGTCTACTATTAAAATTTACCCCCACCACTTTTCCCCCAGCAATCTGTTGCCAGCCACTTCTGCACAGAAGGATGGCGATATCCTTAATAATACCGGATTTTTTTCATAAGGCAGTCTTGAATTTTAGAGAATGAAGGAGGATTGGGAGTAGTTCCAACGCCAGTCCTGGGAATTCATCCGAGTGCCACGAAATTCAGCGCTTTATTCGTCATGGCAACAGATCTTGCCGGGTCTTTTTCTGTTCCGATCATCGCCCTGATGCAATCGATATTTTCAACCACAACATCCGCTTCCTGATGGATGGCCTGGAACAGGTAGAGTTCTTTCCCAAGACAGGAAACCGAATCCTCGAAGATACCGTTCTCCCACAGGTCAGAACGGGAGCGACCCATGTCCATGGCATATTCCTTCAGCTCTGCGGTGCTCGTGATCCCGGTTGCCTTCCGGACCAGGCCCATCCGCGGGTGCTTCTCGATGATCTCGATGACCTCCTCCCTTGCAGCTTCTCTCTTCAGGTCCATCTGGACGACGTGCATATGCATCATCGTCACCGGCACAATCATAGCCAGCGTTACAATATTGATCTTCGGGAGAACACTCTGGACATCAGGACCATGGTGACTCGGGATATGTACCGGGTTCAGGACAATGGCATCAATGGGACCCCGCTTGATGTCAGCCGGGTCTCCTCCCCTCCGGACCATCACGGCCCGGACTTTCTCAACGCCATAAGCTTTGTCCATGGCATTAATAATCCTGCAGAGTCCTGTCGTATTGCAGGAGACCACCCGGGCGAACTGCTTCCCGATGGCATCCCTGTAGTTGCAGTCCGAGTTGAATGAGAACCCGGCCACCCCGTGCTCTTCTCCTCCCTGCCAGATGGCCTTTATCCCGAGTTTCTCGTACATCGGCTTGTTCTTCTCCCCTATCCCGCCAGGGGTCGCATCAACGACGATATCAGCACCCTTCAGCATATCCTCGATGCTCCCGGCCACTGGCAGCCCGGCTTTATCAAAGGCACCCTTCCGGGAAATATCGGCAATATAGAGGGGATACCCCCGGGATACAGCAATAAATGCCTCATGGCTCGGTTTTGTCTTTGAAACCCCGATAACTTTCATGTCCGGCTGGGCGGCAACTGCATCGGCAACGCGCTTTCCAATCGTCCCGTATCCGTTGATGGCGACTTGGATCATATGGGAGGTTTTCTGGGAGAGAAGCAATTAAAGGTTGGGGTTTTGAAAGCGACCTGAGGATCTCATCGGGGAGCACCGGTTATCCGGACCAGGATCCTGCCCCTTCTGAAGCTGGCGCGGCCATCAAAAAAACCATGAGCAGAAGGTGATGAGATACCTCAGAAGGAGTATGTATGACCGAGGACCTCCCTGACCTGACCCCCCGGAGGCTCCTCCTGCGACTGCCACGACAGGAGGCTGCTCCGGAAATGGCCAGACTTGCCGGAAATCCCGAAATTACAGCAATTACCCTTGAGATACCGTACCCGCCAGTGAGAGAATGGCCCGGAACCGGATCAGCGATACCGATAGAAAGAGGGACGGAACATCAGACCAGGTTTTTATGATCACCGACCGGAGAAGTGGTGAGATTATCGGGGCAATTGGCCTCGTGTGCTTCACCCGGGAGCATTCCCGTGCGAAAACCGGCTACTGGATATCGGCAGACACCCGTTCTCTAACCAGGGATATGCTATGGAGGTGGTCTGTGCGGTGCTGGATTACGGGTTCCTGGTGATCGGTCTCCTCCGGATCTATGCCTTCTCCCCCACCCTCAACAAAGCCACCGGGCGCGTGGTGGATACGGGTTGCATGCGACATGAGGGGGTGCTCCGGCAACATATACAGAAAACCG
>Ga0209254_10001959_pt1 | contig 18633 bp, 16 predicted proteins | sample FrelakmetDIP11DI_FD_187148 | JGI IMG/M metagenome (GOLD analysis project Ga0209254, IMG submission 187148) | Freshwater lake sediment microbial communities from the University of Notre Dame, USA, for methane emissions studies - DIP11 DI (SPAdes)... | ecosystem: Environmental > Aquatic >...
GGCCACTTCATCGGCGAGCGCGATCTCGGTGACGCGCATCTCGCGGCCGAACAAGTCGGGTTTGCCGATCAGGCTCTGCAACGCGGGCAGGCCGGCCGCGCCGAGCGCCACGCCGGTCACGCCCTTGCGCCACGGGCGGCCGAAGCTGTCGTTGATGACGACCGCCACCTCGACGCCGAAGGCCTCGTCGAGGCGCGCCTTCAAGGCCGCACAACTCTCGTCCGGCGCGACCGGCAGCAACAGGGCACGCTCCCGCCCATCCGGGTGCTCGATGTTCGACTGGTCGATGCCCGCATTGGCCATCACGAAACCCAAGCGATGTTCGGCGATCATCACGCCCGGGCCGAGCTTGATCACTTCACGGCTCTCGGCATGGATCAGCTCGACGATGCGGGGATCCTTCTCCGTCATGGCGCCGAGCTTGACCGCCAGGGCCGTCGGCACGACCTCATCGAGGTTGACGTAGCGCCCTTCCGCCTTCGAGACAATCTTCTGGGCCAGCACGAAGACGTCGTGCCTGCGCGGCACGATGCCATTGCGTTGCAATACCTCGATGATCCGGTCGGCAAGGTCGTCACCGGGCTCGATCAGGGGAAAGCCTCGCAGCGCAGTGAGCGTCAGAACCTCGCTGCTCATCGCTCGGGCCCGTCGGATCTAGGCAATGCCGGTGATGCGGATGCCGGCACAGTCGACCTTGTAGCGCTTGTTGATGCCGATCAGGATCGACGTCATGGCTTCCGCCGCCGCGGCATTGGCAATCGGCCCGGCGTCGATGCCACGAAGACCGATGTCGGCGGCCAGGGCGATGACGGCCTCGCGCGCCTCCTTGTCGTTGCCGCAGACCAGGACGTCGCATTCGATGGGCTCGCTGCCCTGAAGCTTGGCCGCGCCGACATTCTGGAAGGCCGACACGACGCGGGCGACGTCGCCGATGCGATCCTGCGCGATCTGCCCCGCCGAGCCTTGCGCGGGCAACTGGACCAGCGCCACCTTCGGCGGCACCAGCGGCACCACGGCATCGATGACGATCTTGCCGGCAACTACGCCCTTCAGCTCCTCCAGCGTCGCATCGTGGTTGGAGAACGGGACCGCGATGACGACGATGTCGGCGGCCGCGGCGGCCGCGGCATTGCCGTCCCCGCGCACCGGCGGTTTGCCAAGGGCGGGCACGTGATGCTGCGCGGCCTGCCGGGCCTTCTCGCTGGAGCGGGAGCCAAGGATGACCGGATAACCCGCCGCGGCCCAGCGCATGGCGAGCCCCGATCCAAGAGCTCCGGTGCCACCGATGATGGCCAGCGTGGGGCGACTTTGCATGAACTGATCCTTGGTGTGCGTGCTGTGTCAGGGCCGAGGGGGTCCGGGTCTGTCAATCGAACTGCATTTCGGTGAGCGGCACGACCTTCACACCGGCTGCCTCGAGGCCGGCCCGCACGGCGGCCGCCAAGGCGACGGCGGTCGGCTCGTCGCCGTGCACGCAGAGCGTATCGACGCCGCGCTGGATGCGCTTGCCGTCGCGCGAGACGATCTCGCCTTCGACCACCATCTGAACCACCTGCTTCACGGCAACGGCCGAATCCTTGATGACCGAGCCGGGGATCTTGCGGGAAACGAGGTTGCCGTTGTCGTCGTATTGCCGGTCGCAGAAGCCCTCGCGCGCCACCCGAAGATCGAGCTTGCGCGCGGCCTTCTCCATCTCCGAGCCGGACAGCGCAACATAAATCAGGTCGCGGTCCACTGCCTTGATCGCCCGGCCGATGGCCAGGGCGTAATCGGCATTCTCGGCCGCCATGTTGTTCAGCGCGCCGTGCGGCTTGACGTGGGTCACCTTCTCGCCGCAGAACGAGGCCATGGCCTGCAGCGCACCGATCTGGTAGGCGATCATGTTCTCCAGGTCGTCGACCTGCATCTCGATGCGGCGGCGGCCGAAGCCCCAGAGATCGTTGAAGCCGGGATGCGCCCCGATGCTGACGCCGCGGGTGTGGGCGCGCTCGACGACCCGGCGCATGGTGAGCGGGTCACCGGCATGAAAGCCGCAGGCGATGTTCGCCGAGCGGATGATCTCGAGGATGGCATCGTCGTCGCCGATGTCGTAGGCGCCGAAGCCTTCCCCCATGTCTGCGTTGAGATTGACCGATGTCATCACTTGCCCTTCGTCATAGTTTGCCGACCTGCCGCGAACGGAACCCGGCGACCTCGTCCATCACCGATACCACGTGCCCCGACACGCAACCGGGCTCGAGATTGCATTGAGTTCCGGAGTCCAGTGCGATAGTATATGGTCCTATTGTTAGAATGACAACACGTCTTTGTGAACCTGGCGACGGCCGCCGGAAACCTGAGCGAGACGAGGAGTAGAGGATGCATCTGCGGTTTCTCCCTGCCGGCGACACGGCACTGGTCGTCGAGTTCGGAGACGTCATAGACCGCGCGCTGAGCGAACGCGTGCTGCGGCTGGGTGCCGCGCTGCGAGCAGCCGGTATCCCGGGCTTGATCGAAGTGGTGCCGACCTACCGCTCGCTGCTGGTGCGCTACGACCCGATGCTCACGGACAGCGCAACGCTGTGTGGAGGCCTTGAAAGCCTGCTCGAGAATACCGGCGCCGGCGCCGGGCCGGCGCGCCTGTGGCGCATTCCGGCCTGCTATGAAGCCGCGCACGCCCCGGACCTGGACGAGGTGGCGCAGCGCACCGGCCTGGCGCCGGCGGAGGTCGTGCGTCTGCACTCGGGGACGTTGTTCCACATCTACATGATCGGGTTTGTGCCCGGGTATCCCTACATGGGCGACTTGCCGGCCACGCTGGCGCTGCCGCGCCGCGCCGATCCGCGCACCCGCGTGCCCCCCGGCTCGATCGCCATCGCCTCGACGATGACGGCGATCTACCCGGTCGAAAGTCCCGGAGGGTGGCATCTGATCGGCGGCACGCCGATCCGCCTGTTCGATGCCAGCGCCCCGCGCCCCGCCTTGTTGGGCCCGGGCGACAAGGTGCGTTTCGAGCCCATCAGCGCGCCGCGCTACGACGAGATCCGGCGCGCGGTGGAGGCCGGCACCTACCATGTCCCCTGCGAAAGCGCACCGTCATGACGGCTTCTCTCGTGGTCATCTCACCCGGCCTGCACACCACCGTGCAGGATCTCGGGCGCTGTGGATTCCAGGACGTCGGCGTGCCGATCTCCGGTGCCCTCGATCGCATCGGCCTGCAGCTGGCCAATGCGCTGGTCGGCAACGCGCGAGACGCGCCTGCCCTCGAGATGCTGCTGCAGGGGCCGTCGTTCATGGTGGCAGCCGATGCCGTGCGCATCGCGCTGGCGGGCTGTAACGGCTGCATCGAGGTCGATGGCGAACAGGCGCGGCGCGTGCCCGCGGGCACCAGCGTACGCCTGACACGCGGCGAGACTTTCCGTGTCACGCATTTGGGGGACTCGGCCTGCGCCTGTCTCGCCATCGAAGGCGGCATCGACGTCGCCCCGTGCATGGGGAGCGCATCGACCTATGTGCGCGGACGCATCGGAGGCATAGGCGGCATGCAGCTCAGGGCCGGCACCCACGTGCCGCTGAAGCAGTCCTCGGTCCCGCGGCGCCCCGAATCGACATTGGGGCAGCCCTTCGATCTCGCGCTCGATGCTCCGGTGCGCGTGGTACTGGGGCCACAGGCGGACTATTTCACCGAGGCCGCGATCGCGACCTTCCTGGCGGCAGAGTACGTGGTGTCGGCCCAGTCCGATCGCATGGGATTCCGGCTCGACGGCCCTGTGCTGCAGCACGCAAAGGGCTACAACATCGTCTCGGACGGTATCGTGGCGGGATCGATCCAGGTCCCGGGTTCCGGCGTGCCCATCGTGCTGATGGCCGATGCGCAGACGACCGGGGGTTACCCAAAGATCGCGACCGTGATCTCGGCAGACATCCCGGCGCTCGGCCGCCGCCGTCCGGGCCGCAAGCTGCGTTTCACGGCAGTGAGCGTGCCCGAGGCCGAAGACCTGCGCCGCGCACAGGAGGCGACCCTGCGCCGCATGATGGGATCGCTGCGCGTCGCCGACAGCCAAGCCCCGATCGACACCGCGACCTTGCTCGCACACAACCTGATCAGCGGCATGGTGGCCATCAGGTAAGGCCAGCGACCACTTCGCACTTTGCGTCGTGTCCTTGCAACTGGATGGGATAGACTTTGGTTCTATTGCAGGAACAATAATATCAATAGCATGCAGACGCAAGCCAGCACCGGTCGACGCGGCAAGATCCCTGCCTATATCCAGGTCGCCGCAGCATTGCGGCGGCGCATCGAAATCGGGGACTGGCAACCGAGCCAACAGATCGCGACGCTGGAGGAACTGGAACAGGAATTCCAGGTGGCCCGCGTCACCGTGCGCCAGGCCGTCGAGATGCTCGAGCGCGAAGGACTGGTCTCGCGGCAGCAAGGACGCGGAACCTTCGTCAGCGACAAGGTCAAGGACAAACGCTGGCTGTCGCTGGCGACGTCGTGGGAGTCGCTGCTGACATCCATCCGGGGCAACGTGCCCAAGTTCATCGAGGTGGCCAATCCGCCGCCGTTTCCGCGCCTGCGCGAAGGCGAAGGCGCGCTGGCCCAGGAATACGTTTTCCTGCGCAGCGTGCAATCGAAAGACGATATTCCATATGCCGTGGCCAACGTGCACATCGAGAAGTCCATCTTCGAGCGCAGGCGCGAAAAGTTCCTGAAACACACGGCGCTGCCTGTGCTCGCGGACATGCAGCCCAATATCCAGCATGCGCACCAGACATTCTTGATCGGCACGGCAGATCGCGAAACAGCCCACCTGCTGCAAGTCACCCTAGGGGCACCCATAGCGGAAGTCAGCTGGGTCGTGCGCAACGACGCCGACGTGGCGATCTATGCCTCCGAGATCGCCTACCGCAGCGACAGCGTGAAGATCTCGATCGACTTCTCGGATCAGGCCCGCGCCACCACCCGGCGGCGCAAACCCGCTTGAAGTCCAAGCCTCGGGTTGACACGCAACTCCCGCGAAGTATGCTTAACATGCTATAAATAGCATGTTAAGCCGAACGAGGCATATCATCGGCCACCGGCCGCAACCTGCCCTGTTCGGGATGCCCGGCGCATCGTCCACGGCGCGGGCCGCAGGCGAGAAGCGGCGACGCAGAAGCAGACGCAAGGAGGACGCAAGTGTCATCACAGGGTGTCGGAGCACGGGTGCTCCGCAAGGAAGACGATCGGTTCCTGCGCGGACGCGGCCAGTTCGTGGCCGACATCCGCCTGGCCGGCATGCATGACGTGGCCTTCGTGCGCAGTCCGCTGGCGCACGCACGCATCACCGCCATCGTGGTGCCCGATGCGCTGCAGGACCGGGTGTGGACGGTGGACCATCTGGCTGCCGTGCAGCCGATCAGGTCGGTCTCCGGCCTGCCCGGATTCAGGGTCTCCGAGCAGCCGATCCTGGCCCAGGGCAAGGTGCGCCACGTCGGAGAGACGGTCGCCATGTGCGTTGCACCGACTCGCGCGCAGGCCGAGGACATTGCCGCGGCGGTTCGGCTCGACCTCGAGGAACTGCCGACCGTGCACGACATGCTGCTGGGCCGCAGCGACACCACCGCGCGGGTCCATGAAGCGTGGCCGGACAACGTCTATCTCGAGACCAGCGTGAACGTCGACATCGGCCTCGTCAGCGACGCCCCGATCAAGGTCACGCGCGAGATCCGCACGGCGCGGCAGGCCATGGCGCCGATGGAGGGCCGCGGCGTCGTGGCCCACTGGGACGGCCGCCTGGAGCAGCTCGTCGTCTACACGTCCTCACAGATGCCGCACATCGTGCGCACCGGCCTCGCCGAGTGCCTGGGCCTCGATGAGGGCCAGGTCCGCGTCGTCGTGCCCGACGTCGGCGGCGGTTTCGGCTACAAGGGCATCCTGCTGACCGAGGAGGTGGCCGTCAGTTGGCTGGCCATGCGCCTGGGCCATCCGGTACGCTGGATCGAGGACCGGCGCGAACACCTGACCGCCGGCGCCAATTGCCGGGAACACCACTACGTGCTCACCGGCTATGCCACCCGGGACGGGCGCCTGCTGGGCATCGACTGCGAGGCCACCGTCGATTCCGGCGCCTATTCCTCATACCCGTTTTCTGCGTGCCTGGAAGCGGCACAAGTGGCCAGCATCCTGCCCGGCCCGTACGACTTCCCGGCTTATCGGTGCCTGACGCACTCGGTGGCCACCAACAAGTGCCCGATCCTGCCCTACCGCGGCGTGGCGCGCACGGGCGTGTGCTTCGCGCTCGAGCTGGTGCTCGACGACCTGGCGCACGCCGCCGGCATCGAACCCCATGAGTTGCGCATGAAGAGCCTGGTGCGACCGGAGCAGATGCCGTTCGACAACATCACGAAGAAGCACTTCGACAGCGGCGACTACCCCGAGGCGCTGCGGCAGGCCGTCGAGGCGATCGACTACCGGGCGATACGCGAGCGCCAGGCTCGCCCCGAGCCCGATGGTCGCCTGATCGGCGTCGGCATCTCGATCTACTGCGAACAGGCCGCACACGGCACCTCGGTGTACGCGGGGTGGGGCATTCCAATGGTTCCGGGCTACGAGCAGGCCACCGCACGCTTGACGCCCGACGGCGGCCTCGAGCTGCGGATCGGCGCGCACTCGCACGGTCAGAGTTTGGAGACGACGCTGCCGCAGGTGGCCAACGAGATCCTCGGCATCGACGTGGCGAAGATCAAGCTGGTCCACGGCGACACCTCGTGCACCCCCTATTCCACGGGGACCTGGGGCTCGCGCTGCATGGTGATGTCGGGGGGTGCCGTGGCCCGAGCCTGCCGCACGCTGGCCACGCGCCTGGCGACTATAGGCGCCTGGATCCTCAAGACCGACGCCGACAAGGTCAGCGTGCGTGACGGCATGGTGATCGGGCCGACCGGCAGCGTGCCGATCGAGCGCATCGCCCACATCTGGTTCCGGCGACCGCAAGACCTGCCGGCCGATGTCAACCCCGGCGGCCTCGAGGTGACAGAGGGCTACAAGCCTGAACGCGACTCGGGCACCTTCGGCTATGGCGTGCACGCGGCGTTGGTGGCGGTCGACCCGGAGACAGGCTACATCGAGATCCTCGACTACGTCATCGTCGAGGACGGCGGCAAGCTGGTCAACCCCATGGTCGTCGACGGCCAGATCTACGGTGGCACGGCGCAGGGCATCGGCACGGCGCTGTACGAAGAGATGGCCTTCGATGGCTCGGGCCAGCCGCTGGCGTCGACCTTCTCCGACTACCTCCTGCCCGGTCCCACGGAGGTGCCCGAGCCGCGCATGTTCCACATGGAGACCAAGTCGCCCTACACGGAGTTCGGTGTCAAGGGCATCGGCGAGAGCGGCGCCATCCCGCCGCCGGCGGCGATCGGCAATGCCGTCAACGATGCCCTGCGTCCGCTGGGCGCCGCGCTGTACGTGACGCCGATCACGCCGCGCCGCGTGCTCCAGGCCTTGGCCGCGGTTGCGCAGGCAGGCAAGGTGCGGGAATCGGCCCCGCCGGCCACCGGAAGCGTGCAATGAAGCCATCACGCTTCGACTACGAACGGCCGGCCGACCTGGCCACCGTGATCCGCCTGCTCCAGCGCGAGGACATCAACGTCAAGATCGTCGCCGGCAGCCAGTCCCTGGGCCCGATGTTGAACATGCGCCTGGTGCAACCCGACCTGCTGGTCGACATCACAGGCATCGCCGCACTGAAGCGTGTCGAGGTCGACGCCGACGCCCTGGTCATCGGCGCCTGCGTGACGCACGCCGACATCGAGGACATGCGCGTACCCGACGTGACCGGCGGCGCGATGGCGAAGGTGGCGCGCGGCATCGCCTACCGTGCCGTGCGCAGCCGCGGCACCGTCGGCGGCAGCCTGGCCCATGCCGACCCTTCGGCCGACTGGATCTCCTGTCTCGCTGCGCTGGGCGCGCAAGTTCTCATCGCCGGGCCCGATGGCCGGCGCGAGATGCCCGTCGGCGACTTCATGACCGGTGTCTTCGAATCGGCGCTCGGCCCAGCGGAGGTGCTCGAAGCCGTGCGCGTTCCGCGCCTGTCGGGCCGGGCGCGCTGGGGCTTCCACAAGCTGTGCCGCAAGACCGGCGAACTCGCACAGGCCATTGGCGTGGTCCTGCACGACCCTGAGCGAGCGGTGTGCCGGCTGGTCATCGGCGCCACCGAGGCCAGGCCCATCGTCGTCGGTGACGCGCACTCGCTGTTCGGCAATGGGCGTCAACTCGATGTCGAAGCCGCGCACAAGCTGCTCGTCGACGCCGGACATGCCGATGCCCTCGACAACCAATTGCACATCGCCGCGCTGAAGCGAGCCGCCGCCAGCGCGGAGCAGCCATGAAAAACATCAACCTCACCGTCAACGGCAAGGCCGTCAACAACGCCTGCGTCGAGCCCCGGACCCAACTCGCCGACTTCCTGCGCGACTCGCTCGACCTCACCGGCACCCACCTGGGTTGCGAGCACGGCGTGTGCGGCGCCTGCACGCTGATGGTGGATGGCATGCCGACGCGGGCGTGCATCACGCTGGCGGTTGCCTGCGACGGTGCCAGCATCACGACCATCGAAGGCATGGACCACGACCCGGTCATGCAGGCCTTGCGTGCTGCCTTCTCCCGCGAGCATGCGCTGCAATGCGGCTACTGCACGCCAGGCATGCTGGCCTCGGCACATGACGTGGTGCTGCGCATGCCCGACGCCAACGAGCAGGACATCCGCTTCGCGATGAGCGGCAACCTGTGCCGGTGCACGGGCTACGTCGGCATCATTCGCGCGGTGATGAGCGTGATCGAGGAGCGCAAGGTGGCGGGCCTGGGCCAACCGGTCAATAGCCGCACCGAGCTGGGGCCCGCCGGGTCGGGCCATGCCAGGCCAATGGCGAGTAGGGACACGATCGGCAACGCACTCCCGGGCGCCCGCCCGTCCGGGCCGGTGGCCGCCGCCCCGGCGGCCACCGCTGCCGCGGCAGCGCCGACTGGCCGCCCCGCTTCTGAGAGCAGCAAGGCGCTGACGACCCTGAGCCAGCGTTTCAGCGTCGACTTTCCGCGCGACGTGGTCTGGGCCTACTTCGGCCGCTTGGGCGACGTGACGACCTGCCTGCCAGGTGCCTCGCTGCTGGCGGTGCCGACCGAAACCCATGTGGAGCCGAAGTTGCGCATCAAGGTCGGTCCGATCGTCGCCGATTTCGAGGGCAGCGCCGATGTCGAACGCGACGCGGCCGGCTTCGTCGGCACCATCTTCGGCAGCGCGCGCGACACCAAGTCCAGTTCGGCCACGCGCGGCGAGATCCGCTATACGCTGAGCGAGGAGAAGGGGGGTGCGGCCACCGGCGTCGACATCCAGGTCGGCTTCGCGCTCACCGGGCCCCTGGCACAGTTCGGCCGTTCGAGCATCGTCAAGGACATCGCCCAGCGCATGACCGATGCGTTTGCCACGAACCTGAGCGCGCGTCTGCGCCACGCCGATAGCGGCACCGCGGCCGAACCGGCTCCTGCCCCGGCGGCGGAACTGAACGCTGGTGCACTGGTTTTCGGCGTGCTGCGCGACCGCATCGTGGCCTTCTTCCGCGCCCTGTTCGGACGCTGAGAGCCCGGCCGGGGGTGCGCCCCGCGCGGCGTCCCCGCAGGTTCTGCGTCAGCGGTTGCCGGAGCCGCGAACGGGCCTCGGGTGGAGCCTCTTCCCGCAGCCTCAACCGCCGAGGTAGGCCTTGCGGATATGCGGGTTGCTGATCATGTCGGTGCCCGTGCCTTCGAGCGACATCGAGCCCGCTTCATAAAGGTAGGCGCGATCGCACATGTCCAGTGCCGCATAGGCATTCTGTTCGACCATCAGCACCGTGGTGCCGTCGGCGCGCACCTTCTTGATGATGTCGAAGGTCTTCTCGACGATATTGGGCGCCAGTCCCAGCGAGGGCTCGTCGAACAGCGCCAGCTTCGGCCGCGACATCAGCGCGCGCCCGATGGCCAGCATCTGCTGCTCGCCGCCGGACAGCGTGCCTGCCATCTGGTTGCGACGCTCGCCGAGCTTAGGGAAATTGTCGAACATGCGATCGATGTCCGCCCTGACGCTCACCTTGTCCTTGCGGCGGTAGGCTCCGATCTCGAGGTTCTCCTGGATGGTCATCTGCGGAAAGACGCGCCGGCCCTCCGGGCAGTGCGCGATGCCCATCGACAGGATGTCCTGTGCCGAAGCGTGCGTGATGTCCACGCCGTCGAAGGTGATGCTGCCGCGGGTGGGCGGCAGCAGGCCCGAGATGGCTTTCAAGGTCGACGACTTGCCGGCACCGTTGGCGCCGATGATCGTCACCAACTCCCCCTTGCGCACGGTGAGCGAGATTCCCTTGAGCGCTTCGACCTTGCCGTAGCAGCAGACGATGTTGTGAATTTCAAGCATGCTTGACCCCATGCCCGAGGTAAGCCTGGATGACCTCCGGATTGCCCTGGATCTCGGCGGGCGTGCCATCGGCAATGATCTTTCCGTAGTTCAGCACCACGACACGGTCGGACACACCCATCACCAGGGCCATGTCGTGCTCGACGAGCAGGATCGTGATTCCCTTCTGGCGGATCTTCCCCAGCAACGCCATGAAGTCCGCCGTCTCCGACGGGTTCATACCGGCCGCGGGTTCGTCCAGCAGCAGCAAGGTCGGCGCGGCTGCCAAGGCCACCGCCACGCCCAGCAGGCGCTGTTCGCCGTAGGGCAGCGATCCCGCAAGCTCGCTTGCGCGGTGCGCGATGCCGATGAAGTCGAGGACCTCCCACACCTCCTGCCGCAGCCGGGCTTCCTCGCGGCGCATGCTCGGCAGGGCCAGCAGCGTGGCCCAGGCCGATGCATGCCCGTGCCGGTGGAGCCCGGTCAGGACATTGTCGAAGACGGTGTCATTGACAAACAGGCTGGTCCGCTGGAACGTTCGCACCAACCCGGCCCCGGCCACCTCGTGGGGCTTGAGACGGTGCAGCGCGGTGCCGCGGAAATGGACCTCGCCCTTGGTCGGCCGCATGAAACCGGTCACCACGTTGAAGGCGGTGGTCTTGCCGGCACCGTTCGGTCCGATGAGGCTGACGAGTTCGCCCTCCTTGACATCGAAGCTCATGTCATTGATGGCCACCAGGCCGCCGAAGTGGACCGCGACGCGGTCGATCGTGAGGATCGTCTCGCGGGGTTTCGTGGCCTGTGTCATGAACCGGTCTTCCCACTGGGCGTGGAAGGCAGCGCGGCCTCGCTCTTCACCTTGCTCCAGCGTTCGCTGCCTGCGGCGATCGAAGACGATCCTTCACCCGGTGTCCCGCCTCGGGTGTGTCGCGGTGCGCTCCCCGAGCGTCTGTGCCACCAGTCGACCACGGCCGGAACGATGCCGCGCGGCAGGAAGAACACGATCAGGATCATGGCGACGCCGTAGACGATCCATTGCGCCTCCGGTGCGGCGACGGCCCGCAGCGTGACCGGCAGGACGCCGAAGATCACGCCCCCGACCAGCGGCCCGGCCAGCGTACCCTTGCCCCCGGTCACCACCATGATCACCATCGTCACCGTGTAGATGAAGAGAAAGATGTCGGGATCGATGATGCGAATGTAGTGCGCGTAAAGGCTGCCTGCCGCGCCTGCCAGTGCGGCGGCTGCCACCGCCGCGAAGACCAGGTAACGTGTGACGTCGATGCCCAGAGAGGTGGCCAGCGACTCGTTCTCCCGCAAGGCGACCATTGCGCGCCCCATGCGCGACTGGACGATGCGCCGTATGACCACGTAGGAAATCAGCGCCAGTGCGAGCACCAGGTAGTAGTTGGGGGTCTTGGCGTAGAACGTCGCCTCGCCGAGCAGGGGGAGGTCGTATCCCAGCGGCGGGATATTGCTGAGTGCCAGGGGCCCCTGCGTGAGGTCGATCCAGTTCAAGGCGACCAGCCGCACCACCTCGGCGAAGCTGATCGTCACGATCACGAAATAGGAGCCACGGATCTTGAACGACAACTTGCCCACGATGTAGCCGAACAACCCGGCCATGAGCGTACCGAGCAGCACGCCGACGGCGGGGTGCCAGGGTTCGTGGACGATGCGACCATCGCCCCAGAACACCGGGATGTCGAAGCCCAGGGAGGTCAGCGCGCTGGTGTAGGCGCCGATGCCGAAGAAGGCGATGTGACCCAAGCTAAGCTGCCCCGTGTAGCCCAGCAGCAGGTTCAAGCTCATCGCACCGACGATGAAGATGCCCGTCGTGATGACGATGTGGAGGTAGTACTGATCCGAAAGCCAATACGGCACGGTCAGCAGTGCTGCCAGCAGCAGCACGGTGCCTATGCGTTTCATCCTATTCTCACCCCGCGCGCACTGAACAGACCGGTTGGCTTGAACATCAAGACCAGGATGATGAGAATGAAGCCCATCGCGTCACGGTAGCCCGACGAGATGTAACCCGAGCCCAGCTCCTCGGCGAATGCCAGGATGAAGCCGCAGATTGCCGCACCTTCGATGCTGCCCATCCCGCCCATGATGACGATCGCGAACGCCTTCAGCGCCGCCATGTTGCCCATCGTCGTCGTGACGACGAAGACGGGGCCCAGCAAGGCGCCCGCCGCGGCGGCCAGACCCGAGCCGAGTGCGAAGGTGGCGGTATAGATCAAGTTGACATTGATGCCCATCAACGAGGCGATCTCCCGATCCTGGAAGGTGGCGCGCATGGCCTTGCCCAGCGGGCTGCGCTGGATCAGCAGATAGGTCACCACGATGAGGAGCAGTGCGGCACCGAGCACGAAGACGCGCAACGGTGACAGCGAGATCGGACCGATGACCAGCGGATCGGTGGGAAACGGCGTCGGCACGGACTTCGCCACACCACCCCACACGATCAATGCGGCGTTCTGCATGGCCAACCAGCAGCCGATCATCACCACCATCGTCGAGTCAATGTCCGCGCTGCGCATGCGGCGCAAGAGCACCCGTTCGATGAAGGCACCTAGCAGGATGCCCAGCACCGTGGCCATGGCGAGCGAAACGAAGAAGTTCCAGCCCAGGCCCGACACGAAGTAGTAAGCCATGAACGCACCGAAGGCGTAGAGCTCGCCGTGGGTGAAGTTCACCACCTTCATGATCCCGAGGATCAGTGTCAGCCCGATCCCGAGCAAGGCGTAGGTGCCGCCCAGGATCAGTGCGTTCGCTATGTGCTGCAGTACTTGGTCCACCGGAGGGCTCGCACGCGAAGTGATTTGTGGGAAGCCGCGGCGGGTCCTGCCGCGCGACCTGAAGCGGGGTGTTGACCGTGGATCAGGTCAACACCCGCATCCGCCGCTCGATTACTTGACGAGCGCGATCTTGCCGCCTTCGATCCTGACAAGGCTGACCTGCGGCGTGCTCTGCGCACTTTCCTTGCCCGCCTGGCCCACCTTCTCGAAGGCGATCTTGCCCGTCAGGCCGGTCAGCTGCACGCCCCACAGGGCTTCACGGATCTTCGCGGCGTCCGGTGCGCCGGCCTTGGTGATGGCGGCGGCAATCGTCATGATGCCGTCGTAGCCGCGCGAGCCTTCGGTCATGCCCGCGGGGTCGAAGCCTCGCTTGGTCCACTCGGTGATGAAGGTCCGCGTCAGCGCGGGGTTGGCCATTGTGTCGGGGAACCAGGGGGCGAACATCACGCTGTGAATCGACCCGTTCGCCGCCGTGCCCGCCTGCGCAATCAGCTGGTCTGGGTTCTGCGATCCGCCGGTGGTGATGATCTGCCGCTTCAGGCCGAGAGCCTGAGCCTGCTTGAGCACCAGGGTCAGTTGCTCGACGGCCGTGGTCACGAAGAGGGTGTCGCCATCAGATGCCTTGATGCGAGACAGCTGCGCCGACATGTCCTGCGCACCGGCGTCCATCAACTCGACTCGCCCGACGGCGGCGTTCTGTTGCTTGAGCATGCCGCCAAACGCCTCGGCCGCGCCACGACCCCAGTCGTTGTTCACGACCAGGAAGTCGGCCTTGCGGATCTTCAGTGGCGCGACATGCCTGGCAAAGCTGACGGCTTCCATGCCGCTGGTCGGGCTGATGCGGAAGACGAAGGGATTGCCGAGCTGGGTGATCTTGTCGGCGCTCGAGGTCTCCACGAGCATCGGCACCTGGTACTCCATCAGCTTGGGCATCACGGCCAGCGTGTACGTGGAGCTCCATGCCCCCATGATCACCGGCACCTTGTCGCGCACGATGAGCTTTTCAGCGGCGTTGGCGGCCTCGGTTGGGTTGCTCTTGCTGTCCTCGATGACCAACTCGACCTTGGAGCCGAGCACACCGCCCTTGGCATTGAGCTCGTCGGCAGCGATCTTGGCGCCGTTGGTCACGAAGTTGCCTGAGGCCGCAACGACCCCGGTGAGCGGCTGATTGACGCCGATCTTGATGGCGCTCGACTGCGCCATGGCGGCGACCGCAAAGGTCGTGGCAGCCACCGCCAAGTTCAATTTGAGCCAGGCTTGTTTCATCTTCCACACTCCATTTGATGGGACACGGTGTCCGGCGGGATGCCGAGGCAATAGGCTTATTTGACTACCTATGGGATGACTATATGTTGGTACCTTTGAGCCACCTATCATGGTTTCCACTCAGTGACCGGAGACGAGCGCACTTCCCTCTTCGTCGAGGCGGATCGTTCATCGCCAGGCCAGGCTGGCAGCCATCGTCGCCGCGCACGCCGACCCCACGCTGTCACCAGAAGCGGCCTTCGGCGTTGCGGGCAGTGGTCAGGGCGGCGCGACAGCGTCAGCCGGCGTCAGGTCGCGGCTGGATGCCTATCGCTGCTTCTGCTTCTCCGCGACATAGGCACGCAGTCGCGGCACGACTTCGGTGGCAATCAGTTCGACTTGACCCATCTCGTACTTGTACGGGACGAAGATCAGCTTCTGCACGCCGACGTCGATGTGCTCCTTCAGTTGCGCCACGCAGTCGTCGACGCTGCCCATGATGGCGCTGTCCATCGACGATTGGCTGCCTTGCGCGATGTCGAACTCGACGTTCAGCCATTCGTTCATCCTGCCTTCGACGGCGGCGCGCGACGAGCCGACCATGATGGGCAGCTGGTTGCCGTTCATGAGCTTGGCTGGATCCTTGCCGGCTTCGGCCGCAAAGTTGCAGACCTTGGCCCAGGACTCGACGAAGCTCTCCGGCTTGTAGAAATAGGTCAGCCAGCCATCGCCTTCCACGCCGGCGCGCTTGAGCACGCGGTCGGCATAGCCACCGATCAGGATCGGGCAAGGGTTCTGGACCGGCTTGGGGAACATCACGCCGGCGGGAATCTTGTGGTGGGTCCACTCGCCCGTCACCATGTCTTCAGTCCACAGTCGCTTGAGGATCTCGAGGTTCTCACCCATGATTTTTCCGCGCTGCTCGAAGGGAACTCCCACGGCATCGAACTCGCGCTTGTACCAGCCTGCGGCCATGGCCATCAGCAGGCGGCCACCCGACAGCTGGTCCATGGTCGACAGTTGCTTGGCCAGAACGACTGGGTTGCGCAGCGGCAGCACCAGGATGCCCGTGCACAGCTTGATCTTCTTGGTGCGCGCGGCGATCGCGGTCAGCAAGGTCAGCGAGTCGAGGATAGGGAAGTGCGGGTCCACGCCCAGGAAGATGTGGTCCCAGACCCAGATCGAGTCGAAGCCCAGCTCTTCCATGCGCACCCCGTACTGAACCAGAGCCTCGGCATCCGGCATCTGCGGGTAAGGGGTGAAATTGCGCGCTGCGATGCCAAAGGTTCCCTGCAAGCCAGACATGTGTGTTCTCCAGTGTGTTGTTCGCCAACGGGCCGCAGCCCTGGACCTCAGGCGATGTACAGGCGGTCCGGATCCAGTTCGCGCAGCGTCGTGAGTTCACGCTCGGTGGGCACCGTGGTGACGGCGATCTGCTTGTCGTGCAGCATCTCGAAGCCGGTGTTGTCGCGCAGCTGCTCGAGGGTCACGCCAGGGTGCAGGGCGACGATCTTCATGCGCTTGGTCTCGTCGTCGAAGCCGAAGATGCCCAGGTCTGTGACCACGCGGTACATGCCGCCAGCCAACAGGCCGCGATCACGGCGCGAGGTACCGCCATCGAGGAAGCCCGGGCTGGTGACGAAGTCGACCTTTTCCACGAATCGCCGCCGCTCGTGGCGCATCGCGACGATCATGCGCGTCAAACTGGAAATGTCGTTGCCGCCGCCCGTGCCCGGCAGCCGGGTCCTGGGATTCTCCGGATCGCCGATGTACGACGAATTCAGGTTGCCATGCTGGTCGATCTGCGCGCCGCCCATGAAGCCGATGTCCACGTGACCGCGCTGCAGCAGTAGCAGCACGTCCGTGCTGCTCAGCACCATGTTGGCCCGCTTGGTGCAACGCTGCTCGTTGGTCGACGGCGGCAACTGCCCCGGCTCGATCATTGGGCCCACCACACCCCCTTCGAAGAGGATGGTCAGGCCAGCGCAGCGCAGGCGCTGCGCCAGCGTCGCGGCCAGCAACGGCACACCAACGCCGGCGAATACGACCTGCCCCTCCTCGAGCAGACGCGAGCTCATGATCGCCAGGACCTCGCTGGCGGTGCAATCGGCAAAACTAGTCATTGAGCATGCTCCTTCCGCGGCGCGCGGCGTCGAGCAACTCGGTGAGCCCCAACATGCCGAGATAGTCGTTCCAAGATTTCGGCTCCTTGACGTACCTCTCGATGTACTCCTGCATGCCGGCGACCGGGTCGGCATTGACGCGCGAGGTGTAGTCGTCCATGTGGCTGAACAGCGGCTCGTAGACGTTGGTGCACTCGTGCGGGGCGCAGCCATACGGCACCTCCACGACGGCATCCACGGCGAAGAACGGAATCTTGGTCAGCTCCGGAACGCGGCGAATCTGGTCGTTGGAGACGATGCGTTCGGTGGTCAGGATGACGCGGTTCGCGGCCATCGCCAGATCCATGTCCATGAACTGCAGGCCGTCGATCTGCGCATTGCCGTAGGCGTCGCAGCGCTGCACGTGGATCAGTGCGACATCGGGATTCAGCGCAGGAATCAACAGCAACTGCTCCCCCGTGAACGGGCAGGTGATGGACTTGGCCTCAGGGCGCAGTTTCAGCACGTCGGAACCGAGCATCGAGCGCATCGGCAGGAAGGGCACGCCCATCGCGCCAGCCCGGAAGCGCATGCCCATCGCGAGGTGGCTCCACTCCTCGTAGCGCGCCAGCTTGTTCTCCACGTGATGGCGCATGACCTTCGAGACGCCCCAGACGATGCCCTGGCTGAACCAGCTGGTCATGATGTGCTTGCAGATGCCCGAGGCGAACAGCAGATCACCTTCGCTAGAGGTGATGCTGCGCGATACAGCCAGATCCTTCTTTCCCGCGCGAACCAGCTGCCAGATCATGGCCATCGGCGTGCGGGACAAGGTACTGCCCCCGATACCGACGCTGTCACCGTCGTTAACGAGTGCGGCCGCCTCTTCGAGCGACATCACCTTCTCGCGCAGGCTTCGGTCGCGGGCTGCAAGCTTCTCGCGTAGCGCGGGGTAGGCCATCACATCCATGTCTCCTCCTGGTTTCATCGCGGAATCATGTCGACGGGACCCCGGGCCTATGCACACGGCGCTTCCAGCATCTGGTGCGCCCGCGCGAGACTCCTACGTCACCGCCACCCGAGCGCCGGCTGCGAACTCAGCCTCGGACCGTTCGCATGATTAGAATCTATCATACTATCAATAGAACGATAGCCTTTTATTGAAACAGACGCAAGCGGGGTACCCAGGGTGTCGGGAGCAGTTCAGTTGTCCGACGCTGACGTCGACCGAACATTGACCAGCCCACGCGGATGATGCCTACCCAAGAATGACCAGGGCGTGCAACCTACCCTGCTGCCCTTTGCCGCAGCGGGGAAGATGCTCGGCGTCCGATGGGACGCCTCATGCCGCGCTCCCCGGCACCACCTCGCGGGCCAGCCGGCTCTACAAAAAATCGCGATCTCGTCGTAGCCGCTGCGCGCGCAGCGGAGCGGGTACGGTACGTCCGCACGCGGCTCTCAGCCGCAGCCGGCGCAGACCAGCCGCGACGGCGTCACGCCGCGCCGGTGCTGCGGTTGAAGTCCGCTATCAAGCTGTCCCAGGCCGGCAGCATGCCGTGCAGCCCGCGCCAGAAGGCCTGGTCGCGCCGCGCCTCGAAGTCGGTGAGCGAAACGCCGCGTTGCTCGACCCAGGTGAAGTAGCCGAGGTTGAAGATGCGATTGCGCTCGGTGGCTCCCATCGGTAGAACGTGCTCGGTGGAGGCGCGCGTGAGGTGGCGGTCGAAGGCCTCGGCGGCACGTTTGCCGTCGAAGCTGCCACCGAAGTGCTTGTCCACGGCCTTGGCCTTTTCCGATGTGTACATCGCAGCGCCGTCGGTTGCGACGGTAACGATGGCGTCCTGGGCGCCCAAGGACAGCGTCTTGGCCGTCTTGATCGCCGCGACGATGTTGCAGATGCTCGACAACCCGAAGTGAGGCAGCGCCGCGAGCACGTCCTCACCGACCCCTTGCCCGCGCAGAAAGCCGTGGCCTGCTGCATCGTTGAAGAGCACGAAGAGCTGGTCTGTGGCGCGGTCGGTCACCGCGACGGCCACGTCGGTGTTGGTGACGTTGTGGATGTACGGGATGTGCTTGTCGCCGATGCCCTGGATGTTGTGCTCG
>Ga0209254_10001960_pt1 | contig 18628 bp, 17 predicted proteins | sample FrelakmetDIP11DI_FD_187148 | JGI IMG/M metagenome (GOLD analysis project Ga0209254, IMG submission 187148) | Freshwater lake sediment microbial communities from the University of Notre Dame, USA, for methane emissions studies - DIP11 DI (SPAdes)... | ecosystem: Environmental > Aquatic >...
CGGCTTGTGGTAGAAACGTGCAAGAGAATCCGGTTGAAAGAAGACATGGATCGGGTTGTCCTGAGTGGCGGGGTGTTTCAGAACACCCTCCTCCTTGCGCTTGTGTTCGATGGTCTCAAGGAAGCCGGTTTCCAGGTCTACACTCATCACCTTGTGCCCACGAATGACGGAGGGATCTCCTTAGGACAGGCCGTGATCGCTCATATGAGGTGTTTTCAATGTGTCTGAGTGTTCCAGGAAAGGTCGTAGAGATCCAGAACAACATGGCAAAGGTTGAAGTCGGTGGCGTGCTAAGAGACGTCTCCATGGACGTGTGTCCGGACGTGGCTGTCGGAGAGTATGTGCTCATCCACACCGGTTTTGCGATCCAGAAGCTGGACGAAAAAGAGGCATTGGAGACCTTGGACCTTTTGAGGAGAATGGCGGAGATCCGATGAAGTTCATCGACGAGTTCCGGAACAAGGAAATCGCTCAGGGACTGATCCGTAGGATCTTCGAGATCTCCACCCGCCCCATCCAGTTGATGGAGGTCTGCGGCACGCACACCGTATCTTTTTTTCGATATGGTATTCGAGAGATGCTCCCGAAACACATTCGGCTTTTGTCCGGCCCTGGCTGCCCTGTGTGCGTCACACCAAACCGGGACATTGACCTTGCCATTGCCCTGTCCCGCCAGAAAGACATGCTCCTCGCGACCTTTGGAGACATGATGAGAGTCCCCGGTTCGACTTCGAGCCTCCAAAAAGAGAAAGCGGAAGGGAGAAATATTCGAATGGTTTATTCTCCCCTCGAAGCCCTCCGAATGGCAAAGGAAAACTCGGGAAAGAAAGTGGTCTTCCTGGCTGTGGGTTTTGAAACCACGTCGCCCGCTATTGCTCTGACTCTCCTGCAGGCCCATAATGAGGGGATTCGGAATCTCTATTTCCTGAACAGTCAGAAGAGAGTTCCCCCTGCCCTCCGTGCTCTCCTCCAATCGGAAAAAGTTCAGATTGACGGGTTTGTCCTCCCCGGCCATGTATGCGCCGTTATCGGAAGAGAGCCCTTTCAGTTCATCGCCAAGGAGTTCAAGCGGCCTGCGGTCATTACAGGCTTTGAGCCGCTAGATCTCCTGCAGGCCGTGTGGATGCTCGTGAACCAGATTGAAAAGGAGCAGGCCTTTGTCGAGATTCAGTACACCCGGGTGGTCCATGATGAAGGCAACCCTGTTGCCGTGAGCAAGATGGACCAGGCCTTCCAACAGGATGGAGCCCTCTGGAGAGGACTCGGGTGGATTCCCGAGAGCGGTTGTCGCCTCAAGGATCCTTTCAGCTCCATGGACGCCCGTCAGATCGATGCGGACGTCGAACCTTCCAGGGAGCATCCGGGTTGCCTTTGCGGGGAAATCCTTCAGGCGGTGCGGACGCCTCCCGAGTGTCCGCTTTTCAACACCGTGTGCCATCCCGACCACCCTGTGGGACCCTGCATGGTTTCCATCGAGGGCGCTTGTTTTACCTATTTCAAGTTTCAGATGAATCCAGCTTGAGAGCACTTGAGAGGGAACAGGGTATGTCTGAAGGAAAAATCCTTTTAGCCCATGGAAGCGGTGGAAAACTCTCTCATGATTTGGTGAGCGAGATTCTGCTCCCCCGGTTTTTCAACCCCTTTCTGGAGCCCCTCGATGACAGTGCCAGAATCACCAACCAAGAAGGGCCTCTTGCGTTCACCACAGACTCCTATGTGATCAACCCTCTCTTCTTCCCGGGCGGCGACATCGGAAAGCTGGCTGTGTGTGGAACCGTCAACGACCTTTCCATGATCGGGGCTGTTCCATCCTATCTTAGCCTCTCCCTGATCATCGAGGAAGGTTTTTCTCTTGAGCTTCTCAAGCGGATCATGTCCTCCGTCCGGGACGCGGCTGAAGAGGCTTCCATACGCATCGTGACAGGGGATACGAAAGTGGTGGAGCATGGAGCGGCAGATCAGCTCTTCATTACCACTTCAGGTATCGGCTGGATCCGGAAGGGGGTCCATCTCTCAGGGCTCCATGCAAAGCCTGGCGACAAGGTTCTTTTGAGCGGCTATCTGGGCGATCATGAAATCGCCGTGCTTTCGCAAAGGGAAGGGTTCGGGTTCCAGGGGGATTTGAAAAGCGACTGCGCTCCTTTGAACGGCCTCGTAGCAAAGATGCTGGATGTGTGCCCGTCGATTCGATGCTTGCGGGACCCGACCCGAGGAGGCTTGGCCACCACCCTCAATGAAATCGCATCCATGTCCAGGGTGGGAATCGTCATGGAAGAGGAAAAAATCCCTGTTAGGGAATCCGTCCGCGGAACCTGCGAACTGCTGGGTTTGGATCCCCTTTATCTTGCCAACGAAGGAAAGCTCATCGCGATTTGTGCGCCCCATGAGGCGGAAAGGGTGTTGGAAGCGATGAGAGCCCACCCTCTAGGAAGGCACGGAGAGATCATCGGCCGGGTCACGGTGGAGAACCCCAAACGAGTCACCCTTCAGACCCTCATCGGCGGCCATCGGGTAGTGGATATGCTCACCGGCGCCCAGTACCCCAGGATCTGCTGAGGGTGAGTCGGTCAAATTACCAGCCGTAGGTCCTCAGCATCTCCGCACTCAGGGGTTTCTCAAGCCATCGCTTCTGCTTCGCCGTGAGAGGCCCGGCATATTTTTCTATCCAGTCAATGTCCCCTGTGAGCAGAGCGAGCTTCTCTGCATTGTTCAGGTTGTACCCATCCAGAGCATCCGCCCAATTGTGCAACAATTGGTGCACGAATTCCCCGTCGGTTGCCGCCCGTTCCAGCACCCGGAGGATTTCCTCCTTGTGAACCAGGGTCTGGTCCTGCGGGGCTTGCGATGCGGCGGTCTGCACCGCCTTGTCCACGGACTTCAGAAGTTCGTCGGGCGTAAAAGGCTTTTCCAGATAATCCGATGCACCAAGCCTCATGGCCTGCACAGCCGATCGCACGTTGGCGTATCCCGTGATGATGACCACGGGAAGCGTTGGTTTTGCCCTTTTGAGGTCTCTTAAAACCACCATTCCGCCAATATCCGGCATGCGGATATCCGTCAGCACCACGTCGTAGTTCTTCTGGATTCCCCACTCCAAGCCTTGCCTGCCGCTCGGCGTCACCTCGGCATCATAGTCACCCTCCACGAGGATCTTCTTCACGCTGTCGAGCACGATCTGTTCGTCGTCAATCACGAGAGCCTTTCTCTTTTTCATGGCTTTCCCTCCTCCTCGATCACCTTGGCGACGGCTTCCACAAGCTCATCCGGTGTAAAAGGTTTTGCGATAAAGGTGGCCGCCTCGGTTCTTGAAACTTGCTCAACCGTCTCCGTGGTGGTGTAACCGCTCATGATGATCACCGGTATGTTCGGCCACTTCTCCTTGACTTCTCTCAACAGGGACATTCCGTCTTTGTCGGGCATCTTGATGTCCAGGAGGATCATTCCGATCGCCTCCCGGCGTATCGCTTCAAGCGCCGCATCCGCTGACCTGGCCAGAATCACTTCAAAACAATCTTCGAGCACCCGCTTGCAGCTTTCCAGGACAATGTCTTCGTCATCAACCACAAGGATCTTCATGTCACTTCACCCGACCCTCCAGAGGCACCCAAATGGTGAAGGTACTTCCTTTGCCCACCTCGCTGCTCACCTGAATGGTACCCCCGTGCCTCTGCACGATTCCGAGTGTCACAGAGAGACCTAAACCGGTGCCGTGGCCGACCTCCTTTGTTGTGAAGAAAGGGTCAAAGAGCTTGTTCAAATGCTCGGAGGGGATGCCGCATCCTGTGTCGGCTATGGAGATCTCTATTCCTTCCTGACCGGCTTCAATCATCACAGGGCTGTTCGATGTGGAAACGGTAATACTGTCGCCAGGCTTGGTGGCATCGAGCGCATTGATCAGGATATTCAGCAGCACGCTCTGGAACTGGTTTCGATCCATGTTGACCATGTGAAGATCGTCGCCCGGCTTGAAGACCATTCCGATCCCCTTGAGGAGCGCCTGGTTTTCCATCAGGGCCATGGTGTTGCTGATGAGCCGGTTCACGTCCACCTGCTCCCGATCAAGCTTGGTTTGCCTGGAGAAGTCCAGGAGTCCTTTCACGATCTTTCGAACTCGTTCCGTGGCTTCCGCAACGGTCTGAAGATCGGCACGAACCTCCTCGTTCAAGTCTTTCCTTCGCAGGAGCATGTGGGTATAAGTCAGCACTCCTGTAAGGGGGTTATTGATCTCATGAGCTACCCCTGCTGCAAGCCTTCCGACGCTGGCCTGTTTTTCAGACAGGAGCAGACGGTCCTGGCTCTCCGCTCTCCTGCGGCCCATGGCAGCGACCATCTCCTTGAAGGTATTCTGAAGGACCGCCATTTCTCCGGAAGATACAGGACCAATGTCCGGAGTGAGGCTTCCCTCGGTCACCTGCTGGCTCGCTCGGATCAGGCGGTGCACCGGGTTGATGATTCTCCCCGCCATGAAGCACCCGAGGAGAGTGGCCAACGCCATCCCTGCCAAGGTAATGAGCACAAAGCTTGAAAGCGTTCTCCAGCGCAAGTCCACATACTTTTCTTCCAGCACCCCCATGCCCAGGATGCCCACGGTCTTGTCAAAGATGTCCTTGATCGGTTCGTAAGCCGTGATGTACCAGTCCGTGATGACCACGGCCCGCTTTGTCCATCGCTCCCCTTTATCGAGCACGTGCTGTCTCACATCTTCGGCCACCCGTGTGCCGATCGCCCGGCCTCCGTCCTGGGAAGGGACATTGGTCGCGACACGGACATCCTTGAGAAAGATGGTCGCTCGGCCGATGCTTCGTCCCTTGTATTCTTCATTGCGGAACACGGTGCCCCGCACCGTATCCACAATCCTCTCGTCCCTGTTCAATAGAATTCCGCCATAGAGCACTCCCAGAAGCTGCCCCTCGTGAAGAACAGGGACTCCTGCAGAAAGAGTGAGTCCTGAGGTCACGACTTTTTCCGTTGCGGGACTCGCGCCGGGTATCGGAACAATGTCGATTCTGGCCCTCTCCGCCAGCTGCGGGTTCTCAGAGTTTAAGAACTCCTCGCTCAAAACAACCGCGCCTGAGGCAAGGGTTTTCTTTTCCAGGGCTACGGTGACAATAGGGTTTGGTGATTGGCTTTTCTTTCCGGGAATTGAATGAGGGCCGATACGACAGACCGTCTGTCCTTTTTCGTCAGTGATCCCTGCAAAATCGAGCCCGCCGTATTGCGCCATCCGGCCCAGGCGAAACACAAGGTCTGAGGTGTCCCCGTCTCTGAAGGCTACAATAAACCCGTATCCCAGGGTCGTGATGTTGAGTGAGACTTCGATCATCCTTACGCGGTTATCGTACATCTCCCGAGCCGCATTGAGATCCTGGGCCACGCGGTTTCTCGCTTCACCGAGCACCGACTTGTTCAAGAAATGGCCCCCTACCAGCAGAGATACCGCGCCGACAAGAAAGGTCACCCCGAGAAAGCTTGATATGATCTTTGACCGAAAGGAGTAAAACATGGTTGATCCTATGGAGAGAAAACCATCGGAACAGGTGACAGCCTTACCAGAATTTATACCCTATCAGAATCTGCAAGGGATATGCCACGAAAAATAAGGCCTGCCCCCTGCATCATTGCCCTGATATATATTGAGATCTTAACAAGTTGTCCGACCATGAAACGTTGATTCAGGGATTCGGATGTCCGGATTCTTTTCTGAGTGTAAACAAGGAGAAAAAACAAGTCACCTCAGAGGAGACTCACCCTGAGCGCCTTCTTAAAAGGTTTTCATTGCCCTCTTTGAGCCTATCCACTATGATTTTCTCCGCCCGATTTCAGAGTCTTCTGTGTCTCATTTATAACCGGGTCCCAGGTTGAAGTCATGCCTTTGTTGAAGTCTCTCCCACATGACCTTCTCGCTTTTTGGAAAGGGAAATGCCTTTTTGCCGATAAGGACGGGGATGGGTATCCTGATCATGTGGGCATGACCATCGTCGTCTCCCCTGATCTCAAGGACTCTCACGTGTGGGCGGGAGTCCTGAACCTTGTCGCCAGAATCGCCTTCGAGGTCATCGCCTTTCAACCCCCCTTGGTCACAGCACGCCATTCCCCTTCTCCCTCAAAATTAAGTTTTCTGATCTTCCCTCCAGGCCAAACGCCCCCCTCCGGGAGAGAAAAGCTTTTCCCGGCTGAACTGTGGCGGCCCGACAGGGCGACCGCTTATCTCTCCGGGTCTTCAGGAAAGGCCATGATGGCTCTTCTCAATGCTCTCGCCACAAGCGGGATGAGAGACCATCCGCCCCCCTCCGACGATTGGAACTTTATGAGGATCACTTCTTTCCCGCTGAAGATCGAGGTGCTGGATGGCAAAGAGCGCCTTCTCGGAACTTTTGCGCTTCCAGAGATCAGCGTGGGCAAGACCAAGGGAAAGCAAAGCCCTCCGGCACCGGACCTTCTCAATCTGGTGAGTTCCGCCGGCCTTTATCAGAGTCCGCAGAACAACCCGAGAATCCGAAGGCTGAATGCAGCCCTCAGCATCAGCGGATTGAGCCTGTCCACAGAGCTTGGCCAGAGTCTTTGCGACTTTGTGGCCCGGATGGTTCTTGAAGCAACGGAAATCACGCTCCCCATGGCTTTTGCCGGGGAATCTGAAGGACCCGGGGTCATTTTCCGGATTCGGGAATCGAATAGGAAGCCTGTTGAAATCAGGGTGCTCGCAAAGAAAAGGGGCGCGCCACGACGTATCCAGGTACAGGGGAAACCCAAGCCCCTGGCAAGTGCTCTGAGGAAGTGGGCCCATTGGGCTTTCTTGGACAGCGGTCCCGGCTTTGAAAAAGCAGACGCCATGAGAAGCCGCGTCAGGGAATTCCATGAATTTCTCCACGGTGAAAGCTGCAGCCCTGCCCTTTCCATGCCCGAACCAGAACCACTAACTCTAAGACCTGTGCGCCTGCAGTGGAGATGGAAAGGAGAGAGGAGAAAGGTTCTGGACCTTGCAGACACTGTCCCCAGGGGTCATGGAACGATCATGGGGGAAGTGTTTGTGAGCAAACCCCTGCTGATCAGGAAGAGAGTCAAAGCCGGGATCGAAAAACTCCTCAGGCAAAAGGGCTATGACCCGGACATCAAGGTCCTGAATGCGTATAAGCCGGGGCTCTCGTGGCTCCTGGAGGAAATCCTGCCTGTGCTTGGGAAGCTTCCTTCCCTTCACACCCTTGAGTTCGGTTACCAGCCCTTTGCTCCGGCCGGAAAGGCCCTGGAGATGAAAAGCCGCTGGCTTCAGGAACTGTTTCCTGGACCGGAACTCGCCTCTCAAGCCCTGGGTCTGGGTCAGAGCAGGATCAGGATCTCGAGACGCGCCACTCAAAAAACCATTTATGAGATACGGGCTTTGAATTCAAAGGGAGAGATCCTTTTCAAATCCGGTTTTTCACCGCTCTGGACAGCATTCCACTACCTGCCACAAGAGCCTGAGCTGGGGTTTGTCCATCCTGCGACAGGCGGAATAAAACTGTGGCAGGGAGATCAGGTGATACTTGAGGGCAACCTTCAAACGGATCGAGAAAATTTCTGGCGTCTCTTTCAGGACAAGTGGCTTCCGGTGCTTGAAAAGCACATGAGGCGGAGGATCAAGAAGGAATCCTTTCATGGTCAGACCGCTTTCTGGGAAGAGATTCGCATGGAAGTCTCCATCAATGAGACGGACGAGCGGTTGCCCCTGGGAGACGAGCGAATTTGCCCCATGGAAGCGCTTCACGAAGATCTCTACTTCGTCCTGCTTGAAGCCTTCTCCGCGTTTTCTAAACGCCACGGTTTGCCGCGCACCCTGCAGCTCGGGCGGATTGTGCCCAGAGTCCTGTCCAAACCAAAGCGTGGGGTCCCTTTTGCCAGACTGGTCGCGACACCTCTCGTGTGGGTCCAGACCCCGGAAGATTCCATGGGATCACGATCTAGCCGCCCTCCTGTCTCATCATTGACCCTGAAGAACAGGGCGTGGGGATTTGAAATCAGAGAATCGGCTTCTGATGCGCTGCTCGCCGCGGCCAGATCCCGGGGATTCAGAGCGGACCGTTCCGGGAAAAAGAAGCTGCGTCTCTGGGTGAAGGCCCCAGGATTGCAGCCGGAGCATCGGAAAACTGTTTTTTCAAGAAGCAAGGGCCCTCCCAAGAATCGGCTGTTGAAAGCTGGAGAAGTTTCGCATTGGATCGAGCGACTGGGTCAACTGGAGTGTATCAGTGTCTGGCAAGCGTCTCATTCCCTGCAGGGCCGTCCTCTGTGGGCTATGGAAGCGGTGCTGAAACAAAGAGGCTCACTGACGTCTCTGGCGAGAATGCGCCTTCTCAAACCAACGTTCCTTTTCAATGCAAGACACCACGCCAATGAAATCTCAAGCACCAACGCAACGCTTTTCATGGCGTGGTTTCTCGGCACCACTCATGCAGGGCATGATTTGCTCAAGCATGTGAATGTCGCGTGGATTCCCCTGGAAAACCCGGACGGCGTGGCGACCCTCGAAGAACTTCTTCCTTATGGCAGAGACCACAAGCTCCATGCGGCAAGATACAACGCCCTGGGCGTGGAGACCTACGGCGAATACTTTGAAGAGGAACCAAGATTCCCCGAAGCTCTGGCAAAGACAAGACTCTGGCGTCGCTGGCTTCCTGAAGTGATGGTGGACCACCACGGTGTTCCCAGCCACGAATGGGACCAACCCTTCTCCGGTTGTGCACCTTTCCGATTCCGCGAATTCTGGATTCCGAGAAACTTCGTTTACGCCTGCATCCCTTACGTCAATGAACCCGGCCATGAGCACCATAAAACGGCTAAGGGTTTAAGCGCCTTGCTGGGAAAGGCCATGCGCGGGGTACCGGAGATCGTCCAACAAAATCATGAACTCGCGTCACGGTACCGCCGCTACGCTCGTGGACCTGAGCCGCAAACTTTTCCAGATTCAAAAGGTGAACCCATGCTGGTCGTGCCTCCGCTCGGCCGAACCTACAGCACCAATTTCGCCGTGCGCTATCCCGAGGTGACGCGGTCAGAGATCATCCTTGAAGTTCCCGACGAGGGGGCGAGCGGCAGGCACCTGGAACTTTGCGTTCTGGCTCACCTCAAGACTGAAGAAGTCCTGCTCCACGCCTTTCGTCGGACCAAAGGCCGCATTCATGCAAAGGCCCATCCGAAGACGGGCTTGCAGCATCTCTCTTGGGTTCCGGGGGTATGGAGATTCGAGATAGGTTCATGAGTTTTCCTGCTTGCATTTGCCTGAAAAGATCAATAAAGTAAATTGATTTGACTCGATATAATTGAGTAATCAGCCTTTTCAGCTGCAGTCGATGCGGCGAATCTATTGAGGAGGCAACTTAGCTCTAAAATGCCGAATTCGATCATCACTGCCACGGGCAGTTATATTCCCGCCCTGAAGATACCGAATGACTATTTCCTGGCTCATGATTTTTACGGAGCCGACGGGGAAAAGCTCGACAAGCCAAATATCGATTTAATCAAGAAGCTTGAGGAGATCACCTGTATCCAGGAAAGGAGATACGTCACAGACGACCTGACCACTTCCGACATCGCTTTCATTGCCGCCGAGCGAGCCCTGGAAGGGACGGACAGGGAAACTCTTGATTACATCATCGTGGGGCAGAACCTGGGTGATATGAGGGCGGATAATGCGAGATGCGATATGGTTCCAACCATCGCCGCCAGGGTCAAGCATAAACTGCATATCAAGAACCCTTATTGCGTTGCCTATGATGTCCCCTTTGGCTGCCCGGGCTGGCTGCATGCGATGATTATAGCGGATTATTACATCAAGTCCGGTGACGCCAAGAAGATCCTTGTCATTGGAGCGGAAACTCTGTCAAGAGCCTCGGATCCTCATGACATCGACAGCATGATCTATTCGGACGGAGCAGGAGCGACGCTGGTTGAAGCTACCGACAGGAAAGCTGGAATCGTGTCCCATGTGACCCGATCAGATACCTTGAACGATGTGAATCTCATGGCGCTCGGGGTGTCCTATCATCTCAGTTCCAACGGGAATCAGCTCTACCTCAAGATGCATGGCCACGAGATTTACAAGTATGCTGTGAAAACCGTCCCTGAAGTGGTCATGAGAAGTCTTGAAAAGGCGGGCCTGACTCTGTTCGACGTGAACAAGGTCTTGATCCACCAGGCAAACCAGAAAATGGATGAAGCGATCCTGAAAAGGCTTTTCAAGTTAAACCACGTTAAAGATATTCCTGATCACATTATGCCCATGACCATTTCCTGGCTCGGAAACAGTTCCGTTGCAACCTTACCCACCTTGTTTGACCTTCTGCAGAGGGGAAAGCTGGATAACCACATTCTTCACTCAGGAGACATCGCCGTCTTTGCTTCTGTGGGAGCCGGCATGAACGTCAATTCCATGGTCTACCGCATGCCGTGAGGTCAAGGACCTTTCTTTTTCTTATTTGAGCTTGCTCGATGACGCGCTAAGACCCCGTTCGTTGTTTACCGAAACTGGGGTTTCGGTCTTTACGTAGATGGAGTAAACCTGAGGGAAGTCAGGCATGAACAGGAAACCCGAATTGCCCGTCGAGATCGAGAAGGCTTTGCGGCGCTACCTGGAAATCCAGGCCGAAGAGCAGCGGCTCAAAGAAGAGAAAAATGATCTCCGTGAAAGGATCGGTGAGCATATGGCCGGTCTGGAGATGAAGTCCTGGTACCCTAAGATTGACGGCCAGGCCCTAAAGGTCAGATACCGCGAGACCACGGCCATCGAGTACAATGAATCACTTTTGCACGACAGGCTCGGTGATCGATACCCCGCGATTCTGGCTCCGGACCTGCGAAAAATACGACTGCACTTAGACAAGCTGGAATCCCTTTTCACCCCTGTTCTGAGTCTCATCGGCTCTCCCTCCCCGGAAAAAGTTCGGGTTGCGATAGAGAACGGCATCGTGAACAAGGAATCCTTCGCCGGCGCCTTCAAGAAAACCGTAAAGCGCTTTGTCGCTGTGGGGAGAACGTCGGCTGGAGACACGGCTGACATTCCCGATGACAACGATGGCCCTCAAACCAAACCATGAATTGCGCATCAATACTACATTACCAAATGGGAGCGGTGGCCCTGTGAAGCAGCTTGAGATGAACTAAATGGTGTGATAGACTAAGGCACAATAAACGCCGGTTTCATTAGAGGAGTGTAAAAAGATGAGCACCATAAATCTCGACTCAGCTCAGACGCAACTGCCGAATCTGATCAAGGAAGCCATTAGCGGAAAAGAAGTTATTATTACGAAGGATGGCAAGCCGTTGGTCAAACTTGTCCCGGTTGCGACGCCAAAACCCAAAGCACTGTTTGGAAGCGCAAAGGACCTTATTTCAATGTCAGAAGATTTTGACGCTCCACTGGATGACTTTCAAGAATACTCGTCATGAGAGTTCTTTTGGACACCCACGCCTTCCTCTGGTTCATCGCTGGCAGCCCGATGCTCAGCCAGAGAGCTAAAACCTGCATCGAAGATGCCGCCAATGAAAAACTCATTAGCATAGCGAGCATATGGGAAATGGCGATCAAGATCAGCATCGGAAGACTGAGCTTGTCCGAACCGTTTGAGCGGTTCATACCCCATCAGATTCAGATAAATGGTTTCGATTTACTCCCTATTCTCTTTGAACACCTCTCACCTCTCACTTCTTTGCCATTCCATCATCGAGATCCCTTCGATCGCCTCCTCGTAGGCCAGTGTATCACTGAGAAATGTGCAGTAATTAGCAGGGATGCTGCTTTCGACAGTTATAAGATAGAACGTCTGTGGTGAAAGGCGCGGGCTTTGCGCGCAAAATATGACCGCATCCTCTGAGAGCAAGAAGTCAAGAAACTCACGCGGATTGCACGGAGTTCTGCGGCGTAATTTCCCGGAGATGGAAGAGTAAGCAACTGCCTTTATCTCAAGTGGCACGCGACCCAGTGACCAGTGGAGAGTTCCTTCAAACTTGGAAGTTTTTCTAAGCAACGGGTCTGACGCTCCCTGCAGCGGGGATGGAAGGGGCAACCCGAAGGGGGATTGATCGGGCTCGGCACATCGCCTGTCAGAATGATGCGTTGATGTTTGGCTGTGGGATCCGGATTCGGCGCAGCAGAGAGCAGGGCTTGAGAATAGGGATGGACAGGCGCTGCGTAGAACTCTTTCTTGGGTCCCAGCTCTACAATGCGGCCGAGGTACATCACGGCCACCCGATCCGCAATGTACTCGACCACGCTCAGATCATGGGAAATGAAGATGTAGGTGAGATGGAACTCGGCCTGGAGTTCCTTGAGGAGATTAATGATCTGGGCCTGGATGGAAACATCCAGCGCTGAGACAGGCTCATCCGCAAGGAGCAACTTGGGATTGAGGGCAAGTGCTCTGGCAATGACGATTCGCTGACGCTGCCCGCCTGAGAACTCGTGAGGATAACGGGGACCCTGCTCAGGCAAGAGCCCCACCACCTTGAGCAGCCACGCTACCCGCTCCCGCCGTTCCTTCGATGTCCCCACCTGATGAATGACGAGCGGTTCTTCAATGAGGTGACCGATCTGCTTTCTCGGGTTGAGTGCCGAGTAGGGATCCTGGTAAATGATCTGCGCCTCTTTCCGAAACTGCTTGAGTCGCGCTTTTCCGAACTCCCCGAGATTTCCCCCGCTAAAAAACACTTTTCCCGCCGTGGGCTCTTCCAGCCTGAGAAGCACACGGCCCAGGGTGGACTTCCCGCACCCGCTTTCTCCCACCAGCCCGAAAACCTCGCCTTTGCGAACACCCAGCGATACCTCTTCTACGGCCCGCACAATGCCCGTCCTACGCGAGAAACCCGCTCCCCTGAGAGGATAGTGTTTGGTCAGTTCTTCTGCGCTCAGAATTGGTTCGGGCATGGTCATGACTCAGGCTCCCAGCATCGAACCTTGTGACCCGGTCTTATTTCACGCCACAGCGGTTCTTCCGTGCACTTTGAGTTGCTTTTAGAACAGCGGTCATGGAAGGCGCATCCTGCAGGCAGGTGCAGCAGGCTCGGCACCACCCCGGGGATTGGGCTCAGAGCCCCTTCTTTTCCGCCGATCTTGGGAAGAGATTTAAAAAGGCCTACCGTGTAAGGATGGGCAGGTGCGGCAAAGAGCTCCTTCACGTCGGCGCTTTCCACCATCTTGCCTGCATACATCACCACCACCTGCCGGCAGATCTCGGCCACCACCCCCAGGTCATGGGTGATCAGAAGCACGGACATGCCGATTTCTTCCTTGAGCCGGCCGATCAGATCAAGAATCTGCGCCTGGATGGTGACATCCAGGGCTGTGGTCGGCTCGTCGGCGATCATGATCTTTGGATGGCAGCTCAGGGCCATGGCGATCATGATCCTCTGGCGCATTCCGCCCGACAACTGGTGGGGATAGTCATCGATTCTGGCTGCAGGCTCGGGGATGCCCACCAGGCCGAGCATGCTCACCGTTTCGCTGACGGCTTCCCGCTTGTTCATCTGACGATGCTTCCGGAGCACTTCCTGAATCTGAAAGCCAACCGTGTAGACGGGATTGAGGCACGTCATGGGCTCCTGGAAGATCATGGAGATCTCGTTTCCCCTGATCCTCCGAATCTCGGCAGCGCTCATTTTCACCAAATCCCGGCCTTCAAAGAGGATCTGGCCTGCAGCAATACGGCCTGCCGGCTTCGGCAGCAGTTGAAGGATGGAGAGCGCCGTGACGCTCTTGCCGCAACCGCTTTCTCCCACGAGGCCGAGCGTTTCTCCTCTCCCCAGGGATAGCTCCAAGCCGTCCACGGCCGTGAGAAGGCCGCCTTTGCTCTGAAACTGGGTTTTGAGCCCTTTGATCTCCAGCACCGGTTCCATCAGAGAGACCTCAACGAAGGATCCAGCGCGTCCCTGAGACCGTCGCCGAAAAGATTAAAACCCAGCACAAGGAACAGGATGGCCGCTCCGGGAAAGGCTGCGACGTGAGGGGCGAGCTGGATGTACTGGCGGCCTTCGCTCAGCATGGCTCCCCATTCCGGTTGAGGAGGCTGGGCGCCGAGACCCAGAAACCCGAGAGCCGCTGCCTGAAGAACGGCCGTGCCCATTCCCAGCGTGGCGTACACAATGATGGGAGGAAGGGAATTGGGAAGGATGTGACCTCGGATGATCCTGCCGTGGCTTCCTCCCAGGTGGCCGATGGCCTGGATGAAGAGCTGCTCTCTCAGGGAAAGAACGCTGGACCGGACAATGCGCGCATAGTGCGGGATGTAAACGATGCCCACTGCGATCATCGTGTTGGGAAGGCTTGGCCCGAGAATCGCCGTAATGAAGATCGCAAGAAGAATGGTAGGAAATGCCAGGAGCACATCCATGAACCGCATGATGAGACTGTCCAGCTTCCCCCCAAAGTATCCTGCCAAAAGACCAAGAAAGGTTCCGGGCACGAGGGAGATGGTCACAGAGATCAGGCCGATGGCCAGGGAGATGCGGCTCCCGTAAATGACCCTGCTCAAGATATCGCGGCCCAGGCTGTCCGTCCCGAACAAATGCGCGGAACTGGGACCTTTGAGCCTATCCAGAGGAGAAGGGATAAGAGGATTGTAGGGTGCAAGGGCCGGCCCGATGAGAGCCACAATCACGATGAGGGCAATGAGGGCAAGGCCCAGAGTGGCGCTTCGGTTCCGAAGAAGATCTCTCATGGGATCGAGCTTGCTCATTGAACACGAATCCTTGGATCGAGGATGACGTACACAAGGTCGACAACCAGGTTGATCAGGGCCATGACCACAGCGAAGATCAGGATACAGCTTTGAACAGCGGCATAATCCCTCGCCATCAGGGAATCCACCACATACCGTCCCAGCCCCGGCCAGGAAAAAATCGTCTCCGTGAGCACCGCTCCGCCGAGGAGAAGCCCGAGATTAAGTCCTAGCACGGTGACCACAGGCAGGAAGGCGTTGCGAAGAGCGTGGCGTAAAATGACGATCATCTCATCCAGCCCTTTGGCTCTGGCTGTTCTCACATAGTCCTTGTTCAGCACTTCGAGCATGGAAGATCGCGTGATCCTTGCAACGATCGCCATGGGAATGGTGGCCAGAGTGAAGGAGGGCAAGATCAGGTGACGCAGAGAGTCCAAGAAGGCTCCCAGCTGGCCGGCGATGAGCGTGTCGAGAACCACGAGGCCTGTCACAGGAGGCGCTTCAAGGCCCATGGTAATGCGGCCCATCATGGGCAGAATGGGAAACTTGACGGAGAGCAAGTAGATCAGCATGAGGCCCAGCCAGAAGATAGGCATGGACACGCCGATCAGGGCGAGGAACATGGATCCGTAATCGAAGATCGAGTATTGCTTTACCGAGGAGACGACGCCGGCAGCGATCCCGAGGATTGTCGCAATGAGCATGGCGGCCATAGAGAGTTCGATGGTGGCGAGCAGTCGCACCCCGATCTCGTTGACAATGGGTGCGCCGGTGCGGACCGATTTTCCAAAATCGCCATGAAGAAGGTTCTTGAGGTAAATCGCATACTGCGTGAGGTAGGACTGATCCAGCCCCAGCTGAGACCTGAGCCGTGCAAGTTCGTCGGGGCTGGCATATTCTCCCAGCAGAAGCCGGGCAGGGTCTCCGGGGATCATCCTGAGCATCAGGAAGACCAGCACGGAGACCCCGACCATGATCAGAAGAAGATGAAAAAGTCGCCTTGAGATATAGCCCAGTGGCATGGCAGCACTGAACCTTTATTTCTCCTTCCACACCATCTGGAAAGAGTTGAGCCCGTTGGGTCTCAGGGGCACATCGTGGAGCTTCTTGCTGTAGCACCGGACAATGGTTGAATGGGCCAGAGGCACCCACGGTGCATCCGCGTGAAAGATCTCCTGAGCTTTCATGTAGAGCTTTGTCCGCTCTCCCTTGTCAAAAATCTTCTGCGCCTTTAGACAGATTTCTGTGAACTCTGCATTCTTCCACAGGGCCACGTTCGCAGCCCCTGGCGTCTTGGCCATGTCCGCTGAGAGCAGACCATAGAGGAAGTTGTCCGGGTCTGCATTGCCGCCGAGCCAGCCCAGCATGCACATGTCGTGCAAACCATCAGCCGTTTTCGTCAAATAAGTTCCCCACTCATGCCTGACGATCTTGGCCTTGATGCCTGCTGCGGCGAGATACGCCTGAATCAGTTCGGCCGTCTTAACAGGTTCAGGCATGTAGGCTCTTGAAACCGGCATGGCCCAAAGCTCGAGTTCCATGTTCATGTCGAATTTGGCTTCAGCCAGGAGCTTTTTCGCTTTTTCAGGGCTGTACTCGTAATCCTTGATGCTGTCGTTGTAGCCCCAGATCGAAGGAGGAAAAGGGTTCTTCGCAGGGATCGCCAGACCCTGGAAGATAGTCTTGATCAGGGTTCCCTTGTCAATCGCATGGCTGATGGCCTGGCGGACACGGGGATCTTTGAGAGCGGGCTTATCCGTGTTCAGGGCAAGGTAGCCCACATTGATGCTCGGCCGTTCAATAATGGCATGCTTGGCCTCTTTCTTGACTAGGTTGATGGAGTCAGGGTCCAGATCGTCGGCTATGTCTACCGTGCCGGACTGGAGTGCCATCAGCCTCGCTGAGGGCTCTGGAATGGATTTGAGAATGATCCTGTCCAGCTTCGCCTTCTCGCCCCAGTAATCGTCATTGCGCTCCAGGATGATCTGGTCGTCCTTCACCCATTTCACGAACTTGAAGGGGCCTGTGCCCACGGGGTTGAGCCCTATCTGGTCCTTGTATTGTTCCATGGCTTTCGGAGAAAGAATCGGGCAAAGCCACAGGGCCAGGTTGTTGAGGAGAGGTGCGTAGGGTTTCTGGGTGACAAGGGCTATCGTGTAATCGTCAATGATCTTGATCTCGTTCACCATGCCAAGAGACATGTTGAGGTACTTCCACTTTCCATAGCTGTAAAAGGGGTGGTTTTTATCGACGACCCGCGCAAAGGAATCATACACGGCCTTTGCGTTGAAGGGCGTGCCGTCATGAAACTTTACGCCCTTGCGGAGTTTGAAGGTCCACGTCAAACCGTCATCCGAGACTTTCCAGGATTCGGCCAGCTGCGGCTCCACGTCCATAGAATTCTTGCCGAAGATGACGAGATTCTCGAGAACCTGGATGCCTGCTTTGATGGATTCGCCGTCCGTCGCATTGGCAAGATCCAGGGAGACAGAATCCCCGCCGCGGCCCCAGATCAGGGTCCCACCGGTAACGGCCTGACCCGCGGCCAGAGCCGGCCACATGCACAACGCCAAGAGTATTAGAATCGCCCATTTCCGCATGACGCACCTCCTTGTAACTTGGTTTCCACTCTTTTATTCCTCCCCCTCCCCTAACCCCTCCCCCCACGGGAGGGGAAACGGTTTGTGGATGCACGCCACTCAAGAGAGAAGGAACGAACCTTTCCCGCCATGGGGTCATAGCACACCTTGTATAGGCGGGCAATAGAGAATTCAGGCATGCAACTTTCGAAAGATCCCCTAAATCCCTCCGGGCTCATTCCCAGAAGCTTGCCGGATTTGTCGTCATTCCGGCGGAAGCCGGAATCCAGAGAAACAGACTGGATTCCCCCGTATCAAGTGCGGGGCAGGCTCAGTCAAGCACGGAATGACACTCGATACCTTGCTGCTTGCGGCGGGGTAGCTCATAAAAAAAGGCGGTCAAGCATGACCGCCCGTTGAAAATCTTGTTTGGAGAGCACGACTAGCGAGAGAGGTTTCGCCAGGCATCCTCAGCCTGCTTGATGCCACTGCCCCCTTCAGGTCCCCCGTCTATGGAAAGATGCATTCCTGTGAGACGCTCGATCCGTTCCTCCAGCGGAGGATGGGTGGAAAAAAGGCTCATTAAGCTTCTGCCGCTCAGAGGATTGACGATGAACATATGCGCTGTCTGGGGGCTGGCATTCATGGGGAGCTTCTTCGAATAGGAACCAAGTTTCTTCAACGCATCCGCCAGCCCGTTAGGATGTCCAGCAAACTCAGCGCCGGAGGCGTCTGCTTGATATTCTCTTGATCTGGATATGGCCATCTGGATGAGCATTGCAGCTAAGGGAGCAAGAATAGACATCACAATCATGCCGATCGCACCCAGACCTCTTCCCCCTCCTTCATTGTTGCTGCTCGAGCCACCCCCCATGAACGCAGACCACCGCGCCATATTGGCCAGGATCATGATCGCTCCTGCCATGGTGGCTGCAATGGAACCTATCAGGATGTCCCTGTTTTTCACATGAGCCAGTTCATGAGAGAGAACTCCCTCCAGCTCATCCCTGTTCATGAGCTTGAGAAGCCCCTCGGTCACAGCAACGACGGCATGCTCCGGGTTCCTGCCTGTAGCAAAGGCGTTGGGTGAATCTTCCGGAATGATATAGATGCGCGGCATGGGAAGATTTGCCCTTTGCGCCAGCTGAGCGACGACCTGATGAAGCTCCGGGCTCTCGCTCGATGTCACTTCCTTCGCATTATACATCCTGAGAACGATCTTGTCCGAGAACCAGTAGCTGAAGAAATTCATTCCTATGGCAATAACGAAAGCGAGAATCATGCCGTTCTGTCCGCCCAGCAGATTCCCTATGAAAACAATGAGGGCGGTCAAGGCAGCCATTAGGAGCGTCGTTTTGAACCAGTTACCCA
>Ga0209254_10001962_pt1 | contig 18619 bp, 13 predicted proteins | sample FrelakmetDIP11DI_FD_187148 | JGI IMG/M metagenome (GOLD analysis project Ga0209254, IMG submission 187148) | Freshwater lake sediment microbial communities from the University of Notre Dame, USA, for methane emissions studies - DIP11 DI (SPAdes)... | ecosystem: Environmental > Aquatic >...
CCCAAAAAAACTTCGATCGGCCCGGCGCGCAACGCATACAAGGTCAGGCCAATCCCCAGCAAATACAGCGCATTGTTGACAATCACAAACACGGCCTGCGCTGTGCGAAACGGCAGCAGCGCCAACGGCCCAAACAGCAGCGCCGTAGCAGGTGCGTTGTTGTATGTCAGGAACAACGCCGAAAACAAATTGCCGGTCGGGCCAATGCGTACTTCATGCGCGGCACGCAAGGCCTGTACGTCGTACATGGAGCCGCCCGAACGCAGCACCGTCGCCGCTGAATAATTGATTGCCAAATCGTCAGCCTGCCAATTCTGGATCGGTTCGACCATTGCTATCTGAGTGTATAAGACCAGGACCGGCAACAATAGAATCGCCACAATGGCCCACAACCAACGCGACTGCCGCTTCATTGTTGTCTCTCCAAGAGCAGCATCCCATCGTCATTCACCACCGGTCGATACTGCGCCCGAATGGCATCGATTCCGCGCAACGTTTTGCGGTGATCGATGTCATTCAGGCTCAACCAGGCTGATCTACTCGAATGAGAGGAACGCGTCTGAACCATTGCTAGTCGCGCCTTGTCAAGACGGCGGCCTTTTCGTCACGATATGCTTCCTGCCACAACCCCGACTGGGCCAGCTGCGCCACCAACGGCGATTCCTGCTCGATGATCACTGTGCGGATACCGCGCTCGTCAAACAAGGTGGGCGCATCCTTTTGGCCGGTCACGATTTGCAGATACTCCTGCAGAAACGCATTGGGGTAAACATCGGTGCGGCCGTCGGCATAGATGGGATACTCGGGCCACAATCGCCACAGCAAATAGCCGCCCCAGTTGTACGAATTGAACAATTGCCCCGCCGGTTGATTCGCCATGATCCAGTCGGCGGCCTCTATAGGCAGAATCTTGGCTTCGGCCTGCGCTTGAGAAGCGGGCACGAGCGGCACGAGCGCCTTCAGAAGCGCGGCACTCAGAATCAGCAACAGAATGATCCAGTTGATCATCGGGCTACCTCTGGACAGGGGACGCTGCCCCCAGCGATAGCGGCCTATCAACGCTGCGGCGTGGCGGCTCAAAATCGGTGCGCAGATCAACGCAAACAGGCCGATGTTGCGCCGCGCTAGAAACGAAATGTAGGCAAAGATCACCAGCAGCGCCGCATCGGTCGCATCCAGTCGCCGCCCCGACCAGCCGATGATTACCAGCGTCAACAACAGCATCCACACCATGGGCTGTTGATACAGTTCGTGGAAGTTGGGTGCGGCCCACTCCTCGATGAAGTCTTGCAGCACGCCGATGTTGACCGTCTTAAACGGTAGTTGCAGCGCCGCGATGGTGTAGGGGTTGATCAGCAGCACCGCACCGGAGATCACCGTGATAATCAGTAATTTGCGCCAGCGTTTCCAATTCAACGCTTCCGATCCGCTAAAGCCCAACACGTGATTGGCGACCTCGCCAACCAACATCGCGCCCAGCACCATGAAGCCAGCAATATAACCGCCGTGCAGGTTGACCCAGGCCACAAACACGATCGGGATCAGCCACAACCGATCGATTTGCTTCCACTTGTAAAGATAGATCAAATAAGCTATCAACGGCGTGAAGACAAATGTCGCCATTTGCGAGCGCGGTGTCCATACCGCCCCGGCTGCTGCCGCCGCCAACACGATAATGAACGCACGCAAGAACGGGTTACCCTCCATCTGCTTCCATGCAAAGACAAAGGCCAACACCACCAACGCCGCCACCAGCAGCGCCAATCCGGGCATATCAAACAGAGTGTACGCACTGTAAAGGATCACCTGCGAGAACCAATGCACATTCACCCACGGAGCGCCGAGCGCCGTCCATGAAAAAGGATCTGCAGCGGGAATCGTGCGCGTCTGCAAAATGAATTGCCCTGTGCGCAGGTGCCAGTACATGTCGGTATCGACCGGCGTGCGGACCGCCATCGCAAACAGGGCGAGGAAGGTGAGCAGAGTGACGAGGCGGGGGAGGGTGAGGTGGCGCATATGGTCTTCTTGTCTTCTTGTCACCGTGTCATGCCGTCATAAATACCCAATTCTACCGGCTCCACCTTGCGCGAAAGCGCGTAGAAGATGTGATAGTTGCCTATGCCATGTTCCTTGAACGTCACGCCCAACGCCGTCAATCGATCTCGAATCAGCGCATCGAGTTTGGGATGATTCACCGTGATGTAAAACGCGCGTGGCGCTTCACGCACGGTCTGTGTGTACGGCGGATACCGATCGTCACGCGGCGTGTAGTCCAGCGCCAGATGATACGGCAGCCGCGCGGCGCTGATGATGCGCTCGCCGGACAAAAACGCGATAGGCGTTTGCACCCAGTAATTCGTATAGCCCCGCGTCTCGTCGTTGGCCAGCAGGAAATCGATCAACTCTTGATCGCGCGAATGATCGATCCACGTCACCGGATCAAACTGCGTCGTGATGCCCGGTGGATTCTGCACGGCAGCAGCTAGTGTACCGGCTACATTGTAACCAACAAGCAATGCCAGAAGCAATGAGGCAACGATCACATTTTGCTTGCGGAAGCGTTGCAACAGCATTGCCGCAAAGATCGCCAGCGGCACGACCAACGGCAGGAAGTAGCGGCCTGAGGGATCGCCGCCGAACGGCGTGAGCAGGAACGTCGCCAGCAATGTGGCGATCATGCCCCACAAGACACGCGGCCCGCGCCTGACGGCATAGCCGAACGCGCCCAGATAGAACGTCAACGCCACAATGCCCAACAGCGGCAGCACGAACTCCGCCGACCACGGGTAACGCAATCCCCACCAGGCCGATGTACCGAACAGGAAAAAGTTGAGCAGGCGGATGACCGGCCCACTCAGCGCACCCGACGATTCGACCGTGCCCGCCACAGCGGAACCCGTCAGCTCTGCGACCAGCGCTCCACCTGAGTGGATCAGTGCCAGCCACCACGGCGCACTGCCCAAAACAAAGCCTAACAGTGCGATCAGATACTCACGCCACGCTTTCAGCCGCAGCCGATAGAGCAGCAACAAGCCGATCGGGATGAGATAGATCAAAATCAGCGGGAAGGTATAAAACGCAAATCCGGCAATGATGCCAAACAACAACCAGCGCCCCGATCTCCAACGTCCCGCCAATAACCACTGGCCATCCGCCAGCAGCAGCAGAATGTTGCCGAACAGCAATGTCTCGGTATAGCCGCCCAATGTCGCAGTGGTGTACAGCGTCAGCATCGCCGGTGGCAGCGCCATCCACAACATCGCTGCGCGCGCACCCCATTCGCTTTGCACATAGCGCCGCGCGAGTAAGTACGTCGTGAACACCACGCCTACAAACAGCAGGATGTGCACAATGCGGATTGCAAACACATTTTCGCCAAAGATCGAGAAGGACACCGCCACCAGCCACGCGTCTGTTGCGCCAAGGTAGGCTTGTCCGTAGAAGAAGATTGGCCGTTCCCCGCGCAAAATGTGGCGCGCCATCAACGCCACGATCGCTTCGTCGCCGTTGAAGGGCACAACGTTGAAGGCGAGTAGAAACAGTTTGTAAACGACTGAGAAGAGGACGGTTATGCCAGGCGGCGGTAGCCAAATACGCCTAGCTGGATCACGGTCGTTGATCGAGGAAGAATCACGAACGCTGGAAAGGTTCATGCGCTATCTCAAGGACGGCCGAGCGGTTATGCATTCAACCACGGTAGCGACCATAGATAATCAACTGATAGCCCAACAGGGTTTTGAACACGCGAGCCATGGCTGCTTGCGCGCGGTGAATCGGCCATAGTGGGCGACCTGGCCGAAAACGCGCATTTAGAATCGGCAGTGGTACCGGTGTCGCCGCCACCTGATCGATCGTAATGCCGCAACCAACGATGAGGCGCATAGCGCTGGCCTGGGTAAAGAATCGCAAATGCGTGTGATCGCAGATGCCGCGTGCCGCATATTCAAAGCGCCCCACCAGCAACGCTAAACGCACATACAAATGAGCCACATTAGGCAACGAAATGACGATTGGGGTGGCGGCGGACAAGAAGGTCTGGCACAAGCGCGTCAAACACACGTCTGGTTCGCGCGTGTGTTCCAAAACATCGGCCAGCACCATGGCATCGGGCGGCTCAGGAAAATTGAAGGCAGGAGGCTGCTCGATGTCAGCCTGCCAGACTGCCCGATAAGTCGCGCGCGCCAATTCAACTGAGGCTGAATCAGTATCAACGCCGTACAGCGTAAAGTCGGCCGAAGGGAGCAGCTGTCCCAACAGGCCCTGTGCGCAACCAATATCGTAGACGACACAGGGACGCTGCGGCAAGTGCTGCTGCCGATAGCGCTGAAGCCAGGCAGCGATTTGCCCATGCGAAGAATATGGATCGGACTTGAGGCTATAACGAAAACTTGCAACGGACATGTCTAACCTCGCAGGAAAGGTGAAGTGCGCTCAGGTGCCGGATGTACGCAGTGTGTGAAACAGTTTGTACCCTGCGGCGACCATCAGCATCAACTGTGCACTAACCGCCGCCACGATGGCCCACAACGGATAGCCGAGCAAGGAAACGCGAAAAAACCAGGGGGCAGGCAGATTCAGCCGCACGAACTCATCGACCCAAAGCAGCGAAGTGCTCAGCGCTTCTAGTTCCGTGTCACTCGTCATACTCTGCAAGTGCTGGTCAAGCGCCTGCTGGGCGGCGACCCACGCACCGGGTCGTTGATAAAGCCGCACCACTTCAAAGACGGTGGGCCACTGCTGCACCAGCGGCGTCACCTCGAACTGCAACAGCGTGCGCGTGAGGTATTGCTCGGGATCGCGCTCGCCGGCCTCAACCAGATAACGCGAATGATCCACAAGGATTGCAGGCGCGTTTAATAGGACACCCAGCGCGCACACGGCCAGCAATGCGCCACGCCTGAAGCGTGATGGGGTGGCTTGAACCCATACACCCGCCGACAAAACCAGTAACGGTATTAGCGGCAGCAAATAACGCGGCCCCCAGTTCCAACCGCCAGTCCATAAATCGTAGCGCGCAAAAAAGACGGTGGGAATCAACAGCAGGAGCCCAATCAAAGCGGCCAGCGGCCGATCACGACGCCAGAGAGAGACCAGGCCAATCAGTCCGAGCCAAGCGATCGGGTTATAAAACAACAGCCCTTTGCCTGCGCTCAGCCATAAGCCAAATACGCCCACCGCGATCGGCGTACTGAAGCCAGTCTCAGGCTGCCATGCTGCATAGCTGGTTGTGAGCGGCGAGCCAAAGCGGAGCCAATTCCACGCCCCGATGAACACCCCAGCGATTCCGATCGGAACAAGAAAGGCCAGCCAGCCCATCCACTGGCGACGCGGCTGCGTCAAGAAGACGTACACCAGAAAGGGGGGCAGCAGAATGATCGATCGTTCACGTGTGTAGAGCGCCAGTCCCAGCGCCGCTCCGGCGACAGTCAGGTAGCCTAATGGTTTGTCGAAACGAGCCTGATACACGGCATATGTGGCGACCAGCAAAGCCAACGTTAGCAATGGCTCACTGAAACTGGTATCAATGTAGGCCAAGGCCATCGTCGCCAATGGAGACGCCAGGCCAAGGATCACGCTCAAGCGGTATGACATGCCCAAGCGCGAGGCAAAGACCGCGACCAGCCAACCAGTTAAGGCGATCAGAATCGGATTCAGTAGAGACGTGGTGAATTTGGTGAACGTCACGCTGGACAAGGTGACAGGCGCACCAGTGAACAAGCGGCCTAACAGATACAACGGCACCACAAACAGCGATTGCGCGTGGGTATACTGTGGATAGATTTGGCCATCGCTGCCTGGCCCCGCCCAGGTGGTAATGAGCGTGCGTGGCTGGATATGCGGAAGGAAACCGGGAAAGGTCTGCGCTTCTAGCGTGAATTCCTGTGTCGTGATAGTAAAGCGTCCTGACTCGATGAGGTTTGCAGCCATCCGATAGGTGGTTTCTTCGTCTTGTGGCGCAATGCGGCCGCCAGCCATCAATGAGAGGAGTGCCAGCAAGAAGATCAGCAACCACAGGAAGGGAATCCGGCGCATGGGCTGCTCCGTTAGAAGGTACAGAATCGATCGGGCGGCAGTGGTCGGCGCTAGGACTTGATCGCATACGCCGTCACCAGATCGCCAAAGTTGAGGGGCATCGGTAACTCACTCACATGCAGCAGTCGAAACATGCGGCCCAACAATCTACCCAACAGCGGGCTAAACCCGCCGATGCGCGTGGCAAAATAACCCAGCCGTAGATAACGTCCCTGCGGCTCGATGCGCACGACGGTGAAGTCGGCCTTTTCCAGCATGGCCTTCAAGGTGCGCTGCGAGAAGTAGTAGATGTGCATTTCCATCAACCACGGCCAGCGGCCGCCCGTCACCCGCGCAAACAGACTGTCGATGTCCATGGTGTGCACGACCAGCAGGCCGCCGGTCTTCAACAGCCGTTGAGCTTGCTGCATTTCGCCAAACGGATCAGCCACGTGCTCGATCACGTCCCACATGGTCACGACGTCCAGCGAGCCAGCAGCCAGACCCGATGTGGCCAGCGTCCCTTTGATCATGTGCAGGCCGTGCGCGCGCGCCTGCTCCACGGCCCAGTGACTGGGTTCCACTCCGCACGCATCCCAACCATGCTGCGCCGCAATTTCGACAAACACGCCCGTGTACGCACCAACGTCAATTAGTTTGCCAGGAGGTGCTTTGATCTTTTCCAACGGGCGCAAATGCCGCTCGAACGTCAACACGCGGCCATCGCGCTCTTCCAGATACAACGGGTCTTCCACGGCCACGTAGGAATCCAGAATCTCGCCGCCTTCAAAACGCGGATTAGTGTACAGCAGCCCACAGTGCTGGCACTGCACGATGGTGTGGTGCCGGCCATAGCCGGGGCTAGTGCAGCGGAATGCTTCGATATTGTTGGGGGGGATGCCTTCGGGCAGCGTGGAGGGAAAACGCACGCGAGTCGCGTCACGGCCACACAGATTGCAATTAACGTATTCCATCACTCGATCCCATTACCGCGCAAACTTTTCTTGAAAACGCTGCACGCTGAGGCGTTCCACCGTTTGCAAGGCACGATACACCTCGTTTTGGGAAATCTTTGATGTGCCACGCCGTCGATCTTCAAAGATGATGGGCACTTCGCCGATCGTGAAGTCGCGCCGCTGCACGTAGAAAATCATCTCGATCAAGAATGAGTAGCCATTCGAGCGGATACTGTCCAGATCGATCGCTTGCAGCACCTCACGCCGATAGCAGCGGAATCCCGCCGTGCAGTCTTTGGCGTGCAGGCCCAGCATCACTTTCGCAAACGTATTCGCCCCGCGGCTCAACACCTTACGCCTGGCCGAGCAATTCAAGGTGCCGCCACCCGGCACGTAGCGCGAGCCAATCACAAGGTCGCGCTCGCGGCTCAGATCGATTAAGGACGGAATGTAGCGGGGATGATGCGAGAAGTCAGCGTCCATCGTCATGATCCGATCGAAGCCGGCCTCGAACGCGCGCTTGAAGCCGGCGATGTAGGCCGTGCCCAGGCCCAGTTTCCCGGCCCGATGGACCACCTGCACCTGATCGGGATAACGCACAGCCCAGGCATCCGACGCTTCACCTGTACCGTCCGGCGAGTTGTCATCAACATTAATCACGCTCAGATTCACCGGCAGTGACAGGAGTTCGTCGAGCAAAATATCGATGTTATCCCGCTCGTTGTAAGTCGGGACGATGACCACAGGTTTCATAGGATGTCCATGCTAATGTGTAACAAGTGAAGTGCAACTGATCGCGGCGAGCGATTTACTCGTCAGATTAGATCGGCAGCTGCGCTTCATTCAGCGCCAGTGCCAGGGTGAAGACCCACAACCAGGAATATCGCAATCCGCGCTGCGAGTGACGCGAGGCCGCATACGTCACTACCGCGGCCATCAACCCCACGCTGTAGCGCGTCATTGCCAATGGTTCGCGGAAAGTCGATTGCGGCGTGATCAGCACCAGCAGCGCACTAAGCAACAATACCGTCGTCGGAATATCGATCACGCGCCGCCACATCTGCCGCCCGCTAACCCACAGGCTAATCAACGCCGGGATGACGGCCAGCGGGATCGCGATCGCCGCCAGCAGCAGGAAGACGCGCAGGTCCATGAAAGCCAGTGACCACAAGCCGCGCAGCGGCACGATCTCAAACGGCGTCGCCAGCGCCCCGCCCGATCCGATACCCGGCTGGCCGAACCACTGCCATAACACAATCTGCCAGATGACAAACGGCAGCAGCACGATCGCGCTAAATGTCAGCAGCGTCGACCACTTGCGCTGGAACAGATACACCAGCCCGAGGCCGGCCGCAACCGCCAGCGTCATTTCTTTGGTTAGTGCTGCCAGCGCCAGCACCACGGCCGCCCAGCGCCAACGATCTTTCAACGCCAACAGCACGCCCGCCTGTGCCAGCGCATACGCCAACGGTTCGGTCAGATTGAGCCGCACTGACATGAGCGTTCCAGCGCTCAACCCATAGATCAACGCATACCAACGGCTGACACCAAAATGCCGCAGAACCTCCTCGGTTAGCCACACTCCAGCAGTCAGCGCCATGATGTTGACGACGATCAGTGTCCACGGCACCAGATCGGCATGGCCCAGCGCCAACAGTCGCGCAACGATAGGATAGACAATGCGCTGATAGCGGTAGGCAGGCACATCGATCTTCGCCCAGCCGTTCAGCGGGTCACGCGCGATCTGATAAGCAAACTGCCCGTCGTAGCCGGGGCGTCCCTCAGACAGGCCCGGATCGTACTGTGTGCCGATCAGCGCGAAATACTTCGGATCGAAGTTGTAGCGCGCCAGCGTCAGCAAGACATACGCCAGGCAGATCAACAGCGCCACATGCCACGGACGCAGGCGCTTGATCATTGCCATGCGCCCCGTAGGTGTAAAACGATCAGCCCCGCCGCGATCACAACCAGGCTCCCCAGCGACACGATCAGGCCGATGGACACCAAACGCGGTTCGTATCGAAACTCGATCCTGTGTGTGCCTGCCGGAAACTTGACTGCGCGAAAAGCCTCATTCGCGATCTGAATCTCGGCTGACACACCATCGACCGTTACCTGCCAGCCCGGATAGAATGTGTCGGATAAGATCAACCAACCAGCCTGCGGCGAGCTGGCGCGTATTGTAACGGCGTTACCGGAATCGGTCAAAGACTCAATCAGAGATGCAGGTACGATCTCGGAAACTACCTTCAAGGCAGATTCGGCAGGCGCGATCCAGGCGCGCGGCAGAACTTGATCGTTGCGATAGATCGTCACGTCGGGGGTGCGTGTCACGATAGGCAGATCCAACTCACGAGGGCTGACGATATAGCCGATGTGCATACGGCCCAACAGCGGCAGCGCCTCTTCCAGCGGCACTTCTTCGATTTGGTCGAGCAGATTCTGATAGCGTCCCACGATGAGCGAATCGAAGTTGTTCGCCGACGGCAGCCGATCGATCATGGCGGCGTTGGGCAGCAGCGCCGCTCGTTCGCCAAGCCAGTAGTCCAGATCATTCGGGCCGAAGCCGTCAAACTGCCGCTTGCCGTCGGGCGTTTCGTGCGCCAGATATTTTCCGAACTTAATTTGCTCTTCGTCTTGCGCGTAGGTGAACACGCGTCCGATCGAACCATCGGCCGCGATCGCTTCTGCCGTTGGATTCGTCGCGCGATAGATATCAGACGGCAGCGTCGGATTGAGCGCGAAATGCGCCGTGATCAGATCGAGCGCGACAACAAGCACCAGCGCAACGCTCCATCTCGGCTTCTGCACATCCGATCGAAACAGCCAGCCCGCTATCAGCAGCACCGCGCCCAGGCGCAGTGTCGCCGGGCCAAATGTCTCGACGCGTCCCTTCAAAACAAAACTTGCAGCCAGACCGGCGAGGGAAAGCGCGAGGCCGAGCAGGATCAATCGAATGGCGGCTCTCCGCGAGATGCGGCGATCGATCAACTGTTGCAGGCCGAATCCGGCCAGGGCGCACAGCGCAAGAATCGTCACCACCAACCAGCGCGCCGGGCCTTGAAAGAGATCGAACCCGGGCACGCGGTTGAAGAGAAGTGGATAAATCGGTGTGAACCAGCCAAAGGCCAACACCAACGACGCGATCGCCGCTGTCGCCAGAAAGCCGATCGGGGCGGCGTCTTGCGCCTCGCGTTTGCGGTTGCGAACGCAATTCCAGATCGCGTACAGCGCCAACAACAGCGGAATCAACCCGATGTAAGCCGCGTTCTCCCAGTAATTGTCGTAACCCCAGAAATTGTTTTGCGACGGGCTGCCGAAGAAATCCGGCGAGAGCATGGTCAGCAAGCGCAGCGGCCAGAACGAATGCGTCATGATCCGGGTGTAGTCCAACCCGCCCGCCCGCTGTGATTCGCGGGTGAGTTCGGCGGCCGGCAGCAGTTGAATCGCGGCAAGGCCGAGGCCAAGCAGAACAGCAATAGAAAAAAGAATGAGGGAACGAGGGGTAGAGAGACGGAGGGAGGCGCGATGGGATAGAGTACGCCACGCAAAATAAAGTGAGACAAAGACCAATCCATACACTGCCGTCTGCGCGTGCCCGGCGAGAATACCAAGCCCAACAACGAGCGCCAACCACAGAGTATTGCTTCCTGCATCATGCATCCTGCTTTCTGCATCATGCAATTTCTCTGCGCGCCACATCCACGCCGCTAGCCACGGCACTGTCGCCGTCACGCTCAAAAAGCCTGCGCGCGCAATCAAGAATCCGTTCATTTCAAAGGCCAACGCACCGATCAGCGCAGCCAACATCGAGAGTTTCATCACGCGCAGATAGGCATACATGAACAGCCCGGCAAAGATGACGTGCAGCACCGCCGTGTAGCTTATCGCATGTTCGGCGGGCAGCAACAGGTAAAGCAGGTTCAACGGATAGAAGGCGCCCGTTTGTAGATTCGCGGCCAGCGGCGCGCCACTTCCCACCAGCGAATTCCACAAGGGCAGTTGTCCCGCCTGATAATATTCGGCGGCCATACGCTGCCACGGATAGAATTGCAGCAGCGGCACGCCCCAGTACCAGACGCGGCCCAGTACGATTGGCGCGAAAAGCACCAGAGGCGCAGCGATCAGCACGAGGATCGGCCAGCGTTTTTGCAGGATGGTTTTGACAAACATGGCAAGTGGGCGAGTCAGCGAATCAACAATGTCATTCCCGCGAAGGCGGGAATCCAGCGCATTGCAGCTGGACACCTGCTTACGCGGGTGTGACACAACTAGGGTGACTTCACGCGATAGATCCGGTACTCGTCGCGATCATATTCCAGCGTCAAGAAGTCGGCCTGTGCCGGATCGAATTGCCCAATCTTCTTCTCTAGCGGCCCCAAGAACACATAGGCGATCGGCCACTTGCCCAAGAAGGCGCGCCGCCATTCGTCCGTCGTCGCGACATCGTAAAACTGCCTAACAAGTTCTCGTTTCTCATCACTGTATGCCGTCTCTGGTCCATGACCGAGAAACGCCTTCGCGCCCACCACTACCGGCAGGAAGTTGCCCGTGTTGTATGACGACAGGATCACATCATCATAGGTTACGCGCTCGTCGAGCCAGCGCAGCGCGGCCAGCTCTGCGCCGTCGCGAAAACCCAACTCCACTCGCGCAATGATACGCGCTGTCTGCTCGACCAGCATCAAAGCATACGTCGTTGCCGAGACCAGGAGTATCCCCGCCAACAGCCAACTCCGCAAGCCGTGCACCGAATAGCGCCGATGCTGCGTCAGTCGCCTCACTAAGCGCGATCGACTCCACGCCGGCAGCACGACGTACGCCAGCCCGATCGCCGCGCCAAACATCAACGGGAGTTGCCAGCTTTCGATCAGCCGCCGTTGCGAATTGAACGGCAGATAGATCAACAGCGGCACGGCGATCAACCACCCGATCAGTTTCGGATCGATCACGCGCCGCTTCCACGTCTTCACAATCCCGATAATGGCCAGCAACCCGACCAGCGCATAGCCCAGTACGTAGTGCAGCGGGTGCGGTGAAAGGATCACCAGCTGATCGGCCCACACTTTCCAGATGGGATCGGTGACCACGATGACGAAGGTATAGACCAACGGCGGAGCTGCGATCAGCCCGGCGATTGCGGCACGGCCAACCGCATGCTGATCGATCTTGCGAGCGGCCAACGCCATTGCGACTAAACCCACTAGCACGATCGCACCCGCGACCGCGACATAGAACGGCACGAGCAGCCCCATGCCCAGCCAGCACAATCCCGCCAACACCGCGTTCTGAATCCTGGCCTTCGGCTCCTTCCACAAAACGATCAATCCTAACAACATCATCGCCCGCGCCAGCGCCAAATGCGGAAAACCATAGAGGATCAAGAACGTATAGGCTTCAGGCGAAATCAGATCGATCGGCGCGCTGTCCAGCCAGTTGACCTGCCCCAGCAAAATCAACAACCAGCCCAGTCCGCCGCTGAAGATGACCAGCAGGAACGCGATTTGCCGCACGGGCCGCCACGCCGTAAACAGCGCAATGAAACGGTAGATCACCGCCAACAGGATCGCATCGAAGATCAGCCGCGCCAGGTGATATACCAGCGGCGCCGATAGCCCCGTCAGCGCGCTGAATTTGCCCAGCAACAAATGAAAGAGATAGAAGATCGTCGGCGTGTGCGCTTCGCTGGTGTACGGCAGTTGAAACAGCCACAAGCCGTCCGCGCCTTGTTTCATCTTCGCCAGATACGAATAGCCGTCTTCAATGGCAAACGCGAAGCCGCCAAAGATTTGATCGGGTGTGGAGCGCAACCAGCCGACGAGATACGGCACGCTCGTGACGATCAACGCCACGCCGATCCAGATCAACACCCAACGCCATTCCTTGACAGTGACGGTGCCGCGCATATCCGTTTATCCGGCGCTCATCCGCTGCTATGTTTTACGAATCTCTTCAGCACCAACGCCACACTCACCGCCGCCACACTCAACAAGCTAATCAACACGCCCGCATACACTCGCCGCGGCTGATAGTCGAATGTGATGACCTGCTCACCCCACGGCACGTAGACGCCGCGCAAAGTGAGATCAGTTGCAAAAACATCGGTTGCTCTACCATTGATGGCCGCCACCCAATCGGGCGCGATGATCTCGCTGAGCACCAGCCAGCCGGGACCATCTGCGTGCAGCGCGATATGATCCGGCGACCACGCAACAATCTCGGCTCTGCCGGGTTTCACGGGCCACTCGATCGGGAGCGGCAGCCCCTCGACCACCGCCGAGGTTGAGACATCATGCGTTACCAGCCACGCGCGCGCTGCTTTCGGCGAATCGGCCACATCGATCTTGGTGACGAGGAAAGCGCGCGGCAGTACGCGCCGATTCTCGTAAATGAATGTGGAGCCCAGGCGCACACGCTCAACCCAATCGTCTTGTTCAATTGGAAACGCCGCAGCCACGTACTTCGCATTGAGCAAGCCCAGCAGCGCCGCGTTTGGCTGGATGTCCTTCAGCGCGCTGCGAATGTCTTCGTCTTGCTGCACGCCGGGGAATGGCGGCAAGGTGACGGAGTAGCCCCACTCCCCTACCCCCGTCGCGCGCTGCATGAACATGACGTAGCGCCGCAGTTGCAATGGATCGATCCCGTCGGCGAGTTGCAGTTGGAATTGCTGCGCCACGTGCTGCGGCACCGAATACGAGGGCGAATAGGCGCGATATTGTCCCGGTTGATCGGACAGCCACGCCGCGGATTCATGCCCATCGGCAAAGGCTTCGGCCAACCCGATCGGTCGGTAGAGCGCCCAGTCGAGCGGCAGCAGATCGACGATTAGCAGCGCCGCGATCGCCACCACAAAGCGATCGCGTGTGAGGCGTTTTTGCACTCGCAGCACGATCAGCAGCACAGCCAGCGGCACAAAAATCGCCAGCGCCCACAGGCTGATCGAACCCGTCATCAGCCCGCCAATCGCACCGAACAAGACTGCAAAAACGCAAATTGCCATTGCCAGCAAAATCGATCGGGGCTTGGGACGGCCGCTCCATTCGATCAAACCCTGCACACCGAATCCGGCCAGCGCCGCCATCGCAAAAGACACCATGAACCATGCTCGCGCTGGAACACGAAACAACGTTGAGCCCGGCAAGCGATAAAGCAGGTCGTACAGCGGCGTGTTTATCCCCAATGCGGCGATGATACCGGCGATTATCACAACGCTGAACCATACCAGCAAGCGCTGTCGCACACGCCACTGCAACTTCAACCCGCTGAGTGCCAGGATCAACACCACCACACCAAAGTACGTCGTGCGCTCCGCTGCGCCGCTGCGATCGGCGATGAGCGTGCCCAACACGTAGGCCACATCAAGTGACAACGCGCCCGCCTCCTGCGTGGATAGATTCGAACGCGCCGAGCCATCGGTCAGGGTTAAGGCGGGCAGCCACGCTGCCGCGGACAGGGCCAGTGCCACAATCGCCACGACGAACAACAAGCCGATCAAGCTGATCCAGACACTGCGCGTGCGCCTGGCCTGCACGATCAACACATACGACACCAACATTACGACCGCATACACCGCCATGCGCGCATCAGCCAGGACACACATTGCCAACGCGATACCTGATAACAGAACACCTCTCCCCCTCTCCGGAAATTCGCTTTTTGATTTTCGGACAAAGGGCTGGGGAGTGAGGCCCGCGATCACCAACGGCACCCAGGCCCACGCCTCGACCAGCGTGACATGTCCCACACCCATGTGCGCGATGATCTTTGGCGACGCCGCATAAGCAAACGCCGCAATCAAGGCCGCAGCTTGTCCGACGTTCCAACGCCGCATCAGGAAATACATCGCGCCTGCGGCCAGTGCGAGATGCAACAGCATCAGTAGATTGAACGCCAAGCCTAAAGGTATGACAGGGATGAAGGCGATCCAATGCGGCGGATAGAACAAACCCGACAGCGGATCGGCGGCAAACGGCGTGCCCGACAGAATCGACGAGCGCCATAGCGGAATCCGCCCGGTCGCCTGCAGCTGATCGCGCGTGTAAGCAAAGGCCGGCCAATGCGTGATGGTCAAATCGCTGAACTGTGCGTGAGCAGGATAGATAAGCGTACTACCCAGGCGCGGCACAATGGGCGCAAGGAGAGCAAGAGCGATCAGGAGAAAGACCAATAAGAGAATGACGAACGATCGGTGCATAAGATGATGAGTAACGAGTAATGTGTAATGTGACTCCTCGGAAAAAGGCCTAATGCCTTACGCAAAAACGCAAAGCAGCAAAGGATTCTCGATGTGTTGCGATGGATAACTGCACATTCGACGCAGGAATCTCAATATTCTTCTTTGCGACTTGGCGGCTTTGCGTGAGATGATAGTTCTTTCAGTGGAGTCGTTTCACGCGATACACCACCACATCTCCCACGGATAATACTTCCTCCAGCGGCAATTCCTGCATGTCCAGCGTGCCCAGCTTCCGCTCGCGCGGGCCGACGACGACGTACGTCACCGTATAGTCACGCAACATCTGCGTGTGATCGATCGTGCCGGCAAAGAAGTCCTTCACCTGCTGCTCACGCGCTTGAGCATTGACGGTCTCATAGGGATGACCGTAGACTACGCGCTGGCCCGCAAACGCCGGGATGAAGCCGCCCAGCTCGGGAGAGGCAAGCACCACGGCCTCCGGCGGAGCATTGCGCTGCAGCCAGTTCAGCGCTGCGGCCTCGCTCGTCGTGAGGTAAATGCGCGGATCGCGAGCCGCCGCGCCGCCGAACAACGCCAATTCGATGAAGACCGAGGTCAGTAGTGTTGCGCCGATCAAGATACGACGCGGCCATTTGGCCCGCACAATCTCAGTCAATCCGATCGCCGCCAAAATCCCGATCGGCACGTGCAGGCCTAGCGACAAGCGCCGCTGTAAAAGAAACGGTGCATACAACATCGGCAGCGTCACGATGATCCACACCAGCAGCAGCACATCCCAATCGGACTTGCGCCGCCACGCCTGCCGCGCGCCGAAGAACGCGAAAACCCACAGTAGGCCGTAGCCCAGCAGATAATCGATCGGCGGTGGTGAAAGCGTTTGATTTTGTTGCGACCACGCGCGCAGGACCTCATCGGCTTGAGTGGCGCTGTAAAGATAAAGCAGCAGCGGCGCGGTGATCAATCCGGCGATGAAGGCAGACAAGAACTGCGCACGCGGAAATGCGCTCGCATCTTTCGATTCCACTGCGCTCCACTCAGGACGCGAGCGCGCATTGCGCCACCACACGACCAGTAGCGTCACGCCAACGATGCCATACACCGCCGCGGGCGCAAATGGTTGAAGAATCGCCAGGAACAGGGACAAAACGATCAATGCCATCGTCCGCCCAATCGAGAAAGAACGCATTGTCAGCATCAAGATGAACATGCCGATCATGATGGCGGCGGCCAACGCGAAGTGAGCATTAGCGATCAGGCTGTAGAACGTATTCGATTCTGCGATCGTCATGTCGGAGGAATCGGCGTGGCCCAGCATCACGGCCAGCCAGCCCACGCCCGACGACAGCGCCACAATCCACCATGCTCGACGGCGCAAATCGATCGTATCGGTCACGCGCGCGATCAGTTCATAGATCATCCACAACAACGCGAAGCCGCCGAGCAGTCGCGCCGCGTGAAACACGACGATCAACGGCAAGCCGAAAATCCGCGCCAGGTGTCCCAGCCCGATGAAGTACGTAAAGAGAAAAACGCCCTGCCCCTGCTCCGGCGTGAAAAGCAGTTGAAACAACCAGCCGCCGTTGTAGCCCAAGCGCATCTTGGCGAGGTAACTGACGCCATCCAACGGATTGACCTGCAGGCCGCTGAAGACCTGATCGGGTCCAGCAGCTAATATGCCGACGAGATAGGGCAGGGAAGCAAGCAACAACACGATCAGCGCCGCACCGATCAACCAGCGGCGTTCCCGAGAGGTGATACGAACCGAGGCGGACATGCTTCCGATTCTAGCACAAGTTGCCACACAATCCCATTCAACGCTATAATTGCGGCATGACCAAAGCCGAATTGCTCCTCGACCTCCAAAACATTGACTCCGTGATCGATCGGCTCGCCCGCCGCTTGGGCGAGATCAAAGCGACGCTGCACGAAACGGATGAACTGATCGCAGCCCGATCGGCTTGGCACGCCGCCGAAGAATCCATTACGCAAAAACGCGCGCACCGCCAAGATCTGGAGCTGGCCGACGCCTCACTGGAGACCCGCATCAAGCAAGCCGATCAGCGTCTGTACAGCGGCCTCGTCAAGAACCCCAAAGAGTTGCTCGATCTGCAGAACGACATCGCCTCGCTGAAGCGGCAGAAGAACACGCTCGACGATCAACTCTTCGCGGCGATGGTCGCGCTGGAAGAAACCGAGACGGAACTTAAGACGTGCGCAGACAACTTCATGCGCATTGAGGCCGATTGGTGCGCCACGCAGGGCGATCTAGTCGCCGAGTCGACGCAGCTGGAGCAGGAACTCGCCGCAAAGACGGCGGAACAGGCCAAAGCCCGCGTGCAACTCAGCGCACCTGACCTGGTGCAGTACGATCAACTGCGGCGGCGTAGAGGCGGCTTGGCCGTCGTGGAGATGGAAGGCAATGTCTGCAGCGCGTGCGGCGTGCGCGTGACCGCCCATGTGCAGCAGCAGCTCAGTCAGATCGATCACCTGGCGCGCTGCAGTAACTGCGAACGGATTCTGGTGAGAATGTAAATCAGGGGACGACACCATGAGATTCGATTTCGGCTCATTCATCATCGGCGCTATCATCGCGTTTGGGACGTCGTACGTGGTCTACCGGCGCCGCGAGCAATTGAGCGCACTCTGGCACAGGATCCGCGCCCGGTTCGAGGCGATCAAGGATCAACTAACGGCCGGCGTGGAACAACGCTACGCCAACGCACTGCTGGCCTATTGTGATCAACTGGCGCTGACCAATGATCACGCCGATTTCGAAGCTGTCTACGTCGCGCAGAAACTTGATCCCCCGCCGGCGCGGCCCACCCTCAACCCGATCGATCCAGAAACCCTCAAGCCCGTGCCGGTGGCCGTAGTCCTACGCAGCACGCAACGGTTAGCCGTGTTGGGGCAATCGGGTGCGGGGCGGACCGTCTTGTTATGCCGGCTCGCGCGCGTCCATCTAGACAAACAGGCCCCGCAGGAATTCGGCACCGCGAATCGCTTGCCCATCTTGCTGCATCTGGCCGAAGTTGACTGGGACAAGGCCCACGACAGCGATCCGCTTGGCGTGTTGCTGCCAGCGGCCTCGGCGCACGTCCCCAAGCTCATCGCGCCGAACGTGGGTAACTTGATGAAAGGTCGTATCCGTAACGGATCCGCCATCCTCCTGCTCGACGGGCTGGACGAAGTGACACCTGCCCAACGCGCCCGCATCGTGCAATGGCTGGCCGCGCTGTTGACCCAACATCCCAACAATCAAGTCGTCTTGACCACCGGCTTACTGGGTTACGGCGCGCTGCAGAACCTGGGCTTTGCGGCGCTGAAATTATCCGCCTGGACGTATCGCGAGATCGATCGTGCGACAGAGAACTGGATCGGGGTGCTGGGCGGCGGACGCCAAGATCGCAAGCTACTCACGGAAGGCGTGCGGCAGATGTCCGATGTCGCCGCCAGC
>Ga0209254_10001963_pt1 | contig 18615 bp, 12 predicted proteins | sample FrelakmetDIP11DI_FD_187148 | JGI IMG/M metagenome (GOLD analysis project Ga0209254, IMG submission 187148) | Freshwater lake sediment microbial communities from the University of Notre Dame, USA, for methane emissions studies - DIP11 DI (SPAdes)... | ecosystem: Environmental > Aquatic >...
CGACCCCGAGCAGGAGTACTTCTCCGACGGCATGACCGAGGAGATCCTCAACAGCCTGGCGCGGATCGAGGCTTTCACCGTGACCTCGCGCACCTCGAGCTTCCATTTCAAGGGCAAGGACCAACCGCTGCCGCAGATCGCCAAGGCGCTGGGCGTGGACTACGTGCTGGAAGGCAGCGTGCGCAAGGCGGGCGCGCAGGTGCGCATCACCGCGCAGCTGATCCGCGTTGCCGGCGATGCGCACCTGTGGTCGGACTCGTGGACGCGCGACCTGGCCGACGTGTTCGTGGTGCAGGAGGACATCGCGCGCCACGTGGCGCGCGAACTCCAGGCGCGGCTGACGCCCGGCGACGAGGCGCGGCTCGCCCGCGTCGGCACGCGCGACCCGGCGGCGTACCAGGACTTCCTGCGCGCCCGGAACCTGTGGAGCCAGCGCAGCGTCGCGAGCCTCAATGGCGCGGTCGATGCCTTCCAGTCGGCCCTCGCCAGGGATCCCGGGTTTGCCGATGCCTGGGCTGGCCTTGCGCAGACCTGGGCCCTGCTGCCGGAGTACACCGGGATCACCGCCGACAACCAGGACTGGGTCGTCGCGACCTATGCGCAGGCGCTCGACGCCGCGGGCCGCGCACTGGCGCTGGATCCGGCCTCGTCGCGGGCATTTGCCGCGCGCGCCTACGTGCTCACGGTGCACTTCGACTGGGTCAAGGCCGAGGCGGACTTCCGCGCCGCGTTGGCGGCGGATCCGCGCGACGCCGGCGCACGCCAGTGGTATGGCGAACTGCTGGCCTACCAGCGTCGCTCGGGCGAGGCGCATGCGCAGTACGATGTCGCCTTCGCATTGGACCCGCTGGCGCCGATCCTGCAGGTGTCGCACGGCAGTGTGCTGGCCGCCGAGGGTCGGCCGGCGGACGCGATCCCGCGTTTCGAGGAGGCCCTGCGGCTGGCGCCGGCGTTTGGCGCCGGGCTACCGATCCATATCTACGCCCTGGCGGAAGCCGGCCAGTTCGATCGCGCCGGCGAGCTCGCGGCGGGGATGCCGGTTGCAAATCGCCTCTACGTCGAGGCCAAGCGCGATCCGTCGCGCACGGAGGCCGCCGTGCAGTCGATTCTTGCGCAGGGTCTCGACATGGTGATCGGCAAACCCTTGCTGTTGGCGTCGCTGGGGCGGCACGACCTTGCGCTGGTCGAACTCGAGCGCCTGTTCGCGTTGGGCGATCCTTATCGCGTGCAGATCTATCACATGACGGCATTCGACCCGCTGCATGCCGACCCGCGTTTCCAGGCCCTGCTGGCGCAGATCGGACTGCCACGTCCGCCGGCGCCGGCTTCAGGCGGGGATTCGTGACGTGAGCCTGTACGCCGAACTCAAGCGCCGCAACGTGTTCCGCGTCACCGCGGCCTACATCGTGCTGGGCTGGCTGTTCCTGCAGGTAGCCTCGGTGGTGCTGCAGTTCGTCGGCGCGCCGGGCTGGGTGGGCAAGGCGATCATCGCCCTGCTGGTGATCGGATTCGTGCCCAGCCTCGCGATCGCGTGGGTGTTCGAAGTCGGGCCGGAGGGCCTGCGCCGCGACGACGGGAGCGCGCCGCCCGGCAATGGCCACCGGGCGCGCCGGCTGGACATCGTGACCCTGGTCGGCATGGTGGTGCTCGCGGCCTTGGTTCTCGCCGACAACCTGCGGGCACCGGCGCAGGTGCCGGAACCGGGGTCGGCGCCAGCGTCGCGCACGACGGCGTCGGGCTCCCCGGAGCATCCCCGGCCGGAGCACGATGGCGAGCCCGGCGCCGCGGCGCCGGACGCGGCGCCGCCACCACCCAAGGGGTCCATCGCGGTGCTGTCGTTCGCGAACCTGAGTCCGGACCCGGACAACGAATACTTCGCGGATGGCATGGCCGAGGAACTGCTCAACGTGCTGGCCGGGATCCGCGAGTTGCAGGTCGCGTCGCGCACGTCGTCGTTCGCGTTCAAGGGCAAGGACGTACCGATCCGCGAGATCGCGCGGAGCCTGAGCGTGGCGCACGTGCTCGAGGGCTCGGTGCGCCGGCAGGGCCAGCGCGTGCGCATCACCGCGCAGTTGATCGACGCCGCGACCGACAAGCACCTGTGGTCGGACACCTACGACCGCGACCTGACCGACATCTTCCGCGTGCAGGAGGAAATCGCGCAGGCGATCTCCACCGCGCTGGGCGAGGTGCTCGGCATCGCGTCGACCGCAGCCGTCGAGGTTGCGCCACCCACCCAGGACCTCGATGCCTACGCGCTGTTCCTGCGCGGCCGCCAGGCCTTCTACCGGCGCGGCGCCGACCTGGCCCAGGCAAGGCAACTGCTGGAACAGGCGGTGGAGCGCGATCCGGCCTTCGCGCAAGCCTGGGCGGTGCTGGCGGGCACGTACTATGTGCTGCCGGACTACCTCGACATGCGACCCGACGAGGCCTTCGCCCTGGCCGAGCGCGCCGCGCTGCGCGCGCGCGAACTCGATCCCGGCATCGGCCTGGCCTGGAGCGTGCTGGCTCATGTCGCGGAGCATCGGGGCGAGTTGATCGAGGCGATACGGCTGCAGGAGGAAGCGATCGCACGCGACCCCGCGGATCCGACCGGCTACCTGTGGCGCGGTATCCGCCGCGTCCCGCTGGGCGATTTCGCGGGGGCCGACCGCGATCTGGCCGAGGTGCTGCGCATCGACCCGCTTTCGGGCGTCGCGCACGGCTGGTACGGCGTCAGCCTCGGGCTACAAGGCGATCGCGCGCGCGGCGACGCCCAACTGCAGCGCTCGGCCGAACTGGGCTGGGGCACCCTGGACCTGATGCGCATGCGCTTCGCGCTCGCCGACGGCGACCGCGAACGTGCGGCGCTGCACCTGCGCCTGAACTACCAGCGTTACGACAACATCACCCCGGCGTCGCAGGCAGTGATCGATGCGGCGGCGGCCGCGATCGGGGATCCTGCCCGCATGGGCGAGCTGCTGGCGGCAGTCGATGCCGACGTCGAAGGCATCAACCACTTCGGCTGGGGTTCGCTCCTCGGCGTACTGGGGGCGCACCGCCGCGCCCTCGAGGTCGAGCTCGATCCCAAACGGCCGCGCTCGCGCAACTTCCTGCGCTTGATCTGGTACCCGACCGCGCGAGGCGTGGTCGAGGATCCCTTGTTCCTGCGGGTGGCAGAGCGCGACGGTCTCCTTGCCTACTGGCGCGCGCAGGGCTTCCCCGCCGGGTGCCGGCTGCTGGAGCAACCCGAGCCGCGGATGGATTGCGGCGAGCGGTGGCGCACGACCGGCGCGGGCGGCGGCTGAGCCACGTCTTGAAGCCCCGATCGTCGCGCTCGGAGCATCGTCCGGCGCTGGAGGGCCCCTCGCCCTCGCGGCCGGCCGCGCGGAACTGCACGCCGACCCCATGGCGCCGGACGCCATGGCACCGATGCAGCGCGGTCGCTTCGCCGCCCTTGCCGCGCCGTGAAGGCTGGCCCGATTACGCGTAAACTGCGGCGCATGGGCAACCCGGCAGGCGAAGAGCGTGGGTCGACGTGGGACCAGCGGGTGCTGGCGCAGATTCCATCGGGCATCGATCGCTCGCAGTTGCGCGAGAACCTGCGCCTGACGCCGACAGAACGCATCCACAAGATGGTCCGCTTCCAGACTCTCGCCATGGATATGCAACGTGCCCGAGTCCGCGGACTTCGAATCGATCCTGCGCGCGCTTGACGCGGCCGGCGTCGAGTTCGTGCTGATCGGCGGCCTGGCGCTGGTGGTGCACGGTGGTTCGCGTGCGACCGTGGATGTCGATCTGGTCTATGGGCGCGGCGAAGATAACCTCGCCCGCTTGGCGCGCGCACTGGCACCCTTCCGCCCGTGGCTGCGTGGTGCCGCCCGGGAGCTGCCCTTCGTGCTCGACGCGGAGACCCTGCGCAGCGGACTCAACTTCACCCTGGCCTCGGATGCGGGTGATATCAATCTGCTCGGCGAGGTGCCCGGGCTCGGTGACTTCGCCGCCGCGCGCGCGACCAGCGAGAATCTCGACCTGTACGGTTGCTCGATCGCGATACTTTCGCTCGAGGGTCTGGCGCGCAGCAAGCGCGCCGCCGGCCGGGCCAAGGACCTGCTCGACCTCGCGACCATTGCGGCCCTGCAAGCCGAGCGTGGCGACCCGGCCCCATGAGCCTCTACGCCGAACTCAAGCGCCGCAACGTGTTCCGGGTCGCGCTGGCGTACCTGGTGCTGGCGTGGCTGCTGGTCCAGATCGGTTCGGTGTTGCTGCCGACCTTCGACGCGCCGATCTGGGTGATGCGCGTGCTGGTGCTGGTGCTGGCGGCGGGTTTCGTGGTCGCGATCGTGTTCAGCTGGGTCTACGAGCTGACGCCGCAAGGGCTCAAGCGCGACCACGAGGTCGCCCCGGATGCCTCGATCGCCCACCACACCGCGAAGAAGCTCGATGTCGCCGTGATCGCGCTGCTGGTGCTGGCGATCGGCGTGGCCGCGTACACGCATTTGCGCAAAGCGCCGGTAGCGCCAGTAGCGCCGCCGGCGCCATCGACCGCGGACGCCACCGACGCGCGCCCCTCGCTCGCGGTGCTGCCCTTCGTCAACATGTCGGCGGTGGCCGAGAACGAGTACTTCTCCGACGGCCTGACCGAGACCCTGCTCAACATGCTGGCCCAGGTCGAGGGCCTCAAGGTCACCGCGCGGACCTCGGCCTTCGCCTTCAAGGGCACCAACAAGGACATCCGCGAGATCGCGACCACGCTCAACGTCAATGCGGTGCTGGAAGGCTCGGTCCAGCGTGCGGGCCAGCGCGTGCGCATCACCGCGCAGCTGATCGACGCGCGCGATGGCAATCACCTGTGGTCGCAGAGCTACGACCGCACGCTCGACGATCTCTTCACGATCCAGGACGAGATCGCGGCCGCGGTGGCGAAGGAGCTGACCCGCTCGCTGCTGGGCGCCGGCAGTACGTTGCCCAAGGTGGGCGAGGTCGGCACCCATGACAGCGAGGCTTATGACCTCTACCTGCGCGGCATGGAGAAGATCAATCTGGGCAGCTACGCCGCGCTGCCCGAGGCCGAGCGACGGCTGAAGCAGGCGGTCGCGCGCGATCCAGGTTTTGCCGACGCGCGCCTCGCGCTGGGTCGCACCTACCTGCAGATGGCCAACACCGGCGCGATCGGACATCCAGAGGCCGCGGCACGCGGCTTGCCGATCCTGGCACCGCTGCTCGAAGGCGAGGATCCGGACCCGCGCGCGCTGGCCTACGACGCGGTACTGCGGTCGCGCGAAAGCGACGAGATATTCAGGGTCGAGAATCGCGACGAGCTCATTGCGGTGACGGCCGCGGCACTGGCGCGTTCGCCGAACTGGATCGACCTGTACGGACTCGCGGCCGAAGTGCTGCCGGAGGAGAAGGCCGCGCAAGCGCTGGCGATCATAGACCGGGGCCTCGAAATCGACCCACTGTCCATCGCACTGCTCAACGAAAGGGGCCGCAAACTGGTCGATCTCGATCGAGGCGACGAGGCGCTGTCCGTCTACGCGAGGATGCGCGAGCTGGCACCCGACAGCGTGATGGGCTACCAGGGCGAAACCCTGCTGCACGAAGAACAGGGCCGCATCGTCGATGCGATCTACTGGTCCACCCGCACCATGGCGGTGGACCCCGACGACCATGAGCTGCCGGCGTTCGTGGCCCAGTACCTGCTGGTGCTGGGGCTCACCGAGGAAGCGGAGCCATGGGTCCGCCGGGCGGAGCTGCTCAATGCCGCGGGCTCGGATACCCAGCGCGTGTTGATCCAGTACGCCGAGCGGACCGGCGATGCGGCGCGCGCGCTGGCACTGTCCAAGGAGGTCCTGCGCGCGAAACGCGACAACCGGCGCTGGGTGTTCGGCATGGCCGCGATCCACTACATGACGCTGATGGACGAGGCCGGCAAGCTCGACGAGGCGCTGGCATTCATCGACCAGGTTTCGCCGGGCGCATTGAAACTGCCGCCGTCTCCCCCGCAGTCGGAGTTCGATCTGGTCGTGCAGGGAATCGTTGCCGGCTACCTCGTGCGCGGGGCGGATCCCGCGGCACGCAAATTGCGGGCGGAGAACCTGCGCGCGAGCATGCTGGAGTGGGCTCCGGACCTGGACCTCGAGGACAACGTGTTCGGGGCGATCCTGGCCGAGATGCGTGGTGACCGCGCGGACGCGGTGAAGATCCTGCTCGGGGAACTGAACGATCCCGGCAACGTGATCTGGGAGTGGCGTATGGGCCTGATGCGCGATCCGGTGCTGGGGCCGGTCACCAAGGAGCCGGCGGTCGCCGCCGCCATCGCCCGCATGGAAGCCAACTACGCGGCCCAGGGCGAGCGCTACCGCAAGATGGTCGCCGACGGCGAGATCAAGGTGCCATGAGCCGTTGCGTGCCCGTCGCAGCGCGGGAGAGGCTTCGGCAGCGCCAGTTGCCCGTCGCGACCGACGTCACTCCCGGGATTCTGCGGAGGACTCGATGAGCCTTCTGGCAGAGCTCAAGCGTCGCAAGGTCATCCACGTCGCGGCTGCCTACCTTGTGGTCGGCTGGCTGGTGGTACAAGTTGCCTCGATCGGCCTGCCGGCCTTCGAGGCGCCGGCGTGGGCGCTTCGTGCATTCATCCTGGTGGTCATGCTGGGTTTCCCGATCGCAGCGGTGATGGCCTGGGTGTTCGACCGCACGCCCGAGGGCCTGAAGCTGGAGACCGCGACGCTGGGCAACAAGCGCGTCTACACCGTGGCCGCAGTGCTGGCGGCTCTTGCGCTGGGCTGGTTCCTGCGAGGGGGGGTGTCGAACGACGCTGCGCCCGCGACGCGGGAGTTGGTGCGGGCGGTCGCTGCACTGGGCGAGCGCTCCACTGCCGTGCTGCCCTTCGTCAATATGTCGTCCGACAAGGAAAACGAGTACTTCTCCGACGGCCTCACCGAGACCCTGCTGCATAAGCTGGCGCAGGTGCAGGAACTGCGCGTCGCCGCGCGCACATCCTCGTTCGCCTTCAAGGGCAAGCAGGAGGACATCCGGGCGATCGGACGGGCGCTGGGCGTCGCCACCGTGGTCGAGGGCAGCGTGCAACGTTCCGGCGACACCCTGCGCATCACCGCGCAGCTGGTCCGCGCCGCCGATGGCAGCCACATCTGGTCGAAGAACTACGACCGCCCGATGGCCGATGTATTCGCGATCCAGGACGAGATCGCCACATCCGTTGCCGAGGCACTGGTTGGCGCGCTGATGCCCGAGTCGCGCGCCGCCATGGCGCGTGGCGGAACGAGCGACACGGCCGCCTACGAGGCGTACATGAAGGGACTGCAGCAACAGGCACGCGGCAGCTTCGCCTCGCTGGCGGAGTCCGAACGCATGTTCCGCGATGCGCTGGACCGCGACCCGCGCTATGTCGATGCCATGCGCGCGCTGCTGTGGACCTGGCAGGACATGATGCGGACCGGGATGGGCCGCACGATCGAGTTCCGGGATCGCGCGCAACCCCTGATCGAGCGCCTTGAAGCACTGTCGCCGGGGGATGCCGCCACGCTGGCCTTCAACGCCGAGGTGGCGCTCCTGCAGGGCGACTTGGCCACGGCACGAACACTGTACGAGCGCGCCGCGGCCGTGGATCCGGATGGCGTGCGCACCCAGGTGGCGTACGCGGGATTGCTTGGTTTCAGCGACAGCGCCAGCGACAGCGACAGCGGGGATGGCGCCGAGCGCGGGTTGGCGGTGTTGGCGCGTCCAGCCGAGCTCGATCCTCTCAACATGCGGGTGCACATGACCCGCTCGTCGCTGCTTTCGCAGTTGGGCCGCGACGCCGATGCCCAAGCTGCGGCACTGCGCGCGCATGAGATCGACCGGAACGCGCCGGCGCCGCACACGGTCCTGAAGGATCTCGCCGCGCGCCGCGGCGACGCAGCACAGGCCATTGCCTGGGAAATGATGTCCTTCAGGGCCGATCCGCGCGACCACGAGATCGCCAGCCAGATCGCGCTCAGCCTCGCCACCCTTGGCGAGTTCGACGCTGCGCAGGCGTGGCTGGCCGAGGCCGAGCGCCTGGCGCCCGGCCACATCTTCCCGGCGGGCATGGCGATCGATATCGCCTATTCGGGCGGCGATCGCGAGCAGGTGCTGGCGCTGGGCCTCGCCTTGGCGCCGCGCCGCGCGGAGGAGGTGAAGTACGCCTGGACCGCAGCCATGTACTCGTCGTGCCTGGCGGCGCAGCGGCTGGGGCGCGCGGCGGAACTACGTGCGCGGCTCGAGGGCACGGGGGCGCTGCCGCGGCAATTCGACGCCGCTGCTTTCCGCGCGCTTGATGCCGGCCAGGGCTCGGTCGAGCAGGTCGTAACCTTCGCCGGATTCATGATTTCCTGCCTGTTCACGCCTGACCTGGACACGCCTGCACGACGCGAGGCGCTGCTTGCCTCGTTGCGCGAAATCCTCGGGCCGGACTGGGCCAATCCATCCTACCTGTGGGCAGTGGACGGATTCCTGCGCGGCGACCGCGAGCGGACGATCGCCGGCTTGCTGCGCGAGCGCGACTTCGGCGACACGCTGCGCGTGGCCGGCCGCATGGCGGACTTCGCCGCTTTCGCCGGGATCGACGACGACCCGCGCGTGATCGCGCGCATCGAGAAATCGCGCGCGCAGGCCGTGGCGCAACGCAAGCTGTTGCCGCAGGTGCTCGCCGACCGCGGCCTGGCCCTGACGCCCTGAGCCGAGCCGGAACCCGGAGCCGCGCATCGATGATGAACCTTGCCGCCAACCTCGTCCGCAACGCCACCGTGCTGCCGGACAAGGTTGCGATCCGCTTCGGCGAGCGGGCGATCACCTATGCCGAGTTCGATCGTGCCGCGAACCAGGTCGCCAACGGCCTGCGCGCGCTCGGCGTCGGCCACGGCGACAAGATCGCGCTCGCCTGCCCGAACCTGCCGTACTTTCCGATCGCCTACTTCGGGATCCTCAAGCTCGGCGCCGTGGTCGTGCCGATCAACGTGCTGCTCAAGGGCACCGAGATCGCCTATCACCTCAAGGATTCGGACGCGAAGGTCCTGCTGTGCTTCGAGGGCACGGCTGAGCTGCCGCTGGGACAGGCCGGGTGGGAGGGCTTCCGCGAAGCCGGAACCTGCGGGCATTTCGTGATGATCATGGCCGACCCTTCGAAGCCGGCGGCGATCGAGGGCGCGACCACGCTGGCGCAGATGATGCGCGACCAGCCCACGAGCTGCGACCTCGCGCTCACCGCGGCCGACGACACCGCGGTGATCCTCTATACGTCCGGCACCACCGGCCGGCCCAAGGGCGCCGAGCTCACCCATTCCAACCTGATGATGAACGCGCTGTGCATCAAGGGCCTGATGAAACTGGTGGCGGAGGACGTGCACCTGCTGGTGCTGCCCCTGTTCCATTCCTTCGGCCAGGTCGTGCAGATGAACAGCGTGGTGCTGTGCGGCGCGACCATGGTGCTGCTGCCGCGCTTCGATCCGGATGCCGCGCTGGCCGCCATGGTCAGGCACCAGGTGACCGTGTTCGCCGGCGTGCCGACCATGTACATCGCGATCCTCAACCTGCCCGATGCGGACCAGCGCCACGACCTGCGCGCGATCGCGGCCAGTATGCGCGTGGGCGTGTCGGGCGGCGCCGCGCTGCCGGTCGAGGTGCTGCGCCAGTTCGAGCAGAAGTTCGAGGTCACGATCCTGGAAGGCTACGGCCTGTCCGAGACCAGCCCGGTGGCGACCTTCAACCAGTTCGAATTCGAATGCGTGCCCGGCAGCGTGGGCCAGGCGATCGCGGGGGTCGAGGTGCGCATCGTCGACACCCACGACCAGCCGGTGCCGGTCGGCGAGATCGGTGAAGTGGTGATCCGCGGCCACAACATCATGAAGGGCTACTACAAGCGCCCCGAGGCCACTGCGGAAGCGATCCGCAACGGCTGGTTCCACAGCGGCGACCTCGGCCGCATGGACGAGCGCGGCTACGTCTACATCGTCGACCGTCTCAAGGACATGATCATCCGCGGCGGTTTCAACGTGTACCCGCGCGAGCTGGAAGAGGTGATGATGACGCACGAGGCGATCGCGCAGGTCGCGGTCATCGGCGTGCCGGAGCCAACGCTGGGCGAGGAGGTCAAGGCCGTGGTGATGCTAAAGCCGGGCCGCCAGGCCGGCGGCGACGAGCTCATGGCGTGGTGCAAGGAACGCATGGCCGCCTACAAGTACCCGCGCCATGTCGAAATCGTCGCGGCGATGCCGATGACCGCGACCGGCAAGATCCTCAAGCGCGAGATGCGTTCGCGGTAGCCGCACCCCGGACAGGCCTGCAACCAGCCGCGCTACCATACGGAATGCTGGTATCGAGTATGGTATCGTGCCCGCGATGAAGGCCCCACGAAAAGTCACGGTCGAAGTCCCTGCCGAACTGCTCGAGCGCGCCCAACGCGCCAGCGGAACCGGTGTCACCCAGACCATCCGAGCCGGCTTGCAACTGGTCGCTGCGTCGCAGGCCTACATCGGGCTGCGCAGGCTGCGCGGCAAGGTGCGCTTCTCGCGTACCGCCGCCGAGCTCAAGTCCGACCGGTGATCGCAGCCGATACCAGCACCTGGATCGCCTACCTCCAGGGCGCCGACGGCGACGACGTGCGCCTGCTGGATCGGGCCCTGGGCGAGCAACAGGTGTTGATGCCCCCGGTAGTGCTCACGGAGCTGTTGAGCGATCCGAAGGCGCCGGCGGCGCTGGTCGCGCTTCTGGCGCAGGTGCCGCTGATCGAACCGGATGCCGGCTACTGGCGGCGTGCTGCCGAGTTGCGTGCTCGCGTGCTGGGACGTCGACGCAAGGCCAGGCTCGGCGATGCCTTGATTGCGCAGAGCTGCATCGATCGCGACATCGGGCTGCTGACCCGTGACCGCGATTTCCGCGCCTTCGAGGAATCGGCGGACATAAGGATCAGCATGGCGGGGGCTTCGCGTTGACCACCTCGTCGCCAATCCGGGATGTAGCCCCATGAGCGGCCTTTTCCACGAATTGCGTCGCCGCAATGTCCTGCGGGTCGGCGCTGCCTATCTGGTGTTCGCGTGGCTGGTGCTGCAGGTGGTTGGCCTCGTGGGGCCGATCCTGGCGTTGCCGGAGTGGTTGCCAAGGGTGACCTTGCTCGCACTGGCGATCGGCTTCGTGGTAGCCGTGGTGCTTTCGTGGATCTACGAGCTGACGGCGGATGGCATCCGGCGCTCGGAGGCGGTGGCCGCCAACGAATCGATCACGCAGCAGACCGGGCAGCGTCTCGACCGCTTCACCATTGCCGGGGTCGCGCTCGTGATCGCCGTGATTGCGGCCGATCGCCTTTGGCCGGCAAGCGACGCACCTGCTCCGCCGGCACCGGCGGCCGAAGCCGCTGCGATCGGAGCCGTGCGGCCGGTGGTTGCCGTCGTGGCCGCAGCACCGGAACCCGCGGGCGCAAAGTCGATCGCGGTACTGCCCTTCGTGTCGCTGAGCAAGGGCGAGGACGACGCCTACTTCGCCGACGGCCTGACCGAGGAGATCCTGAACTCCCTGGCGCAGTTGCCCGAACTGCTGGTGACGGCGCGCACCTCGGCCTTCCACTTCAAGGGCAAGGACGTGCCGGTGCCGGAAATCGCCGCGGCGCTGGGCGTGGCGCACGTGCTGGAGGGCTCGGTCCGCCGCTCCAGTGGCCGCTTGCGCATCACCGCGCAGCTGATCCGCGCGGCCGACGGCTTCCACCTCTGGTCCGAGGTCTACGAGCGCGGCGAGGAGGATGCGTTCGCGGTGCAGGACGACATCGCCACCCGCGTGGCCACGGCGCTCGACGTGCTGCTGGACGAAGGCAACCGGGAGCGCATGCGTTCGGTGGGCGTGCGAGACGTCGAGGCCTATGCGGCCTTCCAGCGTGGGATCGCGCTCTACGAACAGGCACACGAGACGCTTGGCAACCGGATCGAAATCCTGACGCGGGCCAACCGGGAGTTCGATGCGGCCATCGCCCGCGCGCCGTCCTTCTTTCCTGCGTATATCGCACGCAGCGACCTGTACACCCATGTGTTGCTGGACCCGCCTTTCAATGCCAATCGCGAGCCGATTCCCGCCGAGTTGCGTGAGGGCACGGCGCAGCGCCTGCAGGAGAGCCTGGCGCTCGCGCTGGAACACGCGCGCAGCCCGGCCGAGCGCGACGCGGTGGACGTTTCCCGGATCTACCTGTCGGACAGTTGGACCGGGCTCGCCGACGCCTTCGGGCGCCTGATAGACCGCAGGGAATGCGTGCAGCACCTCTACGGCGACCGCGCGGCGCTGTTCGGCATGGCGGCGCGCGGTTTGCCGTTCTATGAACGCCAGGTGGTCTGCGATCCGTATGGCGTGGGCGCGCAGTTCCCGCTGATGCAGGCGCTGGTCTGGATGGGCGATTTCGAACGCGCCGAACGCGACGCCGGCGCGGTGCTGGAGACCCTGGACGAGGCCCTGTTCGTCGCGCACATGAAGTTCATGGCGCAGATTGGGCTGGGGAATTTCGAGGGCGCAAGCAGGTTCGGGCAGTCGAAGGTGTTCCCGGAGCCCAATCGCGCCGGTTTCGCCGTCATGGCGCTGGCAGCGCAGGGTCGCCGCGAAGAGGCCCTGGCGGCCGCCGAGGCATGGCGCGCGACCGGTTCCGTCGCGCCCTTCGTCGAAATGCCGATCGAGGCGTGGCTGGGCGAGCGCGATCGGGCCAACGCGATCGCCGCGCGAGTCGACGCCTTCCCGGGTGGCGCGGCATCGGTGATGACGCTCGTGCGCCTGTGCGTGTGCGGCGCGCCGTTCGACCTCGAGGCGACCCCGAACTTCGCGCGCCAGCTGGCCGAGTCCGGCCTGCAATGGCCGCCGCCGACCGTGCTCGACCTGCCGCTCAAGGACTGGTGATGCGAATCGGATCGGTCGTGCTCGCCGTCCTGCTCGGCGCCTGCCTGCCCGGCATCGCGCTGTCGGCCGAAGCCGAACGCCGCCAGGTCGACCTCATCGTCGAGGGCGCGCAGCTGGTGACGATGGACCCGGAGCGCCCGCTGATCCTCGACGGTGCGGTAGCGATCGATGCAGGCGCGATCGTCGCGGTCGCCACGCGCGCGGCGATCCACCGCGACTACGAAGGGCGCCAGGTGATCCCGGGCAAGGATCGCGTGCTGATGCCGGGCCTGGTCAACGGGCACACCCACGCGGCGATGGTGCTGTTCCGCGGCCTCGCCGACGACCTCGACCTGATGACCTGGCTCACGAAGGTGATCTTCCCGATGGAGGGGCGCTTCGTGGATGCGGAGTTCGTCGCCGCCGGCGTGCGCCTGGCCTGCTGGGAGTTCATCCGCGGCGGCACTACCACGATCGTCGACATGTACTTCTATCCCGAGGTCTCGGCGAATGAACTCGAGGGCTGTGGCCTGCGCGCGATCCTGGGCGCGCCGATGATCGACTACCCCAGTCCGGGATTCAAAGGCTGGGACGATTCCTTCGCCGCCGGGCGCAAGTTCGCCGGCGAGTGGGCGAACCGCAACGGCCGCATCCGCCCGGCGCTGGCGCCGCATGCGCCCTACAGCGTGTCGCCCGACCACCTGCGCCAGGTCGCGGCGGCGGCGCGTGAGCTCGGCGTGCCGGTGATGATCCATCTCGCCGAGGACCAGGCCGAACTCGACACGGTCAGGAAGCGCTATCGCACCACGCCGATCCGCCATCTGCAGGCGCTCGGCCTGCTCGATGTGCCGCTGATCGCCGCGCACGTGGTGTTGCCGGCCCCGAAGGAGATCCCGCTGCTGGCGAAGCCCGGCATCGGCGTGATCCACAACCCGACCTCGAATCTCAAGACCGGCGCCGGCATCGCGCCGGTACCCGAGCTGCTCGCCGCCGGCGTGCGCGTGGGCCTGGGCACCGACGGCGCCGCCTCCAACAACGACCTCGACCTGTGGGGCGAGATCAAGCTCGCGGCGCTGCTGCACAAGGGCGTGCGCCACGAGGCCACCGCGATTCCCGCCGCGACCGCACTGCGCATGGCGACCCAGGGCGGTGCCGAGGCAATCGGCATGGGCGATGAGATCGGCAGCCTGATGGCAGGCAAGCGCGCGGACCTCATCCAGGTAGCGCTCGACAGTCCGCGGCTGGCGCCGCTATACGACCCGGTTTCGCACCTCGTCTATGCCGTCACCCCGCAGGACGTGGTCACCACCATCGTCGAGGGCCGCGTGCTGATGCGCGAGGGCAGGGTGCTCTCCGTGGACGGCGACGAGGCGCGGAGCGCGGCGATCGCCAAGGCCACGCAGATCCGCAACGAACTAGCCCTGTAATCGCAGCTGCAGTCGCTCGTACAGGGCGATCGCGCGTCGTGCCGAGTCGCTCAGCGCGCGCGGAACCGCGCGGCGCAGCCGTCGGTGACCCAGATGTGGCCGCGATTGCGATTGTGGCCCCAGGTGCGGTCGCGCGTGCAACGGACCTGGGAGATCTGCTGGACCAGCTGTGGCGTACCCCAGTTGCTGGGCCAGTTGCACTGGCTCTGGCGGAAGTTGCGGCTTTCGCAGGTGACTTCGGCGCGATTCCAGTTGTTGCTACCGCCGCCATTCCAGTTGCCGCCGCCGCCATTCCAGTTTCCGGTGGGCACGAAGCGCGCCGAGCAGCCGTTGTCGACCCAGATCTGGTTGCGGTTCTGGCCCCAGTTCACGCCCTGCGTGCAGCGCGTGTTGGATAGCTGCCGCTCGATGCGCACGGTCTGGTTCGAGGGCTTGTTGCAAGTGCGCCTGCGGTTGTTGCTGCTCTGGCACACGACGGGCCAGCCGCCGCCGTGCCAGTTGTTGTTCGAGCCGCCCCAACTCGAATTGTCGTGCGGGTTGCCCCAGCCGCCGCTCTGCGCCAACAACAGGGATCCGTCGTCGTCGCCGAGGACGGCAGGGTTGGCTCCCCGGGAATCGAACGGCGCCACCACGCTGTCGACCGCAGGCGGACGGTTGCCGTTGGAAGTCGCCCCATGGCCGGGCATGGCGGGCGTTTGCGCCGCCAGCAACGTCGATACCAGGAGTGCCGCACCCGGCAGGCCGCCGGCCACCACCAACCACCCGAGCTTCCGAACTTGCATGGCGCGTCATCCACGGGAAGGGATACCCGGATATTACGCCGCCGCCGTTCCGAATCCCATCGGCCGGCGCCACCTGCGCGACGCGTTCCGGGTACGGCCTTTCGCTACGGTTCAGGCAATCTCGAACAGTCCCGCCGCGCCCTGCCCGCCGCCGATGCACATGGTCACCACCACGCGCTTCGCGCCGCGCCGCTTGCCCTCGATCAGGGCGTGGCCGACCAGGCGCGCGCCCGATACGCCATAAGGATGCCCGACCGCGATCGCGCCGCCGTTGACGTTGAGGCGCTCCATCGGGATGCCGAGCCGATCGGCGCAATAGAGCACCTGCACCGCGAAGGCTTCATTGAGCTCCCACAGGTCGATGTCCTCGACCTTGAGCCCGGCCCGCGCCAGGAGCTTGGGCACCGCGAACACCGGGCCGATGCCCATTTCGTCAGGCTCGCAGCCGGCGACCGCGAAGCCGCGGAACACGCCGAGCGGTTTCAGGCCGCGTTGCTGCGCGAGCTTCGCGCTCATCACCACCGCAGCCGAACTGCCGTCGGAGAACTGGCTGGCATTGCCGGCGGTGATCACCCCGCCCGGCACCGCGGACCGGATGCCGCGCACGGCCTCGATCGTGGTGTCGGCACGGATGCCCTCGTCGGCGTCGATCGTCACCGACTGGCTGGAGAGCTGGCCGGTGGCCTTGTCGCCCACGCCCATGGTCACCGTCATCGGCACGATTTCGTCGGTGAAGCGCCCCGCGGCCTGCGCCGCGGCGGCGGCGAGCTGGCTGCGCACGCCGTACTGGTCCTGGCGCTCCTTGTCGACGCCGTAGCGCTTGGCCACGTTCTCGGCGGTCTGGAGCATGTTCCAGTAGATCTCGGGCTTGTGCTGCGCGAGCCAGGGATCGGCCAGCATGGTCTGGTTCATCACACCCTGCACGCAGGAGATGCTCTCCACGCCGCCGGCGACGTAGACATCGCCTTCGCCGGCGATGACCCGTTGCGCCGCCATCGCGATGGTCTGCAGGCCGCTGGAACAGAAGCGGTTCACGGTAACGCCGGGCACCGTCACCGGGCAGCCGGCGCGCAGCGCGACCTGGCGCGCGATGTTGACCCCGGTTGCGCCCTCGGGATTGGCGCAGCCCATCAGCACGTCCTCGACTTCGCCGGGCGCGATGCCCGCGCGCGCGATCGCGTGCTGCACGCTGTGGCCGCCGAGCGTGGCGCCGTGGGTCATGTTGAAGGCGCCTTTCCAGCTCTTGGCGAGCGCGGTGCGGGCGGTGGAGACGATGACGGCGTCGGTCATGGCAGTTCCTCGGATTCGTTCGGTTTGGTCGCGCGCTTACGGCCTCAGCCGGTGAAGGACTTGCCTTCGGCGGCGAGCTGCGCGAGCAACGGTGCGGGCTTCCAGGCGCCGGCCTGGCGCTTGGCGATATCGGCGGCGTCATGGCGGCGCATCGCACGCACCACGTTGTACAGGCCGACCTCGTCGGCATAGCGCATCGGGCCGCCACGGAAGAGCGGGAAGCCGTAGCCGGTGAGGTACACCATGTCGATGTCGCTGGCCTTGCTGGCGATGCCCTCGGCCAGGATGTACGCGGCCTCGTTGACCAGCGCGTAGACCAGGCGCTCGACGATCTCGGTGTCGCCGATCGCACGGCGCGTGATGCCGATGTCCTTCGAGTGCTGGACCATCAAGGCATCGACCTCGGCATTCGGGTACGCCTTGCGGTCGCCGGGCTTGTAGTCGTACCAGCCGGCGCCGGTCTTCTGGCCGTAGCGGCCCTTTTCGCAGATGAGGTCGGCGGTGCGCGAATAGGTCAGCTCGGGTTTCTCGACGTAGCGGCGCTTGCGGATCGCCCAGCCGATGTCGTTGCCGGCGAGGTCGCTCATGCGGAACGGTCCCATGGCGAAGCCGAAACGTTCCATCACGGCGTCGACCTGTGCCGGTAGCGCGCCCTCCTCGAGCAGGAATCCGGCCTGGCGGCTGTACTGCTCGATCATGCGGTTGCCGATGAAGCCGTCGCACACGCCGGACACGACCGCGGTTTTCTTGATCCGCTTGGCGACGCCCATGATGGTGGCGAGCACGTCCTTGGACGTGGCCTTGCCGCGCACGACTTCGAGCAGCTTCATGATGTTGGCGGGGCTGAAGAAGTGGGTGCCGATCACGTCCTGCGGGCGCTGGGTGAAGCCGGCGATGCGGTCGACGTCGAGGGTCGAGGTATTCGATGCCAGGATCGCGCCGGGCTTCGCCACCGCATCGAGCTGGCGGAACACGGTCTCCTTGACCCCCAGTTCCTCGTACACCGCTTCGATGACGAGGTCGGCGTCGGCAAGGTCGGCGTAGGCCAGCGTGGGCGTGAGCAGGGCCATGCGCTGCTCGAGCTTCTCGGCGCTGAGGCTGCCTTTGCGCAGCGCGCCCTCGTAGTTCTTGCGGATCGTGGCGACGCCGCGTTCCAGCGCGTCGGGCTTGGTCTCGAGGAGGGTCACCGCGACGCCGGCATTGAGGAAGTTCATGCTGATGCCGCCGCCCATGGTGCCGGCGCCGATCACGCCGACCTTGCGGATCTCGCGCACCGGCGTGCTTTCGGGCACGTCGGGGATCTTGGCCGCGGCGCGCTCGCCGAAGAATGCGTGGCGCAGGGCGCGCGACTCGGGCGTCATCATCAGGGCGAGGAAACCCTCGCGCTCCACCGCCATGCCGTCGTCGAAGCGCTTGGTGGTCGCGGCTTCGATCGCATCGATGCAGCGCAGCGGCGCCGGATAGTTCTTCGACAGCGCGCCGACCGTGGTGCGCGCGAAGGCGATGAAGGCGGCGGCGTTGTCGTGGCGGACCTTGAGGTCGCGCACGCGTGGGTGCGCGCCGCCGGCCGCCGCGCGTTCCTGCGCGAAGGCCACCGCGCCGGCCAGGAGATCACCCTCGATGATGCGGTCGAAGAGCTTCTGGCCCGGCACCTTGGCCAGCAGTTCGCTGTTCACCGGATTGCCGGACACGATCATGTTGAGCGCGGGTTCGAGCCCGAGCGCGCGCGGCAGGCGCTGGGTACCACCGGCGCCGGGCAGGAGACCGATCTTGACCTCCGGCAGTGCGACCTGGGTGCCGGGCGCCGCGACGCGATAGTGCGCGCCGAGCGCCAGTTCGAGGCCGCCACCCATGCAGACGCCATGGATGGCGACCACGGTGGGCTTGGCGCTCTGCTCGAGCATCGCGATCAGGGTGTGGAGATTGGGTTCCTGCAGCGCGCGCGGCGTGCCGAACTCCTTGATGTCGGCGCCGCCGGAGAAGGACTTGCCGGCGCCGTTGACCACCAGCGCCAGCACGGCCGGATCGGCCAGCGCGCGGTCGATCCCCGCGGCCAGCGCGACCCGCGTGTCGTAGCCCATGCCGTTGACCGGCGGGTTGTCGAGGGTGACGACGGCAACGCCGTCGCGCACGGAATACGGTGCAGTCATCGCGTTCTCCGGTCCGTTACCAACTTGGGCCCAGCGTCAAACTGTTCGATCGTGCCATTCAAACGGGTTCAGCCACGACCAGGCCTATCGCGCGCAGAGCGCGCT